>Ga0105244_10000261_pt1 | contig 53251 bp, 56 predicted proteins | sample KBSM44metaG_FD_80423 | JGI IMG/M metagenome (GOLD analysis project Ga0105244, IMG submission 80423) | Miscanthus rhizosphere microbial communities from Kellogg Biological Station, Michigan, USA - KBS M4-4 metaG | ecosystem: Host-associated > Plants > Roots > Rhizosphere > Soil | place...
ATCCCTGATACTTTAACCAATTCTGGTAGAATAATGATCAAAGGAAACAATCATATTTTCTTTGATATCAATAATGCCAATATTTCTATAAAAACTTCTGACGACAAATCAACAGATGCAAATTCATCATCTACAGAAATCAAAATGTATCCTAATCCCGTAAAGGATATTCTTACTCTTACCAATACAAGCAATGAAGAATATAAAATCTATGACATGTCCGGAAGACTTGTCAGCGCAGGGAATCTTGAAAGCGGAACAGTAAATGTCAATAAACTAACCAATGGAACCTATGTAATCCAGGTCGGAGGATTTGCAAAACAATTCATTAAAAAGTAACAAAAATATATTTCAATCAGAAAGCTGCTCATTCGGGTAGCTTTTTTATTTGATAAAATGAAAATATAAATTCAAATACGTTTATTATTTAATTAAATTTTACAATAATGTTTTATTTAAAACAAAATAACTAATATTTAAGTTTTTTAATTTAAATTTATCACATAGCAATATTTCATTGTGCCGTTTACCCAGATTGTATTTAAGGGAGCTACAAGCCGTTTTTTGACATCTGATGCAGTTGCTTCTTTTGACTCTATTTTGATATAAATTGGTATTTCCAGCAATTTATAGCCAGAAAAGTATATTATTAAATTAAATTCCGGCACTCAAAAATTCTGTTATTGACTGGAAAAATAGTAATACTACCATATCAGTATTTCCATTTAAGATTTCTGTAAAAATAATGTTTCAAAAAGGTACTCCCTCTAATACCTCAATAATTTTAAAATAATTTAAAATTTTTTATATGAAACATTTATTTAAGTACATTTTTTTTTTAGCAATCACTTCTTTCTCGGTTGCCTGTAGTTCGGACAATGATGACGTAATAGATATCAATCCTGACGTTACTTCTGTCTTCTACAAAAACGCTGATGAACTGGCGGTAACATATGACCCCAATAATTCGGTAAGTCAGGCAATCAGAAATCAGGCATATGATCTTTACAAAAGAGGCAAATGGAGTGAACTGGAATCTCTTTTTAAAGCAAATAATTTAAATGGCAGCTGGCCGCCTGCAAACGGAGGGTATAATATTGTGGATGATGTTGCTTTACAGGTTGGACAGAAGTTTGACAGATACAGCGGCGCTGTAGGCAGCTACAACGGTACTGGGGTTCCTACATTAGGAGGAAGTTTCACAAGCCCAATTATCAATGGATATACCTATACATTTACTCAAAGAGCGTTAAATCAGCCTGAAGACAAATACGATTTCTATTATGAAATTGATGTTTTGAATAACTCCATGCAGTTTAAAACCCAGACCGCAGACATCATTCCTTGGTTCGGCCAGGCAGGAAAAGGAAAACAAACCATGTGGAAAATCCCTGTTGATATCAATACAGGATACCAGAAAACCTGGAATAAGCTGGCAGAAGAAGGTTATATAAAAGTTACCATTAAGAAAAGCCCTAGCGGAAAATATCCTAACTTAGTAGGCACAGTTATTCAGCCATAAATCTACCCAGATGTATTCAATATCAGAAAAAATAAACATTACCGAAAAAGCTTCTGTTGAAAAAAGCAGCTTTATCAATGATGAATCTCTTCCATCAGCCATAATAACTTTCAGCTGCAGCCATTGCGGCCACAAAAATACAGTTGAAATCGTTCCCTATGAATCAGGATTTCCTATCTTTCAAGTATATAATGAAAATAAAGTACTTTCAAGAGAAGAATTATTAAAACACGGAATAGTAAACAAAACCTCTCAGAGAATGTTTCACTTTGGAGAATTGACCGTCAATGACCAACCAACATTATATTTTGGGACAGACTGTACTTCCTGCCATTCAAAATACATCTGTGTATTCAGCTTTGGAGAGAAACAGCCGGGATTGATGATATTAAATATATCCGGCGTTTGGAAATATGAATAACTGAAATCATTTCTACCCATACAATAAAAGTCTACAGCCTGAAAGTTGTAGACTTTTTCTTAATTTAGCGAACAAACTAATTTAACCCGTGAAGCACATCTACCAATGAAAAAAATAACACTGTTTCTTTTTACCCTATACTTTGGCTCAGCATTTTCACAAAAAACATTAGCTCAATATCCGGACGGCCAGTTTCCATACCAAGGAGGTTCCATCCAATTATTTTCAGACATGCAGAACTATTTCCTGAAAAGCGGCTCAAAACTATGTGATCAAAATGAGATGTATTTTGTAAGCCTAAAGATTGATGAGAATGGTAAGCCTGCTTTAGTAAAGAAAAAGAGCGATGATCCTATTATAGAAAAGAACAAATGCGCTTTTACTCTTGTTGTCAAATCTTTAGGAAGCTTAAAAAACTGGCAGCCTGCAGAACAAAACGGACAGAAAGTTGCCGCTTATTTCGATTTTATGTTTCAACCCAAAGATTTTTTTGAAAATTACAAACCCGATTACGATATTGTTAAATCATATCAGTCTGCTGCCATGCCCGGAGGGATGAAAGCATTTAGAAAAGATGTTCTTGAAAGCTTAAATAATTATTTGGATTGGGAAACTTACAACCCAAAAGGAACATTTCTTATATCCTTTTCAATAGATGAAAATGGAGACATCACCAATGTAGATCTTGAGCCCAAAGTAGAAAACAATAAAATTCTTCTTGAGGATGTAAAATTTGCTCTGAAAAAAATAAAAGGGAAGTGGAGTCCAGCAAAAAAGAATGGAACACCAGTAAAATCATGGTTTAGAATGCCTATTAACTTTAATTCGCAGGAATAAAATAAAAACAATAGACAGCCTGCGCTTTTGAGTCTCATATTTTACTCGTGTACATTTCACATTTTACAAATCCTTTTCTATCTTTGTGGGAAATAAAAAAATTCATGGATAAAATTGATAGTCTGAACCAAGTAGCAGAATTCCATACTACTTTCAAAGCCCCTATTTTAGATACCCCACAAATTCCTTCTCCGGAAAGATGCAATCTTAGAGTGGAGCTTTTACAGGAAGAATTGAACGAACTGAAACAAGCCATTGCAGATAATAATATTGTAGAAATTGCAGATGCATTGTGTGATCTTCAGTATGTTTTGAGTGGAGCTGTACTGGAATTCGGACTTGGCAACAAATTTGTAGAGCTATTCAACGAAGTTCAGCGCTCCAATATGTCGAAAGCATGTGACAATGAAGAACAGGCAAAGGAAACTGTTGAATTTTACAAAGAGAAGGAAGTAGAATCTTTTTATGAAAAGTCCGGAGAAAAATTCAATGTTTACAGACAGGCAGATCATAAAGTATTAAAAAACAAATACTACTCTCCTGCTGATTTAAAATCAATTATTGAAAAATAACATATGAAAAAATTTATTACCAATATTATTGCCTTTTCAAGTTTATTTTTAGCTGCACAACAGGTTAATGCTCAAAAAGTAGTAGTAAACCGTGAAGTTGAAACTCAGAAAGATGGCAAAATGCTTTTAGGAAACCAACTGAAAGAGCAGTTTTTAAAAGCTCCTTATGCAGATTGGTATGTAAAAGAACATGATGAGTATGTTCTTGACCAAAAAGCCGTCAGTGAATTAAAAAAAGAGAAAATCGGGACTTATGATATTATTGTATTCATGGGAACCTGGTGTGAAGACAGCCACAGAGATTTTCCAAGACTGATGAAAATATTGGAAGCCGTAAGCTATCCGGAAAATAAATTGAATATCATAGCAGTAAACCGTAAGAAAGAATCTCCAACCGGAGATGAAAGTCTTTACAATCTTCAAAAAGTTCCTACCATTATCCTGAAAAGATATGGAAAAGAAGTGGGAAGAATTATAGAAATGCCTACTACAGGATATATCGAGAGGGATTTAGTTGAAATTCTTAAAAAGAATGATTCGTCTGTCATCAAAGAAATTTTTAAATAGATTTTGAGAAATTATAGAACAATATTATCCTTTGCAGCCGGTGCCGGTGCCATGGTTCTTCTGTTTTTTGGACTGAAGTCCTGCCTGAACCTTGGAAATAAAACTGAAAAGTCTGATTATTATATCCTGACCAATCAGATTTCAAAGATGAATAAAATGGTGGTGATGGAGCAGAATACTTCCAGCATGCAGAAAACCAAGATGGGCTATGAAGTATTCGGGAAGGAAGTCTCCAGCAACAGCATTATAACTTATACAAAGACCAATGCACAGGTTTCTTATGACCTTAACAAAATGAAGATCGAAGTAGATTCTATCAATAAAAAATTGATTATCACCGAGCTTCCTGATGCCGACATAAGAATTACGCCAAGCGTTGAAATTCAGTCTTTGGATGATTCTTTTATTAACAGAATTTCAGAAAAAGACATTAAAAATGTTACCCAGAAAGCTAAAGAAACAGCTGAAAAATCAATTGATCAGAATCAGCTGAGAAGTGAAGGCCGTAAACAGCTGATAGAAAATCTTAATAATATCTTTGTTTTGGCTAAGGCTTTAAATTATGAAATAGAAGATAAAACAGGAAAAATTGGTATTTTAGGACTTTAAGGTAAAATATTTCCGTTTGGCAAACCCTTTGAATGATACTATCATATTGTTGAAATTTAAAATTCAAAGTCATGAATACAAAAGGAAACACCAAAAAGAATGAATCTGCCAATACCGCAGAAACCCAAAAGCAAAACCAGGATTTCCCCAATATTCCTGCGGCATCAAAAAAGACCAATCCGCCTGATATTGATAAAGAAGATGTTCAAAAGTCTTCAAAAAATAAATCAGGAAAAACGGATAATACCAAAAAATAAGAATAATATCCCTTACAGGTTTAAAAAATTGAAAAGTTCCGTCTCATATGAGGCGGAACTTTTCTTTCTAACTATCTAACTGAACTTTTTGTTTTTATACAATGGTAGATTTTCCGATCTTAATATTTTCAAAATTGTAATATGATTTCTCGGAATATCTGATATGGTCTGCAATAAAGCTTCCCACTTCACTCGTTGAATAATATTGTTTGGTATTAAGATCAATGGTAACATACTTGTTTTCAATAGCATGTTCTACAGATTGTCTCAATTTATCTGCTGCAGCCTTTACATTAAGATGATCCAGCATCATGGCCACGCTTAAAATAGAAGCAATAGGATTGGCAATTCCTTTTCCTTTTGCCTGTGGATAAGATCCATGGATAGGCTCAAACAGGGCATTCTTCTCTCCTACTGAAGCAGATGGCAGCAGTCCGATAGAACCGCCTATCACACTGGCTTCATCAGAAATAATATCGCCAAACATATTTTCGGTCAAAATAACATCAAAATGTTTAGGATTAAGAATCAGCTGCATGGCTGCATTATCTACAAACATATAATCAAGCTGTACATCCGGATATTCAGGGGCAATTTCCTGACATGTTTTTCTCCACAATCTTGAAGTATCCAGAACATTAGCTTTATCAATAAGGGTAAGCTTTTTCTTTCTTTTCTGAGCTTCCTGAAATGCCATATGGGCGATAGGAATAATATCTTCACGGCTGTATTTGCAGACATCATAAGCATAGGCTCCTTCCGGGTCTGTAAATTTTTCACCAAAATAAATTCCACTTACCAGTTCTCTGAAAATCTGGATATCCGCTCCTTCGATAATTTCCCTTTTAAGCGGACTTTTATCAATTAATGATGCATACGTTTTCAAAGGACGGATATTAGCAAACAACCCCAATTCTTTACGTAGTTTCAATAATCCTTGTTCCGGTCTCACTTTTGCTTCCGGATTGTTATCAAAAACAGGATCCCCGATAGCTCCGAAAAGTACGGCATCAGATTCCTTACATATTTTCAACGTCTCCTCAGGCAAAGGATTTCCTGTCTTAAAAATAGCTTCTGCCCCGATCAATCCATAGTCAAAATGGAATTTACATTGAAAAGCTTCCGCAATAACATCTAATATTTTAATGCTTTCACTGATGATTTCCGGGCCAATCCCATCTCCGGGAAGAACTGCGATTTTAAAATAATTGTTGCTCATTTGCTTTTTGTGTTTTTAATTCAAATTCTGTGATGGTTTGTTTTCTGCTGATTAGAAAATCAATATCGTCATAGCCGTTTAACAGGCATATTTTTTTGTAAGAATCAATTTCGAAAGTTTCAGTGGTATCTTTAAAGCTTACAGACTGCAATTCCACATCAATGGCAATTTCATTGTCTGGATTTTCATTGATTCCTTCCAGGATTTCTTTTAAAAATTCTTCGGAAACCTTTACAGGAAGAAGGCCATTATTTAAGGCATTCCCTTTAAAAATATCCGCAAAATAGCTGGAAATAATTACTTTGAAACCATAATCAGTTAAGGACCATGCTGCATGTTCACGGCTGCTTCCACACCCGAAATTGTTTCCTGCCACCAAAATTTCTCCACTGAATTTAGGATTATTCAAAACAAAATCAGGATTCGGTTCTCCTGTATGAATATTGAACCTCCAGTCTCTGAACAGATTTTCTCCGAAACCTTTTCTGTCTATACTTTTTAGGAATCTAGCCGGAATAATCTGGTCTGTATCTATATTTTCTGCCGGCAACGGAACTGCGCGGGATTTTAAAACAACTAATTTTTGCATGTACTTTTAATCTGTTTAGTTTACACTTTCAAAAGCTGAAATTTTACCTTCTATGGCTGCTTTTGCTGCGGTAAGCGGACTGGCAAGAATCGTTCTCGCACCTTGTCCCTGTCTGCCTTCAAAGTTTCTGTTGGAAGTGGAAACACAATATTCCCCTTCCGGAATTTTATCATCGTTCATTGCCAGACATGCTGAACATCCCGGCTGACGAATCTGAAACCCTGCCTCATTGAATATTTTATCCAATCCTTCTTCATAAATCTGTTTAACAACCTGCTGAGATCCGGGAACAATCAGAGCTTTTACAGCCTCAGATTTGCTTTTTCCTTTGATATATTGAGCCGCAGAACGGAAATCCTCTATTCTCGCATTGGTACAGCTTCCTATGAAAACATAATTAACCTTGATGCTGTTCACAGCCTGTCCGGCTTCCAGCCCCATATATTTCAAAGCTTTCTCTTCCGATTCGTTTTGAGGAGCCGGAATCACTTCACGGATTGAAATTCCCATTCCCGGGTTGGTTCCATAAGTAATCATTGGATAGATATCTGAAGCATCAAAGCTAAGTTCCTCATCAAATGCAGCTCCTTCATCTGTTTTCAGAGTGCTCCAATAGGCTACTTTTTCATTCCAGTCTTCTCCTTTGGGAGCAAATTTTCTCCCTTTTACATATTCAAAAGTAGTTTCATCAGGCGCAATCATTCCGCCTCTGGCACCCATTTCAATACTCATATTGCAGACGGTCATTCTTCCTTCCATCGACATTTCTTCGAACACATTCCCTGCATATTCACAGAAATATCCTGTTCCGCCATCGGTTCCTATTTTTGAAATGATATAAAGAATAACATCTTTAGGCTGAACATTTTCATTCAGTGTACCATTAACAGTTATTCTCATGGATTTTGGCTTGTTAAGCAACAAACACTGGCTTGCAAATACCTGAGCAACCTGACTTGTTCCGATTCCAAAAGCAATAGATCCAAATGCTCCATGGGTAGAGGTATGGCTGTCTCCGCAGACAATACTCATTCCCGGCTGGGTAATCCCTAATTCCGGAGCGATGATATGAACAATTCCCTGGTATTGATGTCCCAATCCGAAAAGTTCAATATTGTTTTTCTTACAGTTTTCTGTAAGCTGCTCTACCTGATTTCTTGAAAGTTCATCTTTAATAGGCTGTTCCTGATGCAATGTAGGTACATTGTGATCCGCAGTGGCTACAATCTGTTCCGGTCTGAAAATTTCCAGATTTCTGGATTCAAGTTCTGCAAAAGCCTGAGGGCTGGTTACCTCATGAATAAGATGTTTGTCTATATAAATGATCTGAGGCCCGTCCGGAATGGTTTCTACCACGTGAGCGTCCCATACTTTATCAAAAAGTGTCTTTTTACTGTTGTTCATTTTACTTTTATCTTGATTTAAATCAAACCTATCCTATTTTTCTGCTGAAAGAATCCATCATCATGCTCAGATCATCATTTCCTATTTCCTTTTTAAGATCTGCAATTTTTAAAAACTCCTGATACAGATAATCCAATTCATTTTTGGTAACCTCATATCCGATATGTTTGAAACGGTAAGCCAAGGCTGAACGGCCGCTTCTGGCAGTAAGAATAATTGAAGAAGCATTTACCCCTACTTCTGCAGGATCAATGATTTCATAAGTTTCTCTGTTTTTAATTACACCATCCTGATGAATTCCTGAGCTGTGAGCAAAGGCATTGGCTCCTACAATAGCTTTGTTTGGCTGTACCGACATTCCCATAAGATCAGACACCATTGTACTCATTTCATTCAGCATTCTGGAATTGACATCGGTATGAAGACGCAAATCTTTATGCTGTTTTAAAATCATAACCACTTCTTCCAAAGCCGTATTACCTGCTCTTTCTCCCAATCCATTGATCGTACATTCAATCTGGCGGGCTCCGTTAATCGCTCCCGCAATGGAATTCGCAGTAGCCAGCCCAAGGTCATTATGACAATGACAAGAAAGTACTGCTTTTTCAATCCCTTTTACATTTTCTCTCAGATATTTTATTTTCTGACCATATTCTTCAGGCAGACAATACCCTGTTGTATCAGGAATATTTAAGACGGTTGCTCCTGCTTTGATAACGGCCTCACAAACCTGCGCCAGATATTCATTGTCTGTTCTTCCGGCATCTTCCGCATAAAATTCTACATCTTCCACATACGTTTTGGCATATCTTACCGCTTCGGCAGCTCTTTCAATAATATCCTCTCTTGTTGAGTTGAATTTGTATTTAATATGAGAATCAGAAGTACCGATCCCGGTATGTATTCTTGGTCTCTTTGCAAACTTCAGTGCCTCTGCCGCTGTATCAATATCCTTTTTATTCGCTCTCGTCAGTCCGCAAACCTTAGCATTTCTTACCAGTTTTGAAATTTCTGAAACAGATTCAAAATCTCCAGGACTGGAAATTGGAAATCCTGCTTCAATGATATCAATTCCTAATTCATCAAGCCTTTCAGCAATAATCAGCTTTTGTTCCGTATTCAGTTTGCACCCCGGAACCTGCTCCCCATCTCTCAGTGTTGTATCAAAAATTTCAATTTTTTCGGAATTCATAAGTGAAGTTTTTTACTTAATTTTGGCTCAAAACTACAGCTTGCAATATTTTTTCATTTTCACTTTTTCTGAAAATTACAATATTCAATAGCTGAAAAAATAGCCGTATTTATTTGTTAATCAATAATTTAATTTCTAAAAATATACAATGGCAGAATTGCAGAAAGATTTTTTGTTTGTATTGGTAAAGTCATTGACCACCTCTGAAAAAAGACAGTTTAAGCTCTACGTAAACCGTCTCGGAATTAATGTAGATGCCAAATTTCTTTTGTTATTTTCTGAAATGGATAAGATGAAGGAATATGATGAAAGCGTGATTATTGAGAAAAAGATTTCCACAAAACAGCAGCTTTCCAACCTTAAAGCCCATCTTTATAAACAAATCCTGGTGAGTCTCCGCATGAACCCGAGTCATCAGAACTACAGAATCCAGCTTCGGGAGCAATTAGATTTTGCCAATATCCTTTATCAGAAAGGACTTTACAAACAGGCTTTAAAAATATTAGACAAAACCAAACAATCCGCACTGGAACTGGATGAAAAAAGTATTGCTTCTGAAATTATTGACCTTGAAAAAGTAATTGAATCACAATTTATTACACGAAGTATTGAAGGCCGTGCCGAAGAATTAATCAAACAGTCTCAGGAGATTAGTAAACAAAACCGCTATACTACAAAACTATCTAATCTTTCGCTGAAATTATACAGTGAAATGCTGACTCACGGTTATGTAAAAAATGATGCAGACCGGCAGGAAGTGATGGATGTTTTTAATGCCCAGATTAAAAATATAAACCCTGAGAAACTGAATTTCACAGAAAAACTATGGTATTACAAAGCCCATGTCTGGAAAAACCAACTTTTACAGGACTACAAATACACACTGAAATATGCCTATCAATGGGTAGATCTTTTTCATAAAAAGCCAGAGATGATCTACAGTCATCCTGTCTGGTATATTAAAGGAAATACTTATCTGCTAAAGATTCTGTTTCTGTATGGAAATATTGATATTCTGGAAGAACATTTTGAGAATTTTAATACAATGGTACATGCAGAGAATTTTGTACAGAATGAAAACCTTCAATCTCTTATTTTCCTTACCCATTATAATACACTGATGAATATTCACTTTGTAAAAGGGGAATTTTTTACCGGAACAAAGCTTATTCCTGAGGTAGAATTAAAAATGGAAAAACTCAGAGAAAGGATTGATGAGCACCATTTCATGATTCTCTATCTGAAAATGGCCGCTATGTTCTTCGGCAGTAAAATGTTTGACAAATCAATTGAATATTCCATGAGGGTTATAGAATCTAAGGGAAATGTACAGGAAGATCTATTATTTCATACCCGGATTCTGATTTTAATGGCCAAATATGAGTCGGGAAATGATGAAGACTATGATGAATTTATTGCTTCTACTTTAAAGTTTGCCAAGAAAATGAAAAAACCGGAAGTGTTCCATTTTGAAAGCATTCAGTTTTTTAAGAACCTTAATAATCAGGTGTTGGATCAAAGACAGAAAGCATTTGAAAGCTTTGATAAAAAGCTGGAAGAGTTTTCCAATAATGAATATTACCGTCGTTCGTTATTCTATATTGATATCCATGGATGGATTAAATCTAAAGTACAAAATGTTGACGTGATTGAGATTATCAAGCAGAAAGTTAAGTACAAAAGAAAACATTAAATAGAAACACATAATATACTGTATTACAATACATTACAATACTTTATTTAATCTAAAATAAAACGTATAAAAAACATTTTTTATCTTATCATTAGGTATTAACAGGTCACTCCTCCGGAGCTCTAATTTTAAAACCAAATACTTTCTATTAACAGTTAGCTCCTATTGGAGCTGGTTGATCCCATCGGGATCTTCTGTTAATAGACATCATGAAGCCCCGTGAAAATAAAGCTCCCGAGGAGCGACCTGTTAATTATGCTTTGATGTAATCAAACAAGAATAGTTTATTTATACATATTCTCTATAAAATTCAAAGCATTTTTATGGCTGATCTTTTTTACCAACTCGGAAGAAAAGCGCTTTTCAATTTCTTTGTTGATGGAATTAAAAGCGGATGCATCATCATATCCTTCAAAAAAGAAAGGATGACGGGATTTGTCCGGATGGTTTTTGCAAAAGAAAAAATCAGCACCATAGGCAATAAAATCTTCTCCACCTAAATCAAGGCCATGCTGAATATGTTCATATAGTACCCCAGGATTCTTCTCATCAATACAGTTACGGATAAAATTGAGTCCTATTAATCCTTTTCTTTTAATAACTTCTTTTGCCAGTTCATCAGGAAGGTTTCTTTTTTTGTCATGTATAGATCTGTAGTTAGAATGGCTTGCCATAATAGGGATCTTATAATTCTTTTGGTCTATATAATTAAGAATTCCATAGGCAAGCTGATCACTGGTATGGGCAAGATCAATGGCAATATTTTTTTCTGAAAAGTAATCAAGCAGAACTTTTCCGTCCTCTTTCAGTCCAACATCAGAATTATTTCCTCCTCCAAAGCGGTTTTCAGTATGATGGGTTATTCCCAGATAAAGAATTCGCTGTGTTTTTTCAATGATCGCTTCCAGATTTTTAAAGCCAGATTCTAAGGTTTCATCTTCACTACAAAAGCCAGATGCGTTTTCAATAGAAGCAATAACCCCTACTTTGCCTGTATTATCGGTATTTTTATAGTTCTCCCCTTCAAACAAGAAAAAATTTTCATTTTGCAGAAGATTTGAAAATATTTCACTCTGTTTTGCGCCGTACACAGTACTATTTTCACCTGTTGCTGAGTATATAGCCATCACCTGAAGCTTCACATTTCCTTCTTTTAAATAAGGAAGTGAGCAACCAAGTTCTTTATCATCAACTACTGAGCCCGGCTCAAGTAAATAACATAATAAGTCGCAGTGCAAATCTACATTTATAGTATTCATATTGAATTGTAATTGGTTTGTTTTTAAATACTTTCGAAAAGAAAATGAGCTTTACTACTAAGAAAATAAATACCCGAAAATTCTGAAGTATTTTTCTGGGATAAAGTGAATATGGAATTCAATGAGACAAAAACCACCCTCATCTTTTTCATTTTTAATATTAATTCTCATTCTAAATATATGCTAATATAGTATTTTATCTAAAAATTCCGTATTTTTGCCTCTTAAAATTTCTTAGTAAACAATGATAAAAATTACACTTCCAGACAATAGTGTCAAAGAATTCGAAGGAGCAGTTACTGCTCTAGATGTGGCAAAATCTATAAGCGAGGGATTGGCTAGAAATACCATTTCCGCAATCGTTAATGACCAACAAGTAGAAATAACCACACCTATAACCACGGATTCTACGGTACAGCTTTTGACCTGGAATGATGATCTTGGAAAGAAGGCTTTCTGGCACTCTTCTGCCCACCTTTTGGCACAGGCAATCCTTGAGTTTTATCCTAATGCTAAGTTGACGATCGGTCCTGCCATTGAAAGCGGATTCTACTATGATGTGGATTTCGGGGATGAAAGCTTATCTGAAAAAGATTTTGAAAAGATTGAGAAAAAGATCCTTGAAAATGCAAAGAAAGGTTCTACATTCTCTTTATATCCGGTTTCAAAAGAAGATGCTTTAAAAACCTATGCCGATAACCCTTACAAAGTTGAATTGATCTCAAATCTTAATGATGGAGAAATCACTTTTGTAACGCATGATAACTTTACAGACTTATGCCGTGGTGGTCACATTCCAAATACAGGAATCGTAAAAGCGGTTAAGATATTAAATGCAGCAGGAGCTTACTGGAGAGGTAATGAAAAGAACCCTCAATTGACAAGAGTATATGGTATTTCTTTCCCTAAACAGAAAGATCTTACTGAATATCTTGAAAGATTGGAAGAAGCTAAAAGAAGAGACCACAGAAAATTAGGTAAAGAGCTTGGAATTTTCGCATTCTCTGAAAAAGTAGGTGCAGGGTTACCACTTTGGTTGCCAAAAGGTACTGCTTTAAGAAGAAAACTGGAAAATTTCCTTTCTGATGCTCAGAAAAAAGGAGGTTATGAATTTGTAATGTCTCCACACATCGGAGCAAAAGAATTATATGTAACTTCAGGACACTGGGATAAGTATGGGGAAGACAGCTTCCAGCCGATTAAAACTCCTAATGAAGGAGAAGAATTCTTGCTGAAACCAATGAACTGTCCTCACCACTGTGAAATTTACAAAACTTCACAATGGAGCTACAGAGATTTGCCTAAGAGATATGCAGAATTCGGTACTGTTTACAGATATGAGCAAAGTGGAGAGCTTCACGGATTAACCAGAGTTCGTGGATTTACTCAGGATGATGCTCACCTTTTCTGTACTCCGGATCAGCTTTCTGAAGAATTTGAAAAGGTAATTGACCTTACCCTTTATGTTTTCAAATCTTTAGGTTTTGAAGATTTTGTAACTCAGGTATCCTTGAGAGATCCTGAAAACAAACAAAAATATATCGGTTCTGATGAAAACTGGGAGAAAGCAGAAAGTGCAATCATCAATGCAGCTCAGAAGAAAGGTTTAAAAACAGTAGTAGAATACGGAGAAGCGGCATTCTATGGTCCTAAACTTGACTTCATGGTGAAAGACGCTTTAGGAAGAAAATGGCAGCTGGGAACAATCCAGGTAGATTATAACCTTCCTGAAAGATTTGATCTTCACTATATCGGAAATGATAATGAAAAACACAGACCGGTAATGATCCACAGAGCACCATTTGGTTCTATGGAGCGGTTTATTGCTATTTTGCTGGAAAACACAGCAGGTGATTTCCCATTATGGCTAAGCCCGGATCAGTTTATTATTCTACCGATCAGTGAAAAATATGTAGATTATTCAAAAAAAGTTTCACAATTTTTGGAAAATCACGATATTAGCGGTCAGATTGACGACAGAAACGAGAAGACGGGTAAAAAAATCCGTGATGCTGAATTGAATAAGATTCCTTTCATGCTTGTTGTAGGAGAGAATGAAGAAAATGAAGGCACGATTTCTGTAAGAAGACGTGGAGAAGGAGATCTTGGAGTCATGAAAATGGAAGATTTCGTTGCTTACTTTAAAAAAGAAGCAGCCATATAAATTTTAAATTAAAGATTGAAGGATTCAAAAGTTAATGCAACGACAGAATCTTTCAATTTTTAAATATTTGAATGAATTAAATTAAGTAATTAACCAATAAAATTATAATACAATAGCACAAAGATTTAACAACAGGGGCCCACAAAGACGTCCTGTACAGGAGGACTTACACTTGATCAACGATAAAATTCGTGTGAGAGAGCTTCGTTTGGTGGGCGATAACGTAGAGCCAGGAATTTATCCAATTGACAAAGCAAGACAGATTGCTGCAGATCAGGAATTGGATTTAGTAGTGATTTCTGACAAGGCAGAACCATTTATTGCGAGAGTATTGGAATATAAAAAATTCTTATACGAGCAAAAGAAAAAACAAAAGGAACTTAAAGCTAAACAGGTAAAAGTGGTAGTAAAAGAGATCCGTTTCGGACCTCAGACTGATGACCACGATTACGAATTCAAGAAGAAGCATGCTGAAAAATTCCTTGAAGAAGGTTCTAAATTAAAAACCTACGTATTTTTTAAAGGACGTTCAATTATCTTTAAGGATCAGGGAGAAATTTTGCTTTTAAAACTTGCTCAGGAATTAGAGCACGTTGGTAAAGTAGACCAGCTTCCTAAACTTGAAGGAAAAAGGATGATTATGATGATGAGTCCTAAAAAACCAGCAAAATAATTAAATCATTATTTTACATATAAAACCTCAAATTACTTTGAGGTTTTTTTGTGTTCTTATTTTTAGGGAAAAATATTTAATGATTGTTGATCCGGACTACTCTACTGGCTGGATCAACAATCATTTTTAAGAAAGAAATTTACAGAGTTTTGTTATCCTTCAAAATCACCACAATCATGCTCTGTAAAAAGAGGTAAAGCTTTTTGGGTGGTAAAATATTTGGATATTCTTTTGTTTTTTAAATCCAGTTTCTGCCCTTCTACAGACAGTTCGTAAACAGGTGCTTGATCTATTTGGGTTAAAATATAAGTTCTTTCTGAGGTTTTAAAAATGGCTTTATTTCCGTCCCTGGAGAATGAGAAATCATTAATTTGAAAGGTATCCTTTTCATCACAAACATTGGTCCATATTATTTTCTTCTTTGTGATGGACAGGCTTGCCAAATCACATGAGTAACAGTTCCCCGAGAACTCTATGCCAAATTTTTCATACACCTCTGTACTCTTGCTATTCAATATATCAATAGGAACTAATGTTGAAAAATCATTGGGAATCTCTGATTCAACGACTTTATTCTTTGCCGGATCAACTGTAGAAATCTGATGTATTTTTGCATTTGCAGAATCTGCCTTGTTCACTTTTTTTTCTGTTGAAGGTGAACAGGAAACTAACAACATCATCACCATTGAAAAGTTGGTTATTACGTTTTTCATCTTTTTTTAAAATAATTAATACTATCTGGGTTATCATTTTTGTAAAATTCTCCAAAATCTACCGTTCAATATATCCCTGTTTTCAGCCATTTATTCCCTATATCAGAAGGTTTTGTTGGCTACAGAACTGAATACAGATACATTTGCGGAAAAATATAAAATGAAAATCTTTCCAATCTTTATATCATCCGTGCTAGTTCTTGCAGGATGTAATCAACAGAATAAAAACATCGGACACAGATAAAACAATAACTGAAATTAAGCAAAAAAAATAACACTCGCTGATTTCAAAAAAATAAAAGGCGTTGATAATGTTCTGGATGTACCCTTTCAATTATTCACCAAGCTAGATTCTATACAGTTTTTTAAGTCTATCCTCTTAATTCCGCTTCAGCCAATGGTAAAAAGCAAAAAACGGCTTATATAAAAATACAGTTGAAAGCTGATCTGTTTTAGAAAATATTCTTTGAAGAACAAGAATGTAACTGAAGTTTGGAATAAGATCAAAAACCCCTGAAATCAGCCAGTGCGTATGGGAATAAAGTCTAATATCTTTGCTGCAATTATTTAAAAGAGATACAATGAAAAAATTAAGTTTGACCCTCCTTTTTAGTTTATTAAGTTTTATGACTTTCGCACAATCGTTAAAAGTTGTGATTAAACAGGACGGAAAAGTAATTCAGCCTGTCAATGATGTTTATGAACTGAAAAAGTCCCCTTTCCTATTCGAGATTACCTCTAACAATCTGGAAGGTTTTTTAGTGGGAGCTACCACAAATAAAGATATTTATGCCGGAGCTCTGGGACTTTTGAACACTGAGGTTCCGTGGTTTCAGAATACAGGCATGGCGGAGGAATTGTATAACAAGGACAAAGAAATGTTTTTAATGGATTCTGCGCCTTCTTACTGGTATTTTACAGATGCAAAAGACCATAGATTTGATAAAAATCCTAAAGGCAGCGCAAAACAATGGACGGCTACCCGTACTATTACAAGGTTTTATGATATTATGGTGGATCAACCTATCAATCTGAAGGATTTTGACGGCAGGGTTTTCCTATTAATGTATCAGCCCGAATATAATGATGAGTATGATTTAATAGGAAAGAAAAACCTGTTCCAGGCTGCACTCAAATTCAAAGATTAATGATTACACCAATTTTAAATTTATATAAAAAAGGTCTGCTTTGCGATGTAAGCAGACCTTTTTGCTGGTTGAATATTTATTCGATAATTAAGCCGTATTCTATGGCTAATTTTATGGCTGAACTCAGATTAGACGTCTGAAATTTTTCAATAAGATTCTTTCTGTGGCTTTCTACGGTATGCGGACTAATGAAAAGCTTTTCCGCCATTTGATTGGTTGTCAAACCTTTTGAGGCTTCAGCCAGAATTTCTTTTTCTCTTCGCGTTAATTTCGGAACATGGTTTAATCCATCCGTTGATTTTTTCTCCAAAACAGACCTGGTTTGAGAGCACAAAAACCTGTTCCCCGCATATACAGCAGTAATTCCTTCCAGGATTTCGGAAACTGAGGCATTCTTTTGAATATATCCCAAAGCCCCTTCAGCCAGGGTACTGTTAATTACGGGCAGTTCATTGTGAACGCTCAGGATAATAATCTGGAGGTTGCCGTACTTTTTCTTTAAGGGTTTAATCAGTTCAATGCTGTTGGTATCTACCAGATTGATGTCCAGCAATAAAATGTCGACCTCTTGTTTTGCAAGACCTGCATTCATCTCAGAAACGTTTCTGAAGCAATCTACTACATCTATCGTATCACTATTTCCTAAAATATTCTTCAACCCTTCTAATAGAAGTGGATGATCATCTGTTATGGCTACTTTTATCATGTTTAATAAATAGGGATTTGAAGTTCTATGCTGGTACCAATATTCAATTCAGAAGTGATATTCATCGTTCCTTTTAGAAATTGGACTCTTAGTTCTATATTATGAAAACCCGCTGTTTTTCTGGCATTTAATCCTGCAGGATCAAAACCTTTACCATTGTCTTCTACGGTAAGGTTTAATAGATTTTCTTCTTCGCTGATCTGAATAATAATTTCAGATGTATTGGCATGTTTTATAGCATTATTGACCAATTCCTGAATGATCCTGTAAATAATCAATTGCTTTTCCTTCGAAATGGAATTACTGTAATTGATAAACTCAGTGTGAATGTCTAATGCATTATTGGATATACGGGAAGCAAATTCCTTAATCGCAACTTCCAAACCATACTTCATTAATAAATCAGGCATTAAATTATGGGCAACCCTTCTTAGCTCTTCTACAGCGCCATCAATCTGATCAATTGATTTTGAAATTCCCTCCTCTATATTTTCGGACTGATGAGGATTTAAATAAGACAATTGATGTTTCGTTCCTGAAAGCAGGCCTCCTAATCCGTCATGAAGATCACGGGCAAGACGGCCACGCTCCTGTTCCTGCCCTTCAAGCAATGCGGTAAGCGTAGATATTTTTGAGTTTTGCTTCTCTTGTTCCATAGCTAAAGCATGCAGTTCATCTCTTCTCTTAATAGATTTTGCACGTTGTTTATAAGCGTACAGCAATAAGAGGATCAAAATAATAAAGAAGATGATAAAGAAGATGTAATAAGTATTGATCTTCTCTTTGAATGCCAGTAACTTTTTAAAGGTATTAATATCGTTGTTCTTCTGTTGGGTTTCCAGTTTTGCCAACCTAAGCTGCTGTTCTTTTTTCTCGGATTCAAGTTCTGAAAACTTCAGTCGTTCACGTTGGTTTTCTTCCACCAGTTTTAAGTTGTTATATACCTGCTCGCGCTGTGCACGAAGAATGTTGATCAACTTAATTTCCTGTGCTTTTTTGTCGCTTTCCAGCTGTAACTTGATATATTTCTGTTCCTGACGTTCTTTATCAAACTGGGATTCTAATCTTTTGGTAATATCCAGTTTTTCCTGGTCATAAACACTTTTGTATTTATCCACATAACTTTTATAATAATTGAGTGCTTCCTGGTAATTCCCCTGCTCTTCACTAATTCTGGATAATGATTCAAGAATAGATAGTTCAATATTATGATCACGCACCGGACTTTTCCCAATTTCCATAGAGGCTTTTAGAAAATAAGACTTCGCTAAATCATAATTTTTATTCTGTATGGCCAGCTCTGCCAGAATCCCGAATGAAGAAGCAATATGAATAGCATCGCCAGTTTCCAGGCTCACTTTATTAGCTAACTGGGCATAATGCATTGCCTTATCACTGTCAAAACCAGTATACAGATTGGCTAAATTGATCGCTGCATAAGAAAGACTACTCCTGTTAAGCATCCTGTCTTTATTTTTATTGAAAGTCGTGATAGCCTGCAAATAATATTGTTCTGTTTTATCTCTCAGCTCCGTATTGGATGGGGTTTGCGTATATTTTTGTTCATACACATAGCCCATTCTCATATAGGCATCAAAGATAAGGTTGGGATCATTTTGTTTCGATGCTAACAGCAGAAATTGTTTGCTGTATTTCTCTTCCAGCTGGTACTCATTAAGGTTGGAATAAATAGTGGACAATTCTTTCGCTACGTTACCAAATCGACCATATAATGTAGAGGTTGTTGGAGCATTTTCATAATATTCGATTGCTTTTAAATAAGCAGCAACGGCATCAGTGGTTTTATTATTGCGGATCAGAATCCAGCCTTTAGCGTAGTTAAAATAGCCTTTAGCCTCATTATTATTCGTTTTTAAACTATATGCCTTTGCCATGTCAAGACTTTTTGAAGACTCTGCTGTTTTATTATCCAGCCGATAGTTCATGGCTTGTACCGCGTATAAAATGGTAGCATATTTTCCATCTGCCTGCTTTGCAGCAAGGGAAATGTTGGTGGCTAAAATCTGGTAAGACTTAGGTTTGAGGTTATGAAAAAATAAGGCAGTCGCATATTTGGGAGCCAGATTAAGCTGTTCAGCCGTATTGTTTGAGGCATGGCCGTATTCCCTTTCTAACTTGCTTAAAACATCCTGTGCCTGAACAAAAAACGGAAAAACAAGTAAAGTAAATATCAATAATAACCTGTGCATCAAACCCTTATCTTTATTAAGTTGTCATATTCTAAAGAACGCAAATATAGGTAAATACGGTTAATTGGTTTCAAAGCCATTTTCTTCAGCAAAAGATTTCCATTTCTGGAATTTCTTTTCATTTTTAAAGGTGGAATCATTACCATAGTAATACAGCAAACGTTGGGTAGCATATTCGTAGGCATTGTAAGCATTGGCCTGTTCGTAGTATTTAACCGCTTTCTTCAAATCAATTTTCACTCCCATCCCGTGTTCATAGATAATCCCATAATAGATGCCTGAATAAGATTGATCATAGTCCTTCTTTAAATACTCTAAAAGATTTTTATAATCTCTTAACTGATAATAGATTTCTGAAATTTTATCGTAATTGTAGTAATACTTTTTCTCTGCATTCTGATAAAAAGCCAAAGCTTTATCATAATCCTGTATTACATGTTCTCCAAAATAATACAAATCACCTAAATTGGTAAGAGCCATTCCATCTCCTAGTTCAGCGCCTTTTTCATATGCCTGAATGGCTTTTTTGATATTAAAAGAATATCCTATTCCATTATGATATAAGGTTCCGATATTGTTCCATGCCACAGGATGGTTGTACTGGGCAGCTTTTTCATAATACATAATGCCTTTTTGCGGATCAAACAGCATTTCAATGTCAGGATCTGTATGTAAAATGCCCAATTCTACCCAACTATCCACATCATTTTTTTGAGCAGAAAGCTGAAACAGACGCAATGCCTCCTCATAATTTTGATTTTCCTTTGCATCAAAAGCCAGTTTTTTAATGACTTCTGTCTCCAGAAATTGTTCAGAATTTCTACCTGCCTGATTTTTCCATCGATTATAAAAGGAAATAAAGTGTTCCAGATCTTTTCCTCTAAAGGAATACCTATCCAAATAAATCGTCCCATACCCGGAAGTTTCTACCTGCTGAATAGATTTATCTTCATTCATTCTCAACATGCTTTCTCCTTTATACAAAAACAAAAGACCTTCTTCCGCTCTATAATTCAAAGGATTAGAGATGTATTCATACTTTTCAGCTGATAAACCCTTTTCAAAATCATACAATTGATAGCCATTATTTTTTTGAACCGATAAAAATCCATTTTCCAAATAATGAATCTGCTTAATTTCAAATTGAGGAGCAATGAGCCAGATATCATGTTCTGCATCGAAAAGTCCTGATCCATTTTGAGTTTCCAGAGTAAAGACATTGCTTTTATATCCGACATTGGATATTGCTTTCACTTTAGTAATCCTTTCATTTTCTAATAAGAACTGGTGTTTTGAAGTGTCATAGAGCTTCCAGCTTTTATCTTTACGAACTGCCAGTGTATCAAAATTATCTATTAAAATCAACTGATCTGCTTCGTCTATTATAGTATTACCATTTTCATCTATCAGTTTTCCTTTTTTATTGAATTTATTGGGTTTCACCCAGAAACAGGTGCTGGTTTTTAAAAGGCTGTCTTCCACAAAATCGCCCAGATAATTCCCTTCTTTTGTATAATATCTACGCTTACCGGTTCCTTTCTGTCTGCTAAAAAACAGCTCCGGAAAATAATCATATTCATAGGTATTTTCGCTTTCCACAGGAATAATCAATCCGTTTTCATCGCAGTAAACGCCAAATCTTCCGGCGATTTCTACACCTAAAAATCCATACGCTAGCCTTTCAACGGCATCATAATCAGGAGGAACCAACCAGGTATTTGAGTAAATTTTTAAAATACCCGACTTTCCATTCACTTTTACTTCACCAAATGGCTCCAGAGCAAAGTCAAACACATCAAAGGCCTCTTCATAAACGGGAGGAATCAGTTCTTTCCCATCACTTTGCAGGTAACCGAACAATCCGTCTTTTTGAATCACTGATATATTATGATGATAGTCCGCCTCAAAAATCTCGTCATAAACAGGTGGTGCTAAAACAACGCCCTTTGAATCCTTCAATCCAAATTTCCCATCCTTTTCAAATATTGAAGATGCTACCTTTTTATAGGCAAGTTCTTCAAAATATCCCAGTCCGTAATTAATCCAGTCGGTTTGTAAAATCTCAAGAAATGAGGAGTAACCTGTGTATGAAAATAAAGAATCCAGCAAAGAGAGATTTTGGGTTTCAACAGCCTTCTTGTATAACTTTCTTTTCTGCTGAATCTCGACTAACCATTCTTTTGCCTGAACTTTGTGCTTTTCTTCGTTCATATTGAAAACATCTGTAGCATTCAATACGAAAGAATCGTAGGGCAACGCTTCCAGGAACTCAAACATTGTGTTAACAGGTTCGTAGTAAGCTTTTTTGTAATGCAGCTGATAAGTGTCTGCCAGTAAATTGAAAAAATAACGCAGCTGGACGATTCCCTGTTCTTTATCAGAAATAAACTCAACACCCTCCACTTTACTATTTTCTGCAATGAGAGGATACAGTAATAGCGGTATTTCATAGTTCCACTCTCCCAGATGAGTATTAAATGATTGATTCGTTTTCTGATCGTAATTATATAAATAAATCCGGTGTGCCATTCTTTAAAATTACTATTTGTTTTCCGTCTTTCCCATTTTTCCGCTTCAGGAATACTTCATTTTGAGCCATTCATTCCTTTTACAGCTTCTCCTTCACTCCATTTTGTTATTGTTTTTACCCACGCTTTGTGATTGTAATCTTAGTTCGAAATAAGAATTTATCATTTAATTATGGGTGAAAAAGAAAGCTATAAAAGTCATAAAATCAATATCTATCTAAGAGAAATATCTGTCAGTCATTATCATTAACTATTGTTCTCTATTGCTGATAATTCATCAATTTTTCACAATATTATTTTTAATGAATTCCGGAACGAAGGTAATAAAAGAGGTTCCATAAAAATATCCCTGATACTGGTGGTTTTTTAATTTATTTATAGTTAGGGAATATTGTATTCAACCTGTCATAAAAATATCATATAACAATAGAACACTGCCAAAGCCACTCCGATGATGCCCGAAATCAGAAATACAAAAAAATAATACCGCGCTTTTTTATTTTTCTTTAGCAATGAGTTAATTATAAAAGTAATGAGCGTAACTAAAAATCCTGCTCCGAAAAATAAAATCAAAACAGCAAGAAACAAGGCTCGTTCTATATGTAAATCTGCAGATGAAAGCATATTTTAAATTAAAAGTTTGAGTGTGAATAAGTGGAGATTCTCTAAGAAAGAAATTTAAAAAATCATCCATCAATAGTAGAGAGAATTGAACAATACTGCAATCCCTGTTATCAGCTATATTTCATCATATACGTCATCATTCAGAGACTGTTTAAAAGTAATGCTGAGCTTTTTTACGAGTAGCTCGTCATAAGATAAAGATTTCCAGTTCATTTGTCTTTTAATTAATGTTATTTATATCTTATTATTATTTAAAAATTATTAATCAAATGTTATCTTAGATCAATATATAATAAAGATTTTCTATCTACATTTGTGAATACAAAAAAGACAAATTCACTAATTATTAATCATTAAAAGAGAAACAATGAGCACACTTACATTAAAAGACGGAACAGAAATTTATTACAAAGACTGGGGAAAAGGCCAACCAATTTTCTTTCACCACGGATGGCCATTATCAAGTGACGACTGGGATGCCCAAATGTTCTTCTTTTTAGAACAAGGCTACAGAGTAATTGCTCATGACAGAAGAGGACACGGAAGATCAGAACAGACTCCTTACGGACACGATATGGACACTTACGCTTCTGATGTTGCGGAAATTGTTTCAGCATTGGATTTAAAAGATGTCATCCATGTAGGACATTCTACAGGAGGTGGCGAAGTGATCCGATATGTAGCAAAACATGGTAACGGAAGAGTAGCAAAAGCTGTTCTGGTAAGTGCTGTAACTCCTATTATGGTACAAAATGAGAATAATCCGAATGGAGTTCCCATTTCTGTTTTTGATGATATCCGAAATAATACAGCGAAACACAGACAACAATTCTTCATTGATATTACCTTCCCTTTTTACGGCTACAACAGAGAAGGTGCTAAAGTATCTGAAGGGATCCAGAGAAACTGGTGGAGACAAGGAATGAGTGGTTCTATTAAAGCTCATTATGATTGTGTAAAGGCTTTCTCTGAAACAGATTTTACAGAAGATCTTAAAAACGTGGATGTACCGGTATTGGTAATGCATGGTGAAGATGATCAGATTGTTCCTTTTGAAACCACTGGTAAAGTAGCTGCTACCCTGCTTAAAAACGGGCAACTCATCTCTTATCCAGGTTTCCCTCATGGTATGCCGACAACAGAAGCAGAAACAATCAACAGAGATCTTTTGGCATTCTTCAAATCTTAACAGATCAGGCTTATTTTAAAGCGCTTACTTATAAAAGGCAGACCTGTTTCCATGCAGGTCTGTCTTTTCAATTTACAGATCATTGTTCTTCCTGTTTAAGCATATTAAAAAATCCTTTCATGTCTCACTTTTTTTTCTTAATTTTGCAGACTATTATTCCTAATGTCCTTAGGGGTAACCAAAACAGATATTGATAACAAAAACAATAAAAAAGCAAAACAATGCCAAAATTAAAAACGAAATCAGGTGCTAAAAAGCGTTTTGCTCTTACCGGTTCTGGTAAGATCAAAAGAAAAAATGCTTACAAAAGCCACATCTTAACTAAGAAAGAAACTAAGCAGAAGAGAAATCTTACTACTACTTCTTACGTAGCTAAAGTGGACGAAAAAAGCGTTCAACGTCAATTAGCAATTAAGTAGTTTTTATAAATCTATATTCGGTTTATAAGAATTCAAAACAAATTCAACAATTTAACCCTGAAACGGTGCAAATAAGAGTAACATCCGTTGCCGCCCTTTTCAAAAAAACAATTTAAATTATGCCAAGATCAGTAAATGCCGTAGCTTCAAGAGCTCGCAGAAAGAAAATTTTTAAGCAAGCTAAAGGTTTCTTCGGAAGAAGAAAGAACGTTTGGACGGTAGCTAAAAACGCGGTAGAAAAAGCAATGCAATATGCTTACCGTGGTAGAAAAGAGAAAAAGAGAAATTTCAGAGCACTTTGGATCACTCGTATCAACGCGGGAACTAGAGAGCACGGAATGTCTTACTCTCAATTTATGGGAGCTCTTAAAAAGAACAACATCGAACTTAACAGAAAAGTTTTAGCAGATTTAGCAATGAATCACCCTGAAGCTTTCAAAGCTGTTGTAGATCAAGTAAAATAATGTAGAATAGATTTTGTTATCAATATAGTCCCGGGATTTCCCGGGATTTTTTTGTTATATACTTTTCATTTTTTTGATTGCTGTTCAAAATCCAGCTGGCAGCATATACATTTCAGGGTAATTACCATATCAACAGCCCTACATGCCGGATAGAAATTCTCAGCGTGTAAAATATTTAAATCAAAACACATAAAACAAACGAAAAATATAAACATATCTAATTCATTAAATGAATTTTAATATAACATAATGATAAATTACATAAAAAGACATATTTTTATCAAAAAATTAAGCAAATAAACATTGATACTTATGATTATTAATAATAAATGATGATTTATTATTATATTAGCAATCTCTAAAGAAAGTATCAAAATGAAAAAAGTTGCAGCTTTATTGCTCACTTCCATTGCCCTGCAGAATATGGGTGCACAGAGTTTTATTCAAGCGTATAAAGACCGGGCAGATATGGTTACCCAAGCCAATATTACGACCAACCTTCAGGAATTTGCAGGGTTTGGGGTAAAAAAAACAGGTACAACAGCAAACACCAATGCATTAGACTGGCTTAAAAACAAATACCTGTCCTATGGATATACTGCAAGTAATATGTCTGAAGATACTTTCACCTATGGGAGCAGCACTTCAAAAAATTTAATCATTACCAAGACAGGAACGTTATACCCCAACAAATATGTTATCATCTGCGGACATTATGATACCATTGTAGGCCCAGGAGTAAGTGACAATGGCAGCGGAACTTCCATTATTCTGGAAGCAGCAAGAATATTGAAAAATATTCCGACAGAATACTCCATCAAGTTTATTCATTTTTCCGGTGAAGAACAAGGCCTTGTGGGAAGCAGCCATTATGTAAATAATGTAGCTTATCAGAATGGCAGCCAGGTTCTGGATATAAAACTGGTTTTAAATATTGACCAGGTGGGTGGACTTCTTGGAAATAATAACAATACCATTACCTGCGAAAGAGATACAGGCGGTGTATCATCCAATAATACAGCCTCTAACGCTGTAACACAGGAACTGATGAACTGTACGACTCTTTATTCTCCTCTTCAGACTCATCTTTCTTACGCCTACAGCTCCGATTATATGCCTTTTGAAGCCAAAGGATATACCATTACCGGTTTCTATGAATACCTGAGAAGTGAAAACGAACATACGGTAAATGACACTTTTGCCAATCTGGATCCTGTATATATTTTCAATGTAGGAAAAGCAGCTGTGGGAGCTTTGCAACATTTTGCTGTTGCCTCTACAGCCAGTAACCTGTTAAGTACAAACGATACCTCTTTACAAAAATCCGGTGAAACCATCAGAATTTATCCCAATCCGGCGAAAGATCTTGTAACAGTGGAATTTCAGCAAAAAGTAAAAGAATTCAAAGTTGAAGTAAACGATATGGCGGGAAACACTGTTTTAAGTCTTGAAAATCAGGAAAAAATAAATACCTCGGCGTTAGAAAACGGAGTCTATACCTTTACGATTAAAACTGATAAAGGAAATACAACAAAAAAAATAATCATTAATAAATAATGTCAGGCTGGATATTCAGAATTAGGTTTGTATTCAAGGGATATCCGATATTACTACTATAAAATGAAGAAAATCGCTACTTTTTTATTTGCCTCTGTTATCATTCAAAATATTGGAGCCCAAAGTTTTATTCAAGCTTATCAGGACAGAGCGAATATGGTAAACCAGACCAATATTACAACCTATCTTCAGGAATTTGCCAATTTAGGAGTAAAAACTACAGGCTCACCTGCTAATGCCAATGCGCTGACCTGGCTTAAAAATAAATACATTTCCTATGGATATACAGCCAGTCAAATTGTAGAAGATCCTTTTACAGCAGGCAGTTATAATTCTAAAAATCTGGTAATTACCAAAACCGGGACAGTATATCCTAATAAATATGTAATCATCTGTGGGCACTTCGATAGTATTACCGGCCTGGGAATCAATGATAACGGGAGCGGAACATCTATTATCCTTGAAGCAGCGAGGATTCTGAAAGATGTCCCTACAGAATATTCTATAAAATTCATCCATTTTTCCGGGGAAGAACAGGGACTTTTGGGAAGCAAACATTATGTAAACAATGTAGCTTATCAGAGTGGAACCCGTGTTCTGGATATTAAACTGGTCTTTAATCTGGATCAGGTAGGTGGTGTAATGGGAAACAATAATAATACGGTTTACTGTGATGAAGATCAAGGTGGACTTTCTTCAAATAATGCGGCTTCCTCTGCTGTAACCCAGGAGCTGAGAAACTGTACAGCGCTTTACTCTCCTCTTTTAACCGCTGTAGATCCGGCTGCAGATACAGATTATATTCCTTTTGAACAGAAAGGTGAAGTGATCACAGGTTTCTTTGAAAGAATCAGAAGTACCTATCCACATACCGTCAATGATACTTTTGCCAATACCGATCCTGTATATATTTACAAGATAGGAAAAGCATCTGTTGGAGCGCTACAGCATTTTGCGGTTGCTACCGGTACATTGGGAAGTCATGAAACTGATGTAAAAAACACTTTGGAAACGGTAAAAATCTATCCTAACCCAGCAAAAGACATCCTCAATATTGAGCTTCCTGATTCCGGAATTAAAAATTTTACTTTTGAGATTACGGATTTCCAAGGGCGTTCTCTATTCAAGAGAACCAATGAAACAAAAATCAATGTTTCCAGGCTTGAAAACGGAGCATATATTGGAATTTTAAAAGTTGGAGACCAAAAGGTCGTAAGAAAAGTTATGATTGAAAAATAATTTACATTATCATAAGACCTTATTGATATAAAAACCTTTGAAGCAGTTCAAAGGTTTTATTTTTCACAGCATTAAAAGAATTATAACATTTACAAAGCCCCGCAGTATATTGATACGATATTCATAATAAATTTACATTTGTTTTAAAATATTAAACACATTGTTGTGATTTATTTACTACATTCGTGTTACCAAAATAATATTTTAATATGAAAAAAATCACAACACTTTTATGTGCTGCCTTTATGATGCAGTCCATTGGAGCTCAAACTTTTATTCAGGCTTACAAAGACAGAGCGGATATGGTTACTCAAACCAATATCACTGCAAATCTTCAAGAGTTTAGTAATCTGGGAGTAAAAACTACTGGTTCAGTAGCCAATACCAATACCCTGAACTGGATTAAGAATAAATATCTTTCTTACGGCTATACGGCCAGTCAGATAGAAGAAAGCCCTTTTACTTTCGGAAGCACCAGTTCCAAAAATTTAATCATTACCAAAACAGGAACCCTTTATCCTAACAAATTTGTCATTATTTGCGGGCATTTCGACACCATTTATGGTCCGGGTGTGAATGATAACGGCAGCGGAACTTCCATTATTCTTGAAGCAGCGAGAATACTTAGAAATGTTCCAACCGAATACTCTATAAAATTCATCCATTTTTCCGGGGAAGAACAGGGATTAAAAGGAAGCAGCCATTATGTAAATAATGTAGTGTACCAAGGAGGCGTCCGTAAATTGGATATCAAACTGGTCTTCAATCTGGATCAGGTGGGCGGTGTGAAAGGAAATAACAACACGACCGTATATTGTGATGAAGATCAGGGAGGAGTTTCCAGCAATAATGCAGCGTCCGCAGCGGTTACCCAGCAGCTGAGAAACTGTACAGCACTCTACTCTCCTCTTCTGACTGCCGTAGATCCTGCTGCAGATACGGACTATATCCCTTTTGAACAGAAAGGTGAAGTGATTACCGGTTTTTTTGAAAGGATAAGAAGCAGCTACCCTCACAGCTCTAAAGATACTTTCACCAATATGGATCCTGTCTATGTATACAAGATTGGAAAAGCAACTGTGGGAGCATTACAGCATTTTGCAACCGCTTCTACTACCATGAGCAAGCCTGCTTCTAAAAACACACTGGAAGCCGTAAAAATATATCCTAACCCAGCCAATAATATTCTCAATATTGATTTACCAGAGTCTAAAGAGTTGAATTTCAGTTTTGAAATCAGCAATACTATGGGAAGATCCATGCTGAAAGTGAATAATGAAAGGAAAATTAATGTTTCAGGGCTTCAGAACGGAGTGTATATTGGAGTTTTGAAAGTGGGTGAAGAGACACTAGTGAAAAATATTATGATTGAAAGATAAGAGATCAATAGATTCATAATAAGAAACAGCAGGAGTAATTTTCCTGCTGTTTTTATTTGTAGAAGATTAGCGTTTTAGCTTCCTGTAATTCATTAATCATATAATGTAAATCTGGTTCATAAAACAAAAACTTATTAGAATTGATTGGGATTTAATTTGTAATGTTCCAGCACACTTTTCTTGACATCATCTTTTATTTTAAAATAAACACCTAAATTTCCATATCTCCAGAATTCCAATCTGTCATCTGCAAATAATGTATCTTCCTTACTGATAAATGCGAATGTATAATTTCCATCATCAGGGACTATTATATGATGAGTTGAAACAATTTCTTCTTTAATTATTAATAAATTATTTTTCAGTTCTTTGTTCTGTATTAAAACGCTATTCATATCATTGTCTTTCTCAAAGAAAATATGCAGTGATGATCCCAATGTATAATTTTGATTATAATCTAAACCATTATAGTAAAATAACTTGACATTCTGATTGCTACAAGATATAGTAACAAAAAGCATTAATAGAAAGTATATAACTCTTATTCTCATAGGCATTTTAATGTTTGTTTTTAGCTGACATCATTAAATATAAAGTATTCACAGTTTAAAACAGAAAAAAAACAACAGGCAATATGATACTGATTTTCTCATACATATTTCTTTATTTTTCACAATTAGTTTTTAATACCGTACTAATTTATCATATTTACACAATATCAACCAATACTAAAAAAAAACCAACATAATAACAATTGTTTATTTTTAATATCTTTCTTTGAAGTAAGCATACCTTTTAAACAAGAACACCTTTGAATTCTTTCAAAGGTGTTATTTATTCCTGTTTTTAAGAATTTCTTCAATTTCTTCCAGCGCAAATCCTTTTGCTTTTAATAATATCAAAAAGTGGTACAGCAGGTCTGCAGCTTCATTTTTAAAAAGTTCTTCGTTATTGTCTTTTGCTTCTATCACCAATTCTACAGCTTCCTCTCCTACTTTTTGGGCCATTTTATTAATTCCTCTTTGGTAGAGCGAATACGTATAAGAATCCTCTGTTTTGTTATCTATTCTCTGAGCTATTTTCTCTTCCAGTTCATATAAAAACCCCTTGGCATTCTTTTCTCCGAAACAGCTGAAACTTCCTGTGTGGCACACCACATTTTTAGGAACAACTTTAATTAATAGCGTATCCTGATCGCAGTCTATATCAATGCTTTTTACCGTTAAAAAATTACCCGATTCTTCACCTTTTGTCCAGAGTCTGTTTTTGGAACGACTGAAAAAAGTAACGATTCCCTCCTTTTCTGTTTTTTCAAAAGCTTCTTCATTCATATAACCCAACATCAGTACCTGTAGTGTTCTGTTATCCTGAATCACCACGGGAACAAGCCCATTATCTTTATTAAAATCTATATTCATCGTACTTCTATTTTTTGAGTTTTTAATTGTTGTTTTAAATCCTGAACGCCTATTTCATTAAAATGGAAAATACTGGCAGCCAATCCTCCTGTAGCTTTTGTTTCATTAAATACTTTAACAAAGTCATCTACCTTACCTGCTCCTCCGGAAGCAATGACCGGAATACTTATATTTTCTGAAACCAGCTTTGTAATACGGAGATCAAAACCGTTTTTTGTGCCATCACCATCCATGGAAGTCAGCAGAATTTCTCCTGCGCCCAGAGACTCTGCTTGTTTCGCCCATTCTACGGTAAGAAGTTCAGTTGCTTCTCTTCCACCTTTAATATGAACTAGATCCAGATCTCCAACTTGCCTTGTGTCAATCGCTACCACAATGCACTGACTTCCAAATTCTTTGGCCAAATCGGAAATAAGAGTAGGATTTTTCACCGCTGAAGAATTGATACTAATCTTATCTGCCCCTGCTTCCAAAAGCTTTCTCACATCTTCTACCGAAGAAATTCCTCCTCCTACAGTAAAGGGAATACTGAGTTCTTTTGCAATATCTTTTACCAGTTCTATAAACGTCTTTCTGTTCTCAATAGTGGCGGTAATATCCAGAAAAACAAGTTCATCAGCTCCTTCTTTCTCATATTTTTTAGCAAGCTCTACAGGATCTCCTGCATTTTTAAGATCTTCAAAGTTGATTCCTTTTACCGTAGCCCCATCTTTAATATCCAAACATGGAATAATTCTTTTCTTAAGCATTTTCAATAAAATTTTGAAGTTGTTGTAAGCTTATTTTTCCCTCATAAATTGCCTTTCCGATGATTGTTCCTGAGCATCCTATATCTTTCATTTTATAGACATCAGCAATCCCTGAAATCCCTCCGCTTGCTACCAGCTGAACCGACGTTTTATATAAAATTTCAATATACAGTCCTGTTGATGGGCCTTCCAGCATTCCATCTTTTGCAATATCAGTACATATCGTATTTTGTATTCCTTTTTCCTGATACTGAATAATAAAGTCTATGATGTCATTATCACTTTCTTCGAGCCAGCCGGAGGTTTTAATTTTCCGGTTTTCACAGTCTGCTCCCAAAATAATTTTCTCAGGGCCATATTTGCTGATCATTTCAAAACAGAACTCAGGATTCTGAACTGCAATACTTCCTAAAGTAATCTGCTTCGCACCTGAATTAAAAGCTGTTTCAATATCTTCCTGAGTTTTTAATCCGCCACCAAAGTCAATGTGTAACGAAGTAGATGCTGCAATGTTTTCAAGAACTTTTTGATTGACAATATGTTTTGATTTCGCTCCATCAAGATCTACCAAATGAAGAAACTGAATACCAAAGCTTTCAAATTCTTTAGCCACTTCCACAGGATCTTCATTGTATATTTTCTTTGTATTGTAATCTCCTTTTGACAAACGGACACATTTCCCGTCGATAATATCAATAGCCGGAATTATTTTCATCATTATAAATTTATAAAGTTTTTAACGATCTGGCTTCCCACGATTCCTGATTTTTCAGGGTGAAACTGCACTGCATAAAAATTATCTTTCTGCAAGGAAGCACTGAAAGGCAGTATATAATCACAAACAGATGTTGTAAAGTCTGAAAGCTCACAATAATAACTGTGAACAAAATATACGTCACTACTCTTTTCAATTCCGGCAAACAGTGGTGAGGTCTGTCCTGAAACCGTATTCCAGCCCATATGCGGAACAATATCTCTGGATGGAAATTTTCTGACCTTAATATCAAAAATTCCCATTCCTTCAGTATCGCCCTCTTCATTTCCTTTACACATCAGCTGCATCCCCAGGCATATTCCCAAAACAGGCTGTTTTAGAGCTGGAATCAATAGATCGAGTTCTTTTTCTTTCAGCAGTTTCATGGTGGATGAGGCTTCTCCTACGCCCGGAAAGATAACTTTATCTGCTTTTAAGATCTGTTCAGGATCATCCGTAATCACAGAATCAACATTCAGCCTGTTGAGGGCATTCTGAACAGAGTTTACATTTCCTCCGTTGTATTTTATTATGGCAATCATATTTATAAGCTTCCTTTTGTGGAAGGCAGGCTGAAGTTAGTATCTGTTTGGTTTACCGCCATTTTAACGGCTTTTGCAAATGCTTTAAAGATGGATTCAATTTTGTGGTGTTCATTATCTCCTTCTGCTTTGATATTCAGATTGGATTTTGAGGCATCCGTAAAGGACTTAAAAAAGTGATAAAACATTTCGGTAGGCATATCCCCTATCTTTTCTCTTTTAAACGGAGCATCCCATACTAACCAGGGTCTGCCGCCAAAGTCAATAGCCACCTGAGAAAGACAATCATCCATTGGAAGCAGGAAACCATATCTTTCAATCCCTTTTTTCTTTCCTAAAGCTTTTAAAATGGCTTCACCCAGCACAATTCCGGTATCTTCAATGGTGTGGTGCTCATCTACAGCAAGATCTCCTTTTACTTTAATCGTAAGATCCATATTTCCGTGTCTTGCAATCTGATCCAGCATGTGATCAAAAAAATGAAGTCCGGTTGAAATATCTGACCGCCCGTTTCCGTCAAGATTCACTTCTATTTCTATAGCTGTTTCATTGGTTTTGCGGGAAACTTTAGCCTTTCTCATTCCGGATTTTAAAAACTGATAAATCTCTGCCCAGCTTGTTGCAGAAAGCTCAGCTTCGCTATTTAAGTTTTGATTAAGATAAATAGCTTTAGACTTAAGGTTTTTAGCGAGTTGAACGTCGGTATTTCGATCACCAATTACATAGGAATTTTCCAGATCATAATTGCCATAGATGTATTTTCCCAACATTCCGATTCCTGGTTTTCTGGTGGGAAGATTCTCGGATTCAAAACTTTTATCAATTAAAATTTCACTAAAAACGATCCCTTCATTTTCAAACGCCTGGAGCATTTTTGTGTGGGGTTTAATGAAATCTTCTTCAGGAAAACTTTCAGTCCCCAAACCATCCTGATTCGTCACCATAACCAGTTCATAATCCAGTTCATTGACAATTTTTGATAGATTTTGGAAGACTCCGGGATAAAACTCAAGTTTTTCAAGAGAATCAACCTGAAAATCAGTTGGCGGTTCAATAATAAGGGTTCCGTCACGGTCTATAAAGAGTACTTTTTTCATATGTTTTTATCAAATTGTTTTTAACCATTATGCTTTTTTTAAGTGATTAAGAAGTAGTAAGAACATAGTTGAAGCTATTAATTTAGCTTTGCATTTTATTCATCCTGATGAATCTTAACTTTGCTTATTATCTTCGTTTCTCTTAATGGTTTATATTTTAACAAGCTATATTATATTCCTTTTAAAAGGTTAATTAATTTTTCATTCTCTTCACGGTTTCCTACATTGATTCTGATGCATCCGGGAATGGCAGGATCTCTTCTGCTGGTTAAAATTTCTTCCTCGAGCATTCTTGTATACACTGAATCAACATTTTCTATTTTAATCAGAAAGAAATTGGCATCTGTAGCAAATACTTTTGAAATACCGTCAATTCCCACAAACTGCTCCTGCATCCATGTCCTTTCTTCCAGAATTCGGCTTACATTTTCCTGAAGCCTCTTTTCATCATTCAATGTCTTTATGATCAATTCCTGGCTTAAAACATTCACATTATAAGGTGCTTTTACCGTGTTGATAAAGCCGATAATCTCTGATGATGCATATGCCATACCTACTCTTGCTCCGGCAAATCCCCAAGCTTTAGAAAAAGTTTGCAGTACAATTAAGTTAGAATATTGATCCAAGAACTCTAAACTTGATTTTTTACCCGAAAATTCAATATAAGCTTCATCAACAACAACAATTCCATTGAAGTTCTGAAGATAAAACTCAATATCGTCAATACTGTTTCCTGTAGGGTTGTTAGGTGAGCATAAAAAGAAAACTTTCAGGGAGGGATCTGCAGCAATTTTTAAAAAATCATTTTTAATAATTTCAAAATTGTCATCCAAATCCAGTTTCAAAACCTTATTTTCATTGATTGCCGCATAGAAACCATACATGGCAAATGACGGATTCATCATCAGAATGGCATCTTTTTTAGGCTCACAGAAGATTTTAATGATAAGGTCTATCAGTTCATCACTTCCGTTTCCTATGGCAATCTGTGAGGGAGAAACATTTTTAAGTTCCGCAAGCCTGTTTTTAAGCGTTTTCTGGGTAGAATCAGGGTAACGGTTGCATTCCCCGAAAGGACTTTCATTGGCATCCAGCATTACCGGAGCATTAAATTCATTGTGATCCCTGAAACTTACATAAGGCTGTAGTTCTAATATATTTTTTCTTACTAAAGTATTGATACTGTTATTTTTCATTGTATTGATTTTCTTAAAAAATGATTCAATATAAAAATCGTTTTTAAACCATTAAGATGAATTGAGTTATTAAGAATAGTGAAGAAAATATCTTGCGATCTTTATTAAGCAGTAAGCTGAGTTCAAATGTATTTGAATCTTAACATTACTTAAAAGCTTCATTTTCTTAATGGTTCAACTTTTTGATAAACGCGAGGCCGCAAAGTTTTTTAATTCTGTAACCCTTTTTTAAGGCGTAAGAAAATCTAAGATTTTCAGCAAGGGTATGGGCTTTGTTTTGTGGTTTTATCTACATTAATCAATTTTATCGGAGATAAAATCTTTGCGTCCTAAAAAATTTATTTTACAATATTATTTTGCGTCTTTGCGTTTTCCAACGTTTATTATTTTAATCTGATGGATACTGCATTTTTGTGAGCAAACAGACCTTCTGCTTCTGCCATAAGCTCTATCGTTTTTCCTAAATTCTGAAGACCTTCCTTTGAAAGATGCTGAAATGTTATTTTCTTTACAAAACTATCCAGCGATACTCCACTGTAATTCTTTGCATAAGCATTGGTAGGAAGCGTGTGATTGGTTCCGCTGGCATAATCTCCTGCGCTCTCACAGGAATAGTTTCCGAGGAAAACCGAACCTGCATTCTGAATTTCAGGAATATATTTTTCAAAATCATTGATCGCCAGAATAAGGTGTTCCGGAGCATAAAGGTTACTAAATTCCAGGGCTTCATCCAGAGAGTTCACTAAAATAAAAGAGCTGTTCTCCAAAGCCTGACCAGCAAACTCATTTCTGGGTAAGTCTCTGAGCTGCTGCTCAACAGCCTCTATAGTTTCGTCAAACACTTTAAGGTCTGTGGTAATAAAAACAACCTGACTGTCACTGCCGTGCTCTGCCTGTGAAAGAAGATCTGCAGCACAAAATTCAGGAACAGCCTGCTCATCTGCTATGACAAGAACTTCACTTGGTCCGGCAGGCATATCAATGGCAACTCCGTAACGTTGTGCATATTCTTTGGCTGCTACTACAAACTGATTTCCGGGGCCAAAAATCTTATTCACTCCAGGAATACTTTTTGTCCCTAAAGCCATAGCGGCAACAGCTTGTGCTCCACCAATTTTAAAGATTTCCGAAACTCCACAAAGTTTAGCAGCATACAGAATCGCAGGATTGATATTCCCATTCTTATCCGGCGGAGTACACAATACAATTTCTTTACAACCTGCCAGATTTGCAGGAACAGCAAGCATCAGTACTGTGGAAAATAAAGGAGCCGTTCCTCCGGGAATATAAATCCCAACTCTCTCTACAGCACGGTTTTCACGCCAGCAAACCACTCCTTTTGTCGTCTCTATTTTTTGAATCTCCTGCTTTTGAGAAGCGTGAAATGTAGAAATATTTTCTTTTGCCTGCTGAATTGCCTGTTTCAATTCATCATCAATCTGCTTTTCTGCCTCTTGAATTTCTACATCAGATACTTTAATACTCACCGTTTCGGCTTTATCAAATTTCCTGTTGAATTCTATTAAAGCTTTATCTCCGTTTTTTTCAACTTCCGTGAATATTTCTGTAATCAGACCTGAAATCTCTTTCTGCTCAAGAACCGGGCGTTTTACTAGCTCTTTCCAGGTATTTTTTGTGGGATATCTGTATATTTTCATTGTATTATTTTGAAAGTTTTTTTTGAACCATTAAGATTCTTTTAAGTTGTTAAGTTTCATTAAGATCATAGCTGAAGCTATATTATTCAGCTATCTTAATTGCTATTTTTTTTGATAAACGCAAAGACGCAAAGTTTTTTCTAATCTTTTACTTTTTTAGGGCGCAAGAAAATCGAAGATTTTCAGCAAGTGTTTGAATTATATTTTTTTACTTAAAGCAGCATTCAATTTTATCGGAGATAAAATCCTTGCGCCTTAAAACAGTATTAATTTCATTTTCATTGCGCCTTTGCGTTAACCAATATTAACCATCTTAATAGTCAATATATTAAATAACCATTTTATCAATCGGGATGATTAAAATATCCTGGGCTCCATTGTCTTTCAGTTCATCAATCACTTCCCAGAAACGCACTTCATCAATAACAGAATGAATACTGCTCCAGCCTTCTTCTGCAAGAGGAATAACTGTAGGGCTTTTCAACACGGGAAGAACTTCAGATACTTTTTGAATTTTTTCGTTGGGAACATTCATCAGAATGTATTTTGAATTTTTTGCTTTTAAAACTGCCTTGATTCTGAACACAAATTTCTCAAGAATAGCTTCTTTTTCAGATGATAATTGAGGAGTTTGAGCTAAAACAGCCTCTGATTTCAGCAAAGTGACAGTCTCGCGCAATCCGTTTTTGAATAAGGTACTTCCGGAACTGACAATATCACATATCCCATCTGCAAGACCGATATTAGGAGCTATTTCAACAGATCCTGAAATCACGTGAATATCTGATGTAATTCCTTCTTTTTCTAAAAAATTTTTGAGGGTATTAGGGTAAGAGGTTGCAATTTTTTTACCCTGGAAAAAAGAGAGTTCATCCGTTTCAACTTCTTTGGGAACAGCCAGTGACACACGGCATTTTGAAAACCCAAGTTTCTGAATTGTTTTGATATTTTTACTTTTTTCAATCAGAAGATTTTCGCCAACAATGGCAATATCCACCACTCCGTCTTCCAGGTATTGTGGGATATCTGAGTTCCGAAGGTACATGATTTCCATCGGAAAGTTATCTACTGAAACTTTGAGCTGGTCTTTGCCGTTATTGACATAGATTCCACAGTCTTTGAGAAGCTGAAGGGATTCTTCGTAAAGCCGGCCGCTTTTTTGGATTGCAATTTTTAATTTACTCATTTTGCCTTTTTTGAGGTCTGAGCAAATAAAACTGATCTAATGAAATTTCTGAGGAGAATCCTGGAAACAAAAAAACCGCCTATTTACTCAGACGGTTTTAATTATTTTTGATTTTAGCACATACTTATATCAATCAATTCCGCCTAACAGAGATGATGATGATAATGATGTAATGCTAAAAATATTGGTTTCATTGTTTGAATTATGATGCAAATGTAGGATTTATTTTTAAAATGCAAAGTTTTTTCAGATTAATTTTTGATAAAAATTCATCAGCTGCTTTGCAATAGGTTCGTCATTAAACTTCTGAACAAACTCGAAACCCCTTTCCTCACGTCGTTTTCTCTCGGATTCATTTTCCCAGAGAAATTTGATTTTGGCCCGGATATCAAGATCATTATCCGGATTGATGTAAACGGAGTCTTTTCCTCCCGCTTCCGGCAGGCAGCTTGTATTGCTGGTAACCACAACTGTTTTGGAGAAAAGCGCTTCTATGACAGGGATTCCAAAGCCTTCAAAGAAACTTGGATAAACAAAAATATCTGCCAGTTTATAAAGACAGGCCAGTTCATCCATGGAAACACCTTCAAGGAATAGCACCTGCTTTTCCATTTTGTTCTTTTTCAGAAATCTTTCTATTTTCTGGAAATATTTGGTCTTCCTTCCTACTACCACCAATGGGATTTCTGTACCATTGACTGCTTTTACAATGTTCAAAAGATTTTTTCGGTCTTCGATAGTTCCTACGTTGAGTATAAACCTTTCCGGAAGCCTGAACTTCTCTTTTACCTCCTGCATCAGTTCCGGAGACTGCTGTTCTTTAAAAGCCTGATGACATCCCTGATAAATGACTTCAATCTTAGTCTCAGGAACTTTTAAATATTGGATGATATCTCTTTTGGTCTGTTCTGAAATAGCAATGATCTTATCGGCCATTTCAGCAGCTTTTTTAAATTTCCAGAAGTGAATTCTCCTGTCAAAAAAAGAATAATACTGCGGATATCTTACAAAGATCAGATCATGAATGGTAACGACCTTTTTAATAGGTTTTGAGTCCCATTTTAAGGGAAGTTCACCGGACAATCCATGAAAAATATCAGCGTTTTGCTTCTGGGCATCTTTACCCATTTTAAGCTGACGGGAAAAGTTTCCTTTTGAAGTTTCAATAAAATGAACATTCGGGTGCTTCAGGATATCCTTTCCACGCTCCGATTTGTTTTTGTTCAGTAACAGATATTCATTCTCTGGTTCGTACTCGGAAAGAATTCTTACAAGATCTCTCGAGTAATTTCCAAGACCGGAGGTATTATGAAAAAACCGTTTTGCATCAAAGGCAATCTTCATCGTTGTATCTGTTTTTCAAATTCCTGGAATGTACCGAATGTATATCCTTTTTCTTTCAGCCAGCTTACAAACACATCAAACCTTTCCACCATATCTTTTCCGGAGTTCTTTACCGTAAATCCAGGCAGTTTAAATGCTTCGTCTTTGATCTCTGTAAATTCCCACGGATGGAAATAAATATTCAGATATTGATCTTTTTTCAAGCAGTCCGAAGCCAGTTTTTTGTAGAAAAATAAGGGGAAATTGTGAAAGCTCAACCAAAACAAAGGAATCCTGAAATTAGGAGAAACCGAAGCCGGAACCTGGGTTACATTTCCTTCTTTAAAATAAGTTCTGGATACTTTTAAATTATTATATCTTCCCGGCAAAAATGTGGGATTAATAGATGAATTGTATGAATAGCCTGCTTTTTCCACTTCTTTGTCGTCTACAGGCATCATTCTTGGCATTCTCAACCCTGTTACCTTTGTGGAAAATAGTTCTTCCAGCTTTTCCCTTGATTCCTTCAGGTGTTTGTCTTCAAATTCTGAATGAAACCATGTGTGAGAAGCCAGTTCATGGCCTTCGTTTAATAACCTTTCAATAAGAGGTTTGCTGTTTTCTGCAAAAACTACTGTAGAAAAGAAAGTAGCTTTGGCATTATGTTTTTTAAGGATATCAAGAATTCTCTCTAATCCTGTTTGTGAAATTGAAATCTGCTTTTCAAAGGGAATTTCACCCTTATATTCTAATGGCATATCAAATTCTTCAATATCAAAACTTAATAAAACCATTCTAAAAATTTTTGTTTTTAATAATATAATTAGGTCTGTCTTTCACCTGTTTAAATATTTTTCCTAAATAAATTCCCATGATTCCGAGGATGATTAACTGAAGCCCTCCGAAGAAAACAATGGTCATAATTAATGATGCCCAACCTGATATCTCCGTCTTTGCAATGAAAGAATGAATCACATAGGTACCGTATCCGATTACTGAAAGTGCTGAAAATAAAAACCCAAGATATGCAGCTAAATAAAGAGGTTTTACACTGAAAGCTGTGATTCCCGTGAAGGCAAAAGTAAACATCTTTTTAAGGTTGTAGCTGCTTTTTCCTGAGAGTCTTTCTGCTGCAGTAAAATCAATCCCCGTTTGTTTGAAGCCCATCCAGCTCGTTAACCCTCTAAGGAACAGGTCGTCTTCATTAAAATTTCTCATGACTTCAACAGCGCCTGCATCCAACAGTCTGAAATCTGAGCCACCACCTTTCGTTAAATTAACATCTGACAGGCTTGATAAAAGCTTGTAAAATAAGTCTGATGTTTTTCTTTTAAAAAAAGAAATCTCTTTGGGATACGTTCTAAAGGTAAAAACGACGTCATTACCTTCTTCCCATTTCTTAATCATCTCCGGGATAAGCTCCGGCGGATGCTGAAGGTCTCCATCCATAGAAATGACTGCATTTCCGTGGGCATTATCCATTCCTGCTTTTACTGCGGGCTGATGTCCAAAATTACGGGAGAATTCAATGAATTTTACTTCATCATAGGTGTTGGAAAGTTCTTCTAATTTTTGTTGCGTATTGTCTCTGCTGCCATCATTCACAAATATGATTTCAAAGTCATAGTTATTCAAACCATCAAAAACTTCTTTAATTTTCTGATGGATCATGGCAACGTTACCTTCTTCGTTATAGGCGGGAATTACAATTGAAATTTTCTTCATATTTATTAATTCAAGCTATAATTTTTCTCAAAATCTTTAGTCAGGAGTTCATAAGTTACTCTCAACCAGATCACAATACAAGGTACTGCTTTTAATGAATATTTGATGATATAATTTTCTTTTACAAATTTCGGGAATAGATCCGAAGTGGAGAAACAAGTGAAAATAATGACAAAAACCAGCAATCCAATAATAAACGGTGTTCTTTCTTTCTGAAGGAAAAACCATATCAGCACTCCTACCACAGCAATAATGTATGTTGGAGATTCTGAACTGGAGCTGAACAGGACCAGAAACAGTAATGTTGAAGCCAGAATCATCAGTTGGAAAGCATAGTGTTTGTATTGCTTAATTCTGATATAAGGCAACACAAAAAGCGGTAATCCACCTGCTAAAAATACAAGATTGGAAATGGAGGCATCCCCCAAAATTCTTCTTACGAAGCCCATTAATGAGATATCCTGCATATTTCCCAGCACCTGGTTTTCATTATTTTTTTCTACGATAGACTGAAACCAGTCTGAGTAACACTGAATCACAAACTGCGGACTTGAATAGGCCATTGGAAGTACGAAAAATAGGATGGCAATGCCTACTCCTGAAAGAATAAATTTAGTCTTATTTTTAATAAAGAAAAACTGCGTTAATCCTACTATTCCGTAGATTTTTACAAATATTCCGATTAAAATGGCAGTTACCGATTTCACTTCTTTTCTTTCGTAAATGTATACTGCAGATAACAGCAAAAGTCCTGTCAGTGCTACATTGAACTGCAAACTTAAAGCTGCTGTAATATATTCCTGAAGGCAAAGCAATCCGAAAATAGCTTTCTTGCTGTCTGAAAACGGCAGTTTATAAATTCCGTAGATAAAGATAAAGGTGTTGGCAATATTCCAAAGTGAAATTCCCAGCCAATCCGGCATCATGGCAAAAGGAGCAATCAATGCACTGAAAAATACGCCATAATGATTCAGATCAAAATAGAGATCCGGATAATGGATAAACAGATTTTTCTGATGAATGGTATTAAAGAATACGTTTTTAAAAATCAGATAATTATTGATCGCATAATCTCCTCTCAGATATTTTGAAATAGCGGTAACAACGGATATAATAAGATAAACCCCAAATATATATTTAGGGTTTAATAATATTTTAAGAAATTTTTCTTTCAAGATTGTGATATTAGCTTAAAGTATTAATCTTAAACAGCTACATTATTATCTCTCAATGCATCATTCAGAGACGTTTTCTTATCTGTAGATTCCTTTCTCTGACCAATGATCAGTGCACATGGAACCTGATATTCTCCAGCCGGATACTGTTTTGTATAGCTTCCAGGAATGACTACTGAACGGGCAGGAACTCTTCCTTTAATTTCGATAGGAGTATCTCCTGTAACATCGATAATTTTTGTAGAAGCGGTCAATACTACGTTTGCACCTAATACAGCTTCTTTTTCCACGTGAACTCCTTCTACAACGATACATCTTGAACCGATAAAGCAATCATCTTCAATGATTACCGGAGCAGCTTGTAAAGGCTCCAATACTCCACCGATACCTACACCACCACTCAGGTGAACGTTTTTACCGATCTGCGCACAGCTTCCTACGGTCGCCCAAGTATCTACCATTGTTCCGGAATCTACATAAGCTCCAATATTTACATAAGATGGCATTAAAATAACTCCCGGAGCAATATAAGCTCCTTCTCTCGCTACTGCATGTGGTACAACTCTCACCCCTTTTTCAGCATAACCTCTCTTCAAAGGCATTTTATCATGAAATTCAAACGGGCCGACTTCAATCGTTTCCATTTTTTGGATCGGGAAATACATTACGACAGCTTTTTTCACCCATTCATTTACCTGCCACCCGTTTTCAGTAGGTTCAGCAGTACGAAGTTCACCTTTATCAACTAAAGAAATAACCTCTCTGATCGCCTTCTGGCTGTCTTCATTTTGTAATAGTTCTCTATTATCCCAAATATTTTCAATAGTTTGTTGTAACGACATGTTTCTTATTTAAATTAGTTTGAAAAATTATACCAGCCAAAGATACAAAAAAGTTCAGCAAAATGGTTTTTAAGATGATGCTTTTAATGAAGGCCAAACATCCTTGCAACCCTATTTTTATATGCAACATATATTGGTCCATGCTGTTTTAACAGATAGTCTTCTTCAATCCGGATTTGAATCTGCATCAAAATACTTGCAATCAAAAGAAAAGAAAAAGTAATTACCGTTGGAAAAACAAGAAAAAAACCGACCAGACTGATGGTCATCCCCAGAAATATGGGATTTCTTGAGAACCTGAATAATCCATGAGTAATAAGTTCTGTTTTTGTTGTGCTATCAACCCCGATCCGCCATGAATTTTTCATTTGCAGCTGAGCTATTATAACCCAAATCAGTGCGGAAATCATGATCACCACTCCCGTATATTGCAATGGAATATATTCCAGCATGGTAATTTTAAAAGCATTAAAAATCTTTTCTGGTAAAAAGAGTAAAAGCATTGTATAAATAAAAAGGGCACACAAAGTCATCTTAAAATAGAACCCTACAAGTCCGTAGACAGAATCGTCTTTGGGAAGGATATTTGGGTTTTTACCGATCTGTTTTGCTACTTTATAACTGATTCCGACAAAGGAAATGGTAAAGAATACGATGAAATATAAAGGAATAAAGAATCTGATGAAATCTGCCATATGATAATAGTTTTGGGCAAATTTCCTGAGTTTTGTGATGCAATGCTATTGCAATGACAGAGATTTTATCGGGATCCCAGAAATTCCCCTTCTCCGGATGGGTGGCAAAAATTCAAAGAATTTTTGACGGGGTGGTTAATTATAAGTTTTGACTAAACCCGGTTGAAGTTTTTATTTTTCGATAAACCCATTCTTATTGAATTTTTAATCCAAAATAATAAACTCTATCGTTTTCGCAACATGTTTTTCCTGAATAATTCCCTGTGAATATGGACTATTATGATCACTGTTATATTTTGTCAGATACGCCTGATTAATTTCTTCAGTAAGGTCACTGATATCTTCCGGAACGAGAGCTTTTATCGCATATGTTGTTTCGCCACATAGGATTTCACCTGCTGAATTTTCTAAAAAGGTATTATACCAGCTTCTTTTGGCGAGTCCCCAGGATCTTGCAAATATTCTGTTCTGTACCACAACCATCCATATTTCCAGGAATTCAGGTCTTTGATTTCCGGCTTTTATTCCAATAATCGTATTGTTTTGAATGTAGTCTAATGCAGTGTCTTTGTTCATTGTTTTAATTTTTCAGTAAAACTAAAACATGAAAAGAGGAATGAAAATTTATTTATACATGAGATCAAAAATCTGATGTCGTTGGATCATTTTCTGATGCAGACGAGTTTTTAAAGCATCATTTTACCGAGAGCGGTTTGCAGACATTCTTTATAGCTTTTGGCTACAGTAATTTTTAAGTCACCACAAATTAAGTGATTGTCTTCGAAAGATTCAATATTCATCAGATTGATAATATATGAATTATGAACCCGCATAAATTCGTCCGGCAGGCTTTCAATCAGATCTTTAAGTGTTTTGTAGTAAATATATCTCTTGTTGTCGATAGTGTGAACTTCCACATAATTTCCGAGCCCTTTGATCATACTGATATCTTTTAAGAAAATCTTAATCAGCTTCTTATCTGTTTTAATGAAGGCAAATGTAGGGTTCTCTATCATTTTACTATTTTTACAGAACCCTTTGGGCATGAAGGTAGGCCTTATTCCAGTATTTTTCGTTCAGGGAAGAAATGATTACACCTTTTGAAGTAGAAGCATGAATAAATTTCACTTCTCCGTCAGGACCAATATCATGAACTATTCCTACGTGGGATACTCTGCTTCCCCCTGCTGTTGCGAAAAATAAAAGATCTCCGGGCTTCACATCTTTGATATCAATATTCTTTCCTGTATCAGCCTGATCAGAAGATCGTCTGGGAAGACTGAAGTCATTTTCTTCGAATACTTTTACTGTAAATCCGGAACAGTCAAAACCTGAAGAAGTATTTCCTCCGAATTTATAGGGTGTCCCGATGTATTTTTCTGCATCTTTCAGAATATCATTGATTGATCTGGAAACATTCCCATTAAATTTTGAATCCAGCTTTCTGAGATTTTCAGCTTTCGCTACGTTCTTTGTATTTGATTTCTTACTGGCAGAAGCACTTTTCGAAGATCCGCAGGAAACTACAAAAGCAGATGCCATCAGTAAAACAGACAGCTGCTTTATCCTTATTCTTTGTTCAAATAATCCCAATCCCATATTCATCTGATTTATACTTAATTAACTAATTCATGACAAATATACATTTTATATTTTAATTATAATATAACTATACTACAACTATATTATAAATATATGTTAAAATTTTGTTTTCCATTATTTATTGGTATATTTGATTTCTATTTTGAAGATATGGCGACATATGAAAGTGTAATTAAGATTACAGGAGCAGTGGGCGATCTGGTATTTTATACTCTGAACGGCAAAAATGTAGTTCGGAAGAAAAGCGGGTTCAATAAAGCTGCGTTTAAAAAAAATCCGTCATATGAGAAAGTAAGACAGAACAGTTCCGAATTCGGGCACTGTTCAAAAATCGGGAAGATCATCCGGAAGAGCCTTGAGGTGTATATTAAAGAATCGGGTGATCCCCTGCTCTACCAGAAGTTTGCAAAGGTGATGACAGCCATCAAGGATTTGGATACTATTTCTGAAAGAGGAAAAAGAACGGTTGAAAACGGTTTAAAGACTGAAGAAGGAAGAAAGCTATTGAGAGCATTTCAGCTGGGTACAATCCATACTGTTTCAGATTGTATCAGAAGTCAAAACCAGGTTTTATATAAGAATAAAGGTTGTACCACAGATGAAGGAGTCATCCTCACCTTAAAATTAGATTCTGAAAGTTACAGCATAGAAACTCATGAAGAAATAATAAGCTGGAGCCAGCAGCAGGAAAAGTCTTTTAAAAAATATTTCTCCGAAGATGATTTTCTACTTTATTTTGTAGTATTGAAGAATGAGAAAGACGAGATTACCCATATGGGATTTGTTTAAATAAAAAAGTCTGCAGAATCTACTGCAGACTTTCTTGTTTTTATTTCTTTTCTCCTTTCCAGCTTCCTGATATCGCAGGGGTTGGAAGTGAGTTGGACCAGTTTCCGTTTCCTTTTTTCTCTGTCGTTAACGTTCCTTTGAAATCTCCTTGTGATGGAAGTCCTACTCTGGCGTTCAGATCTCCTGTCTCACTTAAATTTCCGGTAATGCTGTAATTTTCATTATTCACATCGGAATGCATTGTTCCTACTACTTTACCACTCTCGTCTACCACAAAGTTCCAAACTCCCTTATCGCTTCCTTCATAAGAACCAGACCATGTTCCTACATAATCATAAATAGTATCATCATCAGAGCTGCAACCGATAAATAAAAACGCCGTTAATAAAAGTAAAAAAAGTTTCTTCATAGTTTCAGTAGTTTTATAACCTAAAATCCTGTTATTCTCATGTACTTTCCTCTTAAAAATCCAGTCACAGAGAATATTGCTTAATATGTATTATTTTTTGTTCCGTGCAAATCTACTAATTTTTTCATTCAAATTATCTGAATTTTAATTAGCACCCAATATGTTTATTAAAAAACAACATATTTCGGCTAAAATACAAATATTTTTCAAACAAATACAAGCTGTATAAATTTTGAGTTATTTTAAAAATATACGTAAAACTTGGTATTATTAAATTCAATATTCGTTTACAATTACTTTATATCAGATTTCAGAGGTTTTTTCTCCCTATTTTAAAGTTATTTCCTATATTAGTGAAAAATTTAACCTTTTCAAATAATAACATGAAAACAAAAACATTCTTTTTGGCAGCACTTGCTATTGGTGGGAGTTTAACAGCACAGGTTGGGATTAATACAGCTATTCCTTCTCATACATTGGATGTCAATGGTCTGGTAAGAATAAGAGGACTTTCAAATGCTGAAAAAAAAATTGTAGCAGCGGATGCACAAGGAGTTTTAACGCTTATTTCTCCTGAAGAAATTTTTGCGCCGAAAGCATTATTAAACACTTCAATGTCAGCTACTGAGCAAAGACTGACTATTTATGAAGGAAAATGTTTCCAGCCTGTTGACAATGCTTCTTCCTGCACTGTTTCAATCAATCATTACACCTCTTGCGCCGGGTTCAGCAATCCTGTAGATACTCAGATTATTGTAGGACAAGGAATTAATACCAGCAACGGACAGTTTTTAGGTACATGGACAGCCCGATATGTTGATAATAAGGGATTTGCAGGCTCGGCTCCTGTTGCTAATCAGACTGCTCCTGATTATCCCAGAATTTCTTATCCAAGTACTAATACAGTCAACTATTTAGGAAGCGGAAACTTTGCCGGTCAATGTAATACCGATTTGGTGACCACCATTAACCAAACGACCGGAGATATAAAAATAGAGTCTGTAAAGCGAAGCATGTACGCACACCTTGTGTACCTTATTAATATTGCCCGCTCCAGATCTTTATAATAGTCGATATTTGATTTCAAAAAGGCAGCCACAATTGAATTGTGGCTGTTTTTTATTTAAGAATTAAAGATTTCCATTTAACTTAAGAGTATTAACTTCTATGTTCAATCAAAGACTTTAATAATTCTTATGTTAAGCTGTAAACAACCAATCCTGTTTTTTTTGAATGAAAATGAAATACATCACTTAAAAATCGTACTATTATATTATGAAACAGATACTGACTGAAGAAATTTTTTCCTCACCACAATGGTTAAAAATAATCTGTTATTTTTTCGGTCCTCTCTTAGTTTTGACTGGATTCGGTCTTCTCATGCAGAAAGATCTTCCACAAGAGATTATTTTTTTGGTGCCATTACTTTTGCTGATTGCTGTGAGTATGCTGATGTATACCCGGCTAAAATTAATCATTTCAAATACGGAAATCCGCTTTACAGGTGGTTTGAAACAGCATCAGTTTCTCTGGACTGACATTACAGGAATAGATATGAAAATCGTTGGAAAATATTCAACCCCAGTCTGTACTGTATATTATGGCAAAAAATCACTGGAGCTCAATAGAGGTTTTTATTTAAAAGGAAATTTCAATAGAATCTTATCCTTATTGGAAATGAAGGCCACACCGGAACTTTTCTCTAGGCAATATCAAACGATCCGCCGTCACCTCATTTAGTTAAAATGACCCAACAGAAACGCCCCCTATTCGGAGGCTAAAACTATAGGATGAATGAAAAACTTTTCCCAAATGTATGAAATATTCGTCCTGAGTTTTATGAGTACAGTCATAATGAAACATTTTCCCAATTAACCGGATAAACAAAGATTAATTGATAATGTCTCCCTTACTATTTTCTAATTTTTCCCGAAACTTCTGAAGATCTTCAGGCTTGGGTCTGCTCCATTCTGTGATCTCTCCTATGATTTTCAATGGCATTTCGGAACGATAAGAACGGGTGGGATTTCCTGGAAATTTTTTATCTGTTACATTGGGATCATTTTCAAAATTCCCTGTTGGTTCTACAATATAAACCCTTTCTGCTCCATCCCCTTTTGCCAGTGCTGCGGCAAGACCTGCTCCTTGAGTGAAAGCGGTGAAGTAAATATGATTCATTTTAAATTCTGACTTATAATTTGAGTTTCCGCCAGCGGTCAACAGATCTCCAATCTGCAATTCAGCTTTTGTTCCGTGGTAAAAAGGACCTTTGTCAGACGGATGGTTTTTAAACAGTTCCGACAACTCAGCATTCTTTTTTGAATTTTCACGATCGCCTAAGTTCTGATAGCATTGGGAAATATTCAGATAAAGAGAAGGCAAGGCACTTTTAACAGTATCATCATTAATTTTTAAGGCAAACTCTAAAGAAATTTCAAGCCACTTTAACTTATCTTCTACCCTTTTCTGATGACGTGATACATAATGAGCTGCCAGAAACTTTTCATGGTCATCCGAAGCTTCTTCCCAGGCTTGCAAAAATAGTTGAGCCGCTTCTTCAGGCATTTCTTTCTCTTCAAAGCTCATTCCTTGCAAACAAAGCTTAATTACTGGATTAAAAGGAGAAAATTCCATGTTTTATTTTTTTCAAATCTAGGTATTCTGTTGGAATTCTTTTGCTTAAGAGCAGATTTATATTTTAAAATCTATTAGTAAACCAAAAACTGTTCTTATTATCTTTTAATTTTCACCTAATAAAATCAACAAAATATTTGCAAATATCATTTAAATACTTACTTTTGTACCGCTTTAAAATAAAAGACGGGGGATTGGCGCAGTTGGCTAGCGCGTTTGACTGGCAGTCAAAAGGTCACGGGTTCGAATCCCGTATTCTCCACTGAGTGTATTTGAAAAGTCTTCAAAATGTGCTAAAAGCTGATTAATCCTGCAAAATTTAATTTTTTGCAGGATTTTTTTTTGAACGAGAAAATTCAGGTTTTTCAAATAAACCCGTAAAGTTTGTGGCAAAATCGTGGCAATTGTTAAATTCTAAAAAAAGGCTTGGTTTTCAATTAATCAATTGATTATCAACTAGTAAAAATCTTTAACGACTTGACTCCAAGAACTTTAGTTCGACTTTTATAAACCTTAAAATGTTGAATTATGTTAGAGCAAAGTTATGGCCTCTTTTATTTCTTAAAGAGTGCAAAAAACAAAACAATTCGTACAGTGTATGTAAGGATTACCGTAGATGGTATACCAAAAGAAGCTTCAACAAGAAGGCAATGGGATATCAACAGATGGGATCAGAAAGAAGGTAAAGCCATCGGAACAAAGGAAGACGCAAAAACTTTAAACACTTTCCTTGAATCATTGACAACCAAAGTCAACAGTTTTAAAACAGAACTATTTAACAAAGGGATTCCTGTTTCTTCTGTAGACCTGATTAATTTTGTAAATGGTCGTTCAATAAAGCGTAACAAAGTTCTTGAAGAGTTCTTTGAACATAACGAGGAAATAAAGGCTTTAGTTAGAAAGAAAGAGTATTCCAAAGGAACTCATACTCGTCATGTTACTGCAAGATCTCATGTCAGGGATTTTATAAAGGAGAAGTTCCAGCGAGAAGATATTGAATTTCCTGCATTAAACTATGAATTTGCTCAGAACTACTACATGTATCTGAGAACCGTTAGAAATTGCTCAAATAATACGGCAATTAAATACATCAGTAATTTCAAAAAAATAATTCTTAGGGCTGTTGCTAAAGATCTAATCTCTAAAGATCCTTTCAAACTTTTTGTGGGAAAAAAAACGAAGTTAAGAAAACAACCATTAACTAGATTGGAACTTAAAAAACTAGAGGAGTTTAGCTTTGATTCAGAGAGACTAGATGTTGTTAGAGATATATTTATCTTTCAATGTTATACTGGATTAGCATATATTGATGTTTACCAGCTTAAATGGGAAGATATTAAGGACGGTAATGATGGAGGTTTATGGATTATGAGCAGCAGACAAAAATCAAAATCTCAAACTGATATTCCTTTGTTACCTAAGGCCGTAGAAATTATGGCTAAATATAAAAATGATCCAATTTGTATACAGCGAAAAAGTGTGCTTCCCGTTAGGTCAAATCAAAAAATGAATGAATATTTGAAGGAAATCGCGGAAATTTGTGAAATACCAACAAATCTCAACACTCATAAAGCACGTAGAACATTTGCAAGTACTGTCACTCTTAACAATGGCGTTCCTATTCATGTAGTTAAGGAAATGCTAGGTCATTACTCTGTAAAGCAGACCGAAGACTATGCTATCACAGAACAGGAAGCAATAGGAAGAGAAATGAAAGAGCTGGAATTTAGGCTAAAAAATGGTAATAATAGTGATCAAAGAGAAGAGTTAAAGAAAATGATAGAAGAACTTGAATCTGGGCTTTACTCATTAATTAATATGGATAGTTTCAGTAAAGATCACAATTATCAACTTAATATAGTCAAGATTCAATCTACTATCGAAAAAATAAAATTTACAATCTAACAATTATAGCAAACCATAAACCTCAATACGTGTATTGAGGTTTATATTATCAACCAATTTTGAATTTCGTTATTTTTACAATACTTCGAAATCCAGGATGGTATGACGGTTTATAGGCAATATAGCCAAGATCTTGCAATTGTTGAAAATATTTGTGATATGTCGGAAAAGTGGCAATATGAGATAGTTTCATTAATTTGCTACGACTGACTCTTATTACTTCTTTTTCATCCTGTCGATAGGCAAGCTGTACAATCGCATAAATAAGTGATATATGCCATACATTTAGACGAGGATCCTTGGTTACATTTGACATATAATCCAGCCAATGCTCCCTAATATTGCTATTCATCTTTAAAAAGATTTAGCAGGTCCTGCTTATTGTAATAGTATGAACCCATGATCTTTTTGTGCCTTATTTTCCCGGAAATCCTAAAATTTTGAAGTGTTGCTGGAGAAATATCCATCAATTTGCGAATTTTCTTGCTGCGCATCCAATCAAAATCCTCTTCTGTTTCATTTTGATCGTTTTTCGCACTAATTAAAACTTCCAGATCGTTTGCTATCTGGGCTCGTAGCACTTCAAGGTCTTGTCTTGTTATTGTTTCCATAACTTAAAAATTTATGGATCAAAAGAACGGTGGATTTACTGCTGTTAGGAAAATACTAAATATATTATCTGCAATTGTCTTTTGTTATCCTACTGCTGCTAAGCACGATAGAATAATTCTTATTTATTTTTTAAGGATAAAATAGTAAATAATAGATAACTAATAGAGAGGGAGGTGAGATTAATGACAAATTATATAAGTATGCGATAATTAAATTTTAATTACCCTCGAATTTGCTGCAAAGCTATATTTATAATCTGTAAAATCTTAACCAATGTATACTCCGACTCTTATATATGTAAAAATATTATCTTTGTGATTAGTCACAGCCCACCTTTGTAATAAGGTTCCAGGACGTTTGTTGTGAATTGCTTTTGAGTAGTTTGACCAGGGATAGTTGTGAATTGCTTTCAAAAATTATTATCTTCGTGATCACAGCCTTGCTGCAAGCGACTGCTGACCAAAGGTCGTTGTGAATTGCTTTCAAAAATTGTTATATTCGTGATTAGTCACAGCCTCAGGATGAATTATATAATCAGACGAACAGTTGTGAATTGCTTTCAAAAATCATTATATTCTTGATTAGTCACAACCTACTCGTAGATGTTGATGTTTTTGCGGGTGTTGTGAATTGCTTTCAAATATTACTATCTTCGTGATTAGTCACAGCTTGCATATATAATAAGTTCTAATAACACAAGTTGTGAATTGCTTTCAAAAATTACTATATTCGTGATTAGTCACAGCTAGAAATAATGCTTTCATGATGCGAGTCTTGTTGTGAATTGCTTTCAAAAATTATTATCTTCGTGGTTAGTCACAACTCATTTCCAACTGCTTTACAGTAAATTTACGTTGTGAATTGCTTTCAAAACTTTCAAAAATTATTATATTCGTGATTAGTCACAGCTCTCATTGAGCATTACTGTTACCGACAATAGTTGTGAATTGCTTTCAAAAATTACTATATTCGTGATTAGTCACAGCGACTAATAAGAAGCGGATCCAGGATCTAATGTTGTGAATTGCTTTCAAAAATTACTATATTCGTGATTAGTCACAGCCTCAAAAAATAATCTACTGAAAACCAGCAGATTATTTTTATATTTAGAATTTAAAATTTAGAATAATTCAAGCTGCTGAAAAGTTGGAGGTGGCTCTTCTTTATTCCTGGCAAAGAAAATTTCAATATCTCCAAATTGTTTGTCTGTGATACACATAATGGCAACTTTCCCGGCTTTTGGAAGTATAAATTTAACTCTTTTAATATGAACCTCAGCATTTTCCCGGCTCGGACAATGGCGTACATACATTGAGAACTGAAACAAGGTGAAACCATCATCAATGAGCGCTTTCCGAAAGCGGTTAGCATCTTTCATATTCACTTTGGTCTCAGTCGGGAGATCATATAATACTAAAACCCACATAATCCGGTATGCGTTAAACCTTTCGGCGTTCATAACAGTTCAGGATAGGAAATTAATCTTTTTTCTCCTGTATAGCATTTGTAAAGCGACGACGCTGTTATTTTTACAGCAACCAGCAATGGTCTTGTTTTATCATCAATACGCACATCTTTGGTTGCAATCTGCAGAATATGAGCTTTAAATTCTTTCGTCAGCTCTTCTGTATCAGGATGAATTTCCAGCCACTGCATTACTAGTAAATCAATAAACGGACGATAAGGTTCCATCAGATCATCGGCAAGACAGTAAGGATTATATTTATTTTTATGAAAAATTCCCAATACGGGCAATAATCCTGTTTCAACAATAGCCCTGGCGACA
>Ga0105244_10000269_pt1 | contig 52299 bp, 48 predicted proteins | sample KBSM44metaG_FD_80423 | JGI IMG/M metagenome (GOLD analysis project Ga0105244, IMG submission 80423) | Miscanthus rhizosphere microbial communities from Kellogg Biological Station, Michigan, USA - KBS M4-4 metaG | ecosystem: Host-associated > Plants > Roots > Rhizosphere > Soil | place...
AGGTGGGCGAGGTGTGCTACCGGGCCTTGTTTGAAGACCGCCCCACAGACCAGTACCGGGCCGGCATGCTGCTGCTGAAGCGGTCGGCGTCCAAGTTCGCCGAAGCGACGCAAATGGAAGTCGACGCGATGAAGGACCGGGCGCTTGACCTGCTGCGCTACGCTAGCGATGCTGGCTACGCCCCGGCGCGCTACCAATATGGCCTCGCATTGTCAGAGGGAAAAGAGGGAAAAGAAAATATTGGGCGGGGCGTCCATCTGATCGCGATGGCCAGCCAGGATGGCGACATAGACGCGCTCGCATGGTGCGGCCGCTCGGCGCTGCTCGGCCTGCATGACGAACCGGTTGACCATGAGCGGGCCAGGGACTATTTAGAGCGCGCGGCCGCTGAAGACCATCCACTGGCACTCGTTCTCCTTTCGACGATCTATCGGGAAGGGCTGGGCGTGGTGGCCAACGTCAAGACCGCGTTTGATTTGACGTTGCGCGCCGCGGAAGCCGGCTACCCCATCGGCCAATATCAAGCTGGTCAGGCTTTGTATCACGGCGAAGGGGTGGCGGCGAACGAAGCCGCGGCGCTCAATTGGCTGCAACTGGCAAGTGATGCGGGCCTTCACATCGCCCAGCGTGCGGTTGGCGTCCTTATCCGCAATGGCTCGTTGCCGGGAGGATTCTCCAGGGCGGAAGAATTCCTCCAACGCGCTATGCCTAAGGTTAACCAGGCCCACCTGGACCTTGCCGACCTGTATATGTCGCGGGAAGAACCGGGGAAATGGATCGAAGCGCTTGCCCTGGTGCAGAAAGCTTTCGAAATCGCGGTCGGCGACAACGACGAGGCGACTTCCAGTCAAGCGCTTCAGATGGCGCCGCCGCTGATCAACAGACTCATGGCGTCACGAGGCAAGCTGTCCGCTGCGGAGCTTGAGAGTTTCGCGTTGACGCGCCTCTTGTTCGACGAACAGGGACGGCCATGCCCGAACCGCGAAACGCGCATGCGCGATTTCGTCACGAGCGCAATATCGTTGTCACGAATCCAAAACAACAACGCAAAGGAAGAAAACAAGCGCGTCGCGCCCAGCCGAACTGGCGACCGTCAAACAAAACATCGCCAATGAAAAGGTTGGCCGCAACGAGCCTCGCTCTTGCGGTAGCGGGAAAAAGTACAAGGCCTGCCGCGGCTTATAGATAAGCAGCGGGGCGGCTATTCGCAGACGTGTGGCCTGCCTCAAAAAAGACATGTGGAATGGGCGTTTCCTTGCTATTATGGGTTGCCAACTTCATAATTTAGAAACCACAAGTCAGGGGAGTTTATGAACAAGATGATCTTAGCCGCAGCACTGATGACCATGTTCGGCCTGACGGGATGCGCCGTCACTGACCGGGCCGAGGAAACGCCGGCCGTTGCCGCCGCCGCGGCCGGCCCGGTCAAGCTGCGCGACCAGTCGGTGGTCACCGGCAGCCGTATTCCCGGCGTGCGCAGCGCGGTGGTCTCGGCCACCGATGCCGCCGACGCCAACCGGCAGATGCGCGACAACGCCACGCCGTTCGCCATCAAACAACAGTAACCTGCTCCCGGGCCGCTACCGCCCCGGCGCCGACACGTGGCCGACGCGGTAGTGCAGCGTGTCGCCGTCCGCCGGCTGCGCGTCGCGCCAAAGGCACAGGCGCACCACGCTCCATTTCACGGGCTCGAAGCCGATCACCACCGCCAGCGCGCCACGTTCCAGCGCCTGGCGCGCATAGTCTTCTTCCTTGACGCGCAGCGCAGCCAGATCGCTGTGCGGCGCGATCGACGCCGCGCCGCGCGTGGCGTGGCGCGCCTCGCGCACCCCGGCGCCGATGCTGGCATGCCATGGCGTCCACGTCCGCACCGAGGGCCAGCCGAAGGCTCGCGCCACGCCGGCGAATCCCGGACCGTTAAGAAAACCATGCATCGACTCTTCGTCGCGCCACAGGTAGAACGGCGCGTACAGGTTCTCGGCGGACTCGCCGCGCTCCGAGTGCAGGTAGGCCTTGAACGTGAGTCCCGGCAGATCGTCGAGCAGCGGTCCCTTGGTGGCGATGCGCCCGCGCACGATCGCCATGTCGTAGTCGGCCGGCAGTATGAAGCTGTACTGCATCGCGATCACGATCCAACTCCCCGCAGCAGCGGTGCCGCCGGCGCGCCGCCGCTGAACGACCACTCGTCGCCGAGCGTGGTGGTGATCACCACCATCACATCCCTCGGGTTGATCCCCGGCGCCTCGGCCAGCCGCTGCACCAGCCTGCGGTAGAACGCCTGCTTGAGCTCAGTGCTGCGCGGCTTGCCGGCGGTGATGGCGATCAGAACGAAGTCGTCCGAGCGCGGACCGCCCTCGCTTTCATAATCGCGGTCGAAAATCAGTTCGTTCGGCTCGTGCTGGTGGATGACCTGGAAGCGGTCTGTTGGCGGCACGTTGAATGCCTCTATCATGGCGGCGTGCAGGCTGTCGCCCAGCGCGCGCAAATAGTCGGGCGATTTTCCTTTTAGCAGGGAGATGCGGCTCATCGGCATGGTGTCCTCCGTTTGTTTGATTGACAGCTTCACGATACAGGACTAACTTAGTACTGAAAATCAGGAATATTTTGACAAATAGTTCGATAAATCGGGATTGTTATGCGAAAGATCACCTTCGACCTTGATGTGCTGCGCACCTTCGTCACCGGTGTGGAGTTGGGCAGCTTCGCCAAGGCGGCCGACCGGTTGGGGCGGTCCACCTCTGCCGTCAGCGCCCAGTTGAAAAAACTGGAGGACCAGCTCGACGCGCCGGTGCTGCGCAAGGCCGGGCGCGGCATGGAGGTGACGTCGGCGGGCGAGACGCTGCTGGCCTACGCGCGTCGCTTGCTGGAATTGAACGATGAGGCGGTGACGGCGTTGCGCGGCGCCGATCTGGCGGGCAGCGTGCGGCTGGGCATGCAGCAGGACTTCGGCGAGCATCTGCTGACTGAGGTGCTGGGGCGCTTCGCCCGCGCGCACGCGCAGATCAGCATCGAGGCGCGGGTCGGGCGCAACGCGCAATTGATCGAACAAGTGGGGGCCGGCCAGCTCGATCTGGCGCTGGTCTGGGACCGCACCGGCGACTGGCCGTACGCGCATCGCCTGGGGCAGTTGCCGATGCGCTGGCTGGCCGGCGCGCATGCCGAGCTGCCGGCGCGTGACGACGGCACGCCGCTGCCGTTGGTGATGCTCGACGCGCCTTGCCTGATGCGGTCGGCGGCAATCGATGCGTTGGACCGCGCCGGCATCGCCTGGCGCATCGCTTTCACCAGCACCAGCCTGTCGGGTGTCTGGGCGGCCATCGCGGCGGGCCTGGGCGTGACGGTGCGCACGTCCGTCGGCATGCCGGCCGGCTTGCGCCTGCTCGATCCGGCGTCGCTGCCGCCTTTGCCTCATATCGGCCTTAGCCTGCTGCAATCGGAGGCGCAGCTCAAGCCTGTGGCGCAGCGTCTGCGCGAAATCGTGCTGGAAGCGGTGGCCCCGGCGTTAAGTCAACAAACCCGGCACGGGACATATGAGCCAGGCAGGGCTCGGTGATAAACACCGGAAACACGTAGGGCGGATTAGCGCAGCGTAATCGGCCATGCATGCGCCGCCGACGGCTCATCGATGGCCGATTACGGCGTTCCGCCTAATCCGCCCTACGTGAGATTCCGTGTTTCCGCGATCCCCGTTATTTACGTGGCCTACTTTTTGATCCGCACCCCGGCCAGCTGGGCCACGCCCGCCAGGGTGGTCTGCGCCGCGTTCAAGCCCAGCAGGAAGTCCTTGTCCGAGAAGTTGGCGTACAGGTCGGTCGGCTGGTGCCAGTGCGGGTCCCAGCCGGAGCCGATCTGTTGGCCGCGCTCGTTCTCGCGCAGCGAAATCGACGGCACCAGATCCATGAACGGCGTCGAATCGGTGTTGGTCATGTGGAAGCCGACGGCGGCCGGATAGTGGGTCGCGTACTTGTCGTTGGCGGCGCGGAAGGCCCAGGCCAGCTTGGCCGAGGCATCGGCCTGCTTCGACACCGACTGGTATTCGATGTTGACGTCGGCCTCCAGGCGCTGCTCGGGCGGGGCCACGAACACCGGCTTGCCATGCTCGTCGACCACCGGCTTGCCGTAGCCGTCGATCTTCTGGAACGGCATGCCGTGATCGAACAGCATCATGTCGTGCTGGATCATGCCCAGCCATTTAGGCTCCGGATACTTGCCCGATCCCTTGGGCGATTCGATCCCCTGCAAATCCTTGCGCTGGTTGACGTAGGCGGTCGCGCCGTTCAAGCCGGTCTCCTCGTTGTTCCACAAAATGAAGCGGATCGAGCGGTCGGTCTCGACGCCGGGCGCGCTGAGGATGCGCGCCAGTTCCATCACCAGCGCGGTGCCGGAGCCGTCGTCGTTGGCGGCCTCGCCGAAGCCGATGCCGTCCATGTGTGCGCTGACGATGTACATCTCCTCCGGGTGCTTGCTGCCGACCTTGGTGCAGTAGACGTTCTCGCGCTGCGAGGTGCCGACCGGCGTTTGTTCCGCGTTCAGGGCGCGCAGCTTCTCGTCGGGCTGGGCCATCGGATCGGTGTTGACGCCGGTGGCGATGCGGTTGCCGAACAAGGTGCTGCCGCCCTGGCCCGGTGGGCCGCCGGCGCCGCCGCTCGGAATGCCGGGCGGCCGCTTGGGCGCCGGAGCGCCGGGCGCCGCTTGCGTGTACTGGTATTGCAGGCGTTCGGTGTTGGCGCAGCCGTAGGACTTCAGCTGCGCCTCGATCCAGTCGAGCGCCTGGCGGTTGCGTTCCGTCCCCTGGCGACGGTCGCCGAAGCGGGTCAGGCTCTTGATGGTGGCCTTGTATTTTTCCAGATCGAGCTGCCCCACCAGCGAGGAGATCGGGTCGGCGGCGGCCGTCGGGGCTGGGGCCGGAGCCTGGGCTTGGGCGGCGCACCCGGCGCAGGCCAGCGCCATGCTCAATGCTACTACTGGTTTCATGGATTTCCTCTCGGCAGGGTCAATAAGCTCTGCCATTCTGCATCACACCGCAGGATTTGAGAAGTTATCTCTCTTGGAATCGGGGCAGCCTGTCCAAGGTGATCACGTCCGGATGGTTGTAGACCTTGCGCTTGTGGGCGTTGGTGTTGAAGTGTTCGCCGGTCCAGAAATTGTTCGGCGAGCTCACGCCGGCGGGGCCGTCGCCGTCGTTCCAGGTCATGAACCACAGCCACCACGCGCCGTCGGCCCGCATCTTGTCCGGGTCCGGGATGTAGCTGTTCTCGGTCAGCGCGATTGGTTTCTTCTCGGCCGAGACTTGCGCCGTTTGCCGGTACTTGGCGATCTGCGAGCCGTAGGTCTTGTTGTCTGTGTCGTCGTAGATGTCGAAGCTGGCGATGTCGACCACGTCGTCGCCGGGATACCAGGCCGGGTCCTGGCCGTTCCATACCCAGATCAGGTTGTGGATGCCGTGCACCTTGACCAGGCGGTCGTACATGTGGCGCCAAAGCAGGATGTTGGCGTAGGCCTGCGGCACGCCGTCGGCGCGCGCGCGTCCCCACCAGAACCAGCCGTCGCCGTTGTTGCCCGAGGCTTCGTGTAGCGGACGCCACAGCACGGTCACGTTGGCGTCGGACAGGCGTTTGAGCTGCACCGCCACCAGGTCGATGCCATCGTTGATCTGCTGATAGGCAGGGCTGGCGGTGTCCAGCGCGCCGTTGGCGACCGGGATGGTGAATGTGGTGTTTTTGCTCGTGTCCGGCTCGCGCACGTAGAAGCGCGCCTTATCGACCTGTGCGGTCTTCAGCAGCGAAGGATCGCGCCAGTGCCAGTGGAAGGTCACCAGGCCGCCCTTGTTGGCGAAGGCGATCGCCTCTTCGGTTTGGCGCTGGCCCGCATGCGGGGCGGTCATGCCGTAGTCCATGAAGTCGAAACCCATGAGCGCCGGGTATTTGCCGGTGTCGGCGTGGACGCGTTCGGCCATGTCGATGGAATCGTTCCAGGACAGGTCGGTTTGCCCCGCGACGATGCTTTTGCCCCAGATGCCGCGCAGCCAGGCATAGGTGGCGCGGGTCTTGGCGTTGGCGCCGGGATCGACGGGAACCTCCCGGGTGGCGACGGTGGGCGCGCTGGTGCGGTTGTCCGGGCAGAAATTGCGCGCCATGCAGTATTGACCTTTCTCGAACGACCAGCGGCCGTTGTCGTTGCCGCACAGGGGCCAGGATTTGCCGTTGATCGTGCAGCTTTCCGCAGCGGCGGCGGCGCCCGACAACGTCAGCAACGCCGACAGGGCTAGCAGTTTGATGGCCGCAGTGGCGGAAGATGGCATCGGAGTTCCTGTTGGTTGAGTGGTCAGCCCACAATGTAGCCGCGCCTCGGGAGCATTTCAACCGGGACAGGTTTTTGGGTGCTTGTTTAGCCGAGATGACGCGCATGTTTAACGCGGCGCGTTCCGCTGTGCCTTGGGGGGCGCCACATGATACTCGCGTTGCTGGCGCTTTGCGGCCCACCGCCCGCCGCATGCGATATATATAATCGACAACAATTTCCCCACATCAGGATAGTCATGAACAGCCCTTCGTTCCGGTTCACCGTAGGCCGTAGTCTGGTCGTGTTGTCGCTGTGCGCGCTAAGCGTCGCGCCGGCGTGGTCGCAAACCGAATCGGCGCCGCCGGCTGAGCAGGTCGAGGCCGTCGCGGGTGAGGGCGTCATTGCGGAGACCATCCTGGTGGCGGGGCAGCGGCCCGGTCCGGGGCTGTGGAAAGTGTCGAAGGGCGATCATGTGCTGTGGGTGTTCGGCACCTACTCGCCGCTGCCGAAGAAAATGGAATGGCGCTCGCAGGAAGTGGAAACCATTCTGGCGCAGTCGCAGGAATATCTGCGGCCGCCTGGCGCGACGGCCGACGTGGGATTTTTCCGCCAGATGACGCTGCTGCCGTTCGCGATCGGCTTCAAGAAGAATCCGGATGGCGCCGAGCTCAAGGATCTGCTGCCGGCGCCGGTCTACGCGCGCTGGCTGGTGCTGAAGAAAAAGTACATCGGCGACGACGACGGCATCGAGCGCGAACGGCCGATCTTCGCCGCCGACACTTTGTTCCGCAAGGGCCTGGAGCAGGCCGGCCTGGGTTCGGGCGGACGCGAGGTGCGCGAGACGATCGAAAAGCTCGTCAAGAAAAACAAGATCAAGATGACGTCGACCGAGGCCAAGCTGGAGATCGACGATCCGGTCAAGATGCTCAGGGAGTTCAAGAAGGTGCCGCTGGACGACGTCGCCTGTTTCTCCAACACGATGGCGCGGCTGGAAGACGACATCGACGCCATGCGCGTGCGCGCCAACGCCTGGGCCAAGGGCGATCTCGAGGCGATCCAGAAGATCAGCTACGCGGACCGCGACGGCGCCTGCGATTCGGCGGTGCTCAACAGCGCGTTGCTCCAAAGCCGGCCAGGGTTGAAGTCGGTGCAGCAGAAGATTCAGGATAGCTGGGTGGCGGCCGCCGAGAAATCGCTGGCGGCCAACGCCTCCACTTTCGCGACGTTGCCGGTGAAGGATTTGCTGGACCCCAAGGGATTTGTCGCGGCGCTGGAGGCGAAGGGGTATGTGGTGCAGAAACCGGAGTAAGTCGAAGTTATCCTCGGTCACCGCCAGTCCTGTCTAAAAGTATATCCAGCATGCGCTTTGGATTCACGACGAAATCGTGCATAACCTGGAAGTGCTCGGTTTCCTCGTAGCCGACCCGCCGCATCCCGGATTCCGAGCACGAGTAAATATATGCGTCGGGATAGGTCATCAGTATCGGCGAGTGCGTCGCGATCACAAACTGCGAATGGTCATTGACGAGTTCATGTATCCGGCTCATCAGGGCGAGTTGGCGTTGGGGCGATAGCGCCGCTTCCGGTTCGTCGAGCAGATAGAAGCCGTTTCCGCCGAAGCGGTGCATCACGAGCGACCAGAACGACTCGCCGTGCGATTGCTCGTGCAGGGATTTGCCACCATAGGAATCGATGATCGGCGGGCCGCCGGGGCCCTCATCAAGCTTTTCGATTTCGGTCGCCACATTGAAAAAACTCTCAGCGCGAAGAAAGAAGCCATCCTTGGGTCGCTTGACTCCCTTCGAAAGCCGGATGTAATCGTGTAATTCCGAATGCGACGCGCGCGTTCCGAAGCCAAAATTTTTCGTTCCGCCTTCAGGGTTGAATCCGAATGAGACGGCAATGGCCTCCATCAATGTGGATTTGCCGGAACCGTTTTCCCCGACGATGAAGGTGATCTTGGGATGCAGGTCGAGGACGTCGAGATGGCGTACCGCAGGCAAGGAAAACGGATACCGCTCAAAGCTGGGTACGTCGTTCACTCTCAATCGGACCTGGGAAACATACTGTTTAGAAATCATGCGATCTTCCCGACGTTGTCAACAATGCGCAAACCCGCGTAGAATACGCCCAACGCGGGTGTAGCTCAATGGTAGAGCAGAAGCTTCCCAAGCTTACGACGAGGGTTCGATTCCCTTCACCCGCTCCATATTCTCATTGCGTCCCCACTGATTGCCTCTCCAAAACGCCCAAGGCTGGACGGCCCCCAAACGAAAAAGGCCGGCCACATGGGGCCGGCCTTGCCGTCAAATCACGCCAACGCTGATTACGTCAGTATCGCGATCAGGATGATGATGGGCAGTGGGATGCCGAGCAGCAGTAGCAGTATCGAGCGCATAGTATTCTCCTTGAATTAGATGACGGTGCGCGTGACGACACGCGCGTGATCGCGGTTGCGGCCGCCGATGGTGGCGCACAGGCTGGCGACGAAGGCACCGAGCAGCAGCGCGAAAGTCATCCACAGAGCCGAACGGGCCGCTGCCTTGCGTGCCGCTTCAGCCGCCGCCATGGCCTTGGCTTTGACTTCGGCTGCAGCCTGCTTGGCTTGCGCGTAAATCGCGTCGACACGCTGCTCGGCCTCCGGTTGCGACAGGCCGCTGCGTTTGGCCACCAGCTGCGCCATGTAGTTGCGGTCGTCGGCGCTGATTTTGCCGGCCGCCAGATCGGCGACCAGGATGCGCGTGATCTCTTCACGTTCCGATGCCGTGGCGCCCTGGCCGTTCGGCGAACGCAGAAGCATGTCGGCGAAGTAGTCGTTCGAGCGCGGATTGTCGGCAACGGCCGATGCTCCCGTCGCCAGTGCCGGTGCCGCAGCGGCGCCGGCGTCGATGGTGCCGCTGAGGACAGCGCGCGCGCCGCCCGCCAGCACCGCCACCGTGATCAAGGTCGCCACCGCCCATGCCAGCAGGCCGTGCGCGGTGTCGCGGAAATGCACTTCGTCGCCATGGATGCTGGCCCATTTGACGCGCAAGCGGCCGGCCACATAGCCGCCGATACCCGATGCCGCCAATTGCGTGAAGGCGATCCAGACGATCGCGGCGACGCCCAGCGGCGCGGCGTTGTACTCGTACGGCGACACCGACGACAGGCCGAGGCCCATGCCGAGGATCAGCAGGAGGAAGGAGAGCGCGGCGGCCGCCGCCGCGCCGGCGAAGATGGCGCCCCAGGAGACGCCGGAGGCGTAGCCGTCGTCGCCATCGCGGCTGACCACGGCGCCGGGTGTGAATGGTTGAGTTTGCATGATTTTTCCTTATGATTGTTGAACAACACGGAACCGATCATGCGCCAACAGGCCAGAGCCCAATGTGAGCGCTCGCACTGATGCACTGTTTTCGTGCGGATTTTGTTGCTAGCTGCTTGCCGTTGTGACTTGCCGTATACTTAAAGGTTGAAATCGCCTTACACCACCCCGGAAAATCCCCCATGAATTCAGTCGGCCCGAAACAGCGCCTGTCCACTCGTCTTGCCTTTCTTGCCGCCGGCCTGGCCATGTCGGCCTGGGCGCCGCTGGTGCCGTTCGCCAAGGAGCGCTTGGCGCTGGGCGAGGCGGACCTGGGCCTGCTGCTGCTGTGCCTTGGCGCCGGTTCGCTGATGGCGATGCCGGTGACTGGCTTGCTGGCGTCGCGCTTCGGCTGCCGCGTCGTGGTGCTGGTGTCGGGCGCCTTTGTGTGCCTGGTGCTGCCAGGGTTGGCGATCGCGCCCACGCCGATGCTGCTGGGGGCCACGCTGTTCGCGTTCGGCGCGGCGCTCGGCACGCTCGACGTGGCGATGAACGTGCAGGCGGTGATCGTCGAGCGCGAAAGCGGCGGGGCGCTGATGTCCGGCTTCCATGGGCTGTTCAGTGTCGGTGGCTTCATCGGCGCCGGCCTGATGGCGCTGATGCTGTGGGCGGGCATGACCCCGGTCGGCGCCAGCGTGGCGGTGTCGTTGCTGGTGGCGCTGTCGCTGTTGGCCGGCGCGCCGCATCTGTTGCGCGAGCCCGATGCGGCCGATGGCCACGGGTCGATGTTCGTCGTCCCGCACGGCGCGGTGATCTTCATCGGCGTGCTGTGCTTCCTCTGCTTCCTGGCCGAGGGGGCGATCCTCGACTGGAGCGCCTTGTTGCTGACGTCGGAGCAGGGCATGGACGCCACCCGCGCGGGCCTGGGCTATGCGGCCTTCGCGGCGGCGATGACGGTGGGCCGGCTGACCGGCGACCGCGTGGTCAGCCGGCTCGGTGGCAAACGCGTACTGCTGCTGGGCGGGCTGTGTGGCGCGGCGGGCTTCTTCGCCGCAGTGCTGGCGCCCTCCGCGCCGCTGGCGCTGGTGGGCTTCCTGCTGGTGGGGCTGGGCGCGTCGAACGTGGTGCCGATCCTGTTCACCGCCGCCGGCAACCAAAGCGCGATGCCGGCGGGGCTGGCGATCGGCGCCATCACCACCCTCGGCTATGCGGGCATACTCGCCGGGCCGGCGGTGATCGGCTTTGTCGCCCACGCGGTCAGTTTGAACCTGGCCTTCGCCGGCTTGGGCGGCGCGATGCTGGTGATCGCGGCCAGCGCCAGGCTGGGCGCCGCGCGGGCCTGACGACGCTCGAAAACCACTCCGAATGGCTAAGCAACAAGAAAAACACCGATAGGGTGATTTTTAGTTTGACATCCTGATTGATAACTCGGTATTATGAAATCGATTTCAAGACAAGGGAAACCGATTTCATCTTATTTGAAAACGTTTTCAGTTGGTCTTTGTGCAGCATGCAAAAGTTTCATGTAGTCCAGTGTTGTCTGTGGTCTTATAGCTCCTCGTCCTCCAAGTCGAGGGGCTTTTTTTTGAACTAAAATATCTTCGGTGGGACTAACTTCGAAACCAGGTCGCGGCGCTGTGTCGCATCGGAGGCGTAATGCGGCATATTTTTCGCTGGAGTTCGATTGACGGGGTGGGGACCGAGTATTTGGACGTCGATTTCGCCGCCGACGGCACTGTGGCGAGCGGCGTGGTGGTGGGCGAAGACGACGGCGTCCCTTACGGGCTGGTCTATACCGTTCGCACCGATGCCGAATGGCGAACCCGGGCGGTGGAGGTTGCCCATCCAGCGGACGGGCGGCGCTTGCGACTGCTGTCGGACGGCGAGGGCCGCTGGAGCGATGCGCTCACCGGCGAGTATTTGCCGCTGCTGGACGGTTGCATCGATGTCGATATTGCTGCGACGCCCTTCACCAATACGCTGCCCATCCGCCGCCGCACATGGACCCACGGACTAAGCCGCACCTTCAGCATGGCCTATGTGTCGGTACCGGAGCTGGTCGCGAGCAAGAAAGAGCAGCGCTACACATGCATAGAGGAAAAGAAGAGGTTTCTATTTGAAACCTTGCCCCCCGTCTTTCAAGCCGAGCTCACCATCGATGCGCATGGCTTGGTCGTGGACTACCCCGGCTTGTTCCGGCGGCTGCCCTAGCGCAGTTTGATCGTGACGGCCATCGTCTCGTCGCGCACGTCGATGGCGGCGTCGGTGAAGTCCGGCGGGCCGAACTTGCCGCGCGCGTCGCGGCTGAAGCCGTAGTTTTCGCTGGGGATGCCGATCAGGTTGCGGTCCAGCTTGTCGTTCTGGTTCTCGTCCTGGTAGGCGAGCACCGCCCAGGTGCCTTTCGGCACGTTCTGTATCGTGACGACGGTGTCGTTGGCCTGCGCCGGCGCCGAGCCGCTGTACAGGCAATCCTTCAAAAAGCGTTCCTTGTCGCATACGGCGACATTCACCTTGCCTCTGCCGCCGACGACCGACGATACCTTCACCTCGATCGTGGCGGCCGATGCCGTGGCGGCCAGCACGACGGTGGAGATGAACAGCGATGGCTTGATCAGTGATTGCATGGGTTTCCTTTTCTTGGCTGCGTTGAATGGCAAAGGCGAGTCGCTGGCGCTGCGGAAATAGCGGCTATGGTAGGCTGTGTCCATCGCTGTTTTCACCAGCGCCTCCACCTGACCGACGATCGTAACGCCCCATGATATTGAACACGCTCATCGTCCTGATCACCATTGTGTTGATGGAATTGTTTTCTATTGTCGCGCACAAATATGTGATGCATGGTTTCGGTTGGGGATGGCACCGCTCGCACCATGAACCGCGCACCGGCTGGTTCGAGAAGAACGATCTGTATGCCGTCGTTTTCGCCGGGGTGGCAATCGCGCTGATTTATTTCGGTACCGAAGGCTATCACCCCCTCGAATGGATAGGCGCCGGCATGACCGCCTACGGTTTCCTGTACTTTGTCGCGCACGACGGCCTGGTTCACCGCCGCTGGCCGTTTCAATACACGCCCCGCAGCGGCTATCTGAAGCGGCTTTACCAGGCGCACCGCATGCACCACGCCGTCGAGGGAAAAGAGGGCGCGGTCTCGTTTGGATTCCTGTACGCGCCGCCGGTCGATGAACTCAAGCGTCAACTGCGCGTGCTGCACGATGGCCCCCTGCGCCAACGTGGTCGGGACGCTGCCACAACCCCCGCGGACGCGGCGACATCCGCCGAAGACGCGAAGTAAGCGCACTGGCGCCTCCCTTCGCGAGCAGCCATAGTTTGGTCGCGCGCGACGTGCCGACCCGCTCATCCCAGGCGTGCGCACCGCGCGCTTTGACGTTGATGCCGATCTGCCTGTACACATTGCGCGCCGTGGCGATGGCCCACGCGCAGCGCAGTGGCAGGGCGATGATGCCCTGGTTGGCCGAAGCGTAATACGGTTCGGCGTAGTCGACCAGCCGCGCCGCCACGACCGCCAAGGCCGCCCGGTGCTTGGGCAACGCCACTTCGTTCACAGGGATGCCCGCTTCGCGCAACCATTCGGCGGGTAAGTAGCAGCGCCCCATGTGCGCATCCTCCACGATGTCGCGCGCGATATTGGTCAGCTGAAAAGCCAGGCCAAGGTCGCAGGCGCGGTCCAGCACCGCCGGCTTGCTGGCGCCCATGATCGATGCCATCATCAGGCCGACCACGCCGGCCACGTGATAGCAGTAGCGCAGCGTGTCCTCGATGGTCTCGTAGCGCGCCTGTTCAACATCCATGGCGAAACCGGCCAGATGGTCGAAGGCGAAATGCGGTTCTATCTTGTGGCGCAGCGCCACCTCCTGGAACGCGGCGAAGGCGGGATCGGACATCTTTTCGCCGGCGTAGGCGCGCCGGGTCTGGTCTTCGAGTTCCGTCAGTTTTTCGGCGGCGTCGTCCTGCGCCAATTCCACCGCGCCGAAGCCCAGCTCCTGGCCATCGACCACGTCGTCGCAGTGCCGGCACCAGGCGTACAGCATCAACACGCTGCGCCTGACATCCGCCGGAAAGAGCTTCGCGGCGGCGGCGAAGCTTTTCGAGCCGACCTTGATGGTTTGGGTGGCGTGATCCAGCAAGGCTTCGCTCATCGCCCGAACTCCTCGATCATCAAACCGGCCGTCGCCTTGGCCGAGCCGATCACGCCCGGCACGCCGGCGCCGGGATGGGTGCCGGCGCCGACGAGGTACAGATTCGCCAGCTCGCTGTCGCGGTTGTGGGGGCGGAACCAGGCGCTCTGCGTCAGGATGGGCTCCAGCGAGAACGCAGAGCCGACGTGCGCATTGAGCTCGTCGCGGAAATCGAAAGGCGTGAAGATGCGGCTGGTGACCAGCTGGTCGCGCAGGCCGGGCATGTAGCGGCGCTCCAGGTATTCGAAGATGCGGTCGCGGTAGCGGGGGCCTTCGACTGTCCAGTCGATCGGCGCGTTGCCCAGGTGCGGCACCGGCGCCAGCACGTAGTGGCTGCCGCAGCCGGGTGGCGCCAGCGACGGATCGGTGATGCAGGGTGCATGCAGGTACAGCGAGAAATCGTCGGCCAAGTTTTTGCCGCCGAAGATGTCGGTGATCAGCTCCTTGTAGCGGGGTCCGAAACAGACGGTGTGGTGCTGCAGCTGGCTATGGTGGTGATTGAGCCCGAAGTACAGCACGAACAGCGAGTTGCTGAAGCGCTTTTTGCGCAGCGCGCCGGCCTTCGACGGGCCGCGCGGATGTTGTGACAGCAGGTCCGCGTACGTGTGAACGACGTCGGCGTTGGAGGCCACCGCCTGCGCCGGGAAGTGGCGTCCATCCGCCAGACACACGCCGTTGACGCGCGCGCCGCTCGCCTCGATCGCCGCCACATCGGCGTTCAGTTCGATACGGCCGCCGATGTCCTGGAACAGGCGCACCATGCCGTTCACCAGAGCGCCGGTGCCGCCGCGCGGGAACCACACGCCCCAGCGCCGCTCCAGCGCGTGGATCAGGGTGTAGATCGACGAGGTGGCGAACGGGTTGCCGCCGACCAGCAGCGAGTGGAAGGAGAACGCCTGCCGCAGATGATCGTTTTCGATGAACTTCGAGACGATGCTGTAGACGCTGCGCCAGGCCTGCAGCTTCGCCAGTTGCGGGCCGGCGGCGATCATGTCGCGGAACGACAGGAAGGGTACGGCGCCGAGTTTCAGGTAGCCTTCGTCGAACACCGCCTTGGAGTACGCCAGGAAGCGCTGGTAGCCCTGCACGTCGGCCGGGTTCAGGGCGTGGATCTGCCGGTCCAGCGATTCCTGGTCGTTGGCGTAGTCGAAATGGCTGCCGTCCTCCCAGCAAAGACGATAGAACGGCGCGACCGGCAGCATCTCGACGTAATCCGACAGGCGCTTGCCGGCGACGGTGAACAGCTCCTCGATCGCCGACGGATCGGTGATGACAGTGGGACCGGCGTCGAAAGTGAAGCCCTGGTCCTCGTACACGTAGGCGCGGCCGCCCGGCTTGTCGCGTTTTTCGAGCAGGGTAGTTTGAATCCCGCTCGCTTGCAGACGGATGGCCAGCGCCAGGCCGCCGAAGCCGGCGCCGACAACCACGGCCTGTTTTGTTTCGTTCATTCGGGTTTCCTGATTTGGTGGGGATGAATTTTGCGTGCGGCCGATATGGCCTGGCCGACCGGCACCGGTGGTTTTCCCGATAGCAGGCGTACCTTGTCGCCGAGGGTCGGACGGCCTGCGTAAAAGCGCGCGATCAGCGGCGCCGGCAAATGGTAGAAGCGTTGCATGACGCGCCAGCGGCTGTCGGCGTCGCCGGCCAGGAACAGCATGCGGTTGAGCAGCCGGAAGAAGCGCTGCCCGCGCCATTCGTGCAGCGCGGTCTGGCGCATGGCGTCGAATAATGCCGGGGCGCTCAAATCGTCGAGCGATGCGATCCGCTCGGCCAGCCGCACCGCGTGCGGCAGCGAATAGCCGGTCGTCGGGTGGAACAGGCCGGCCCGCAGCCCGGATGTCGGTTGCCCGTCCAGGTCCTGCCAGAATTGTTCGATATCGCCGGCCAGCACGATGGGCAGCGAACCGTGTTCCTCCCGGATGATCTCCTCGATGCGCCAGTTGCGCGAGGCGGCGTAGGCGGCGATGTTGGCGCGCAGCCGTTCCGGTTCCCAGACGCCGGTGTCGACATAGTGCGTGTCTTCGATCAGCAGGCGGTCGGGCGCGAAGGGCAGCACGTAGACGAAACGGTAGCCGCCTTGCTGCGCGACGCCGGCATCCATGATGATGGGCGAGGTCAGTCCGTGCGGAGCGGCGAGGCGCACTTCCTGTCCGAGAAAGGTCTGGTAGCCCAGCGCCAGCCGGTCGGATGCGCGCGGCCCCCGGCCATCGATGACGGCGCCCGCGTGCAGCGTCTCGCCACCGGCCAAGCGCACCGTGGTCGGAGTCAGATTCTCTATCCGGGCGCCGAGCCGCAGCGCGTCGCCCAGCGCGGCTTCGATGACGCGCGCGAAATCGTCGGAGGCGATGCTGGCGTAGCCGCCGTCTAGTGTTCTGGCGTGTTCGGGGAAGATGACGTCGTAGTCCGGCCAGCGTGCCGAGACCAGAGGCGCGAGCCATTGCCGCTGCGACGCGTCGAGGTCGCTGTCATGAAACGACCAGGTATGGTTGCCGCCTATCCGCTCGTCCTGTTCGAGCAGCAGGATGCGCAGCGATGGGCGCGCGCTCCGCAGCCGCCACGCGATCAGCGCGTTGGCCAGGCCGCCGCCGGCCAGGATCACGTCGTACGGCGCGGCACTCATGCGAGGCCTGTCGCCATCCGGCGGGCGTCGCCGTCATCGTGCCGGTTCAGATTCAGCGCCGTCTCGACGATGTCGGCGGCGCGCGGCGCGCCGCCGGCTTGCGCCAGCTGCTCCGCCAGTCCGGCTAGACGCCGTCCATACTCCGGTTCATCGAGCAGCCGCCGCAAAAGCGTGCCCAGTTGGGCCTGGCTGGTGAAGCGCGGCGACGCCCGCAGGCCGATGCCGGCATGGCAGATCCGCGACGCCACGCCCGGCTGGTCGAAGGCGATGGGCAGCGCCAGTATCGGCGTGCGCGCGGCAATCGCGTCCATCGCCGTGTTCAGGCCCGCGTGGGAGACCACGGCGTCGGCGCGGGCCAGCACCGCCTGCTGCGGCGCGAACGCGCACACAGTCGTGGCGTTGGCGGGACCGGCCCGCTCGACGGCCTGCGCCTGTTGCGGGTTCAGTCCTCCGCAGTGGGCGACCAGCAGTTGAACGTTCAACTCCCGGCAGGCTTGCGCGATGCGCTTGAACAGTGCAAAGCGCTGGCCTTGCAATGTGCCCAGCGAGGCAAAAATAAAAGGGCGGTCATCGGCGATGGCGGGCATGGGGCCGATACGCGGGCCGGTGGGCGACGGACCGCCAGGCGCGGCGTGCCGCAGCGGGCCGACGTGGTGGAAATTCGCCGGCAAGTGACGGCGCGGAAAATCGAAGGCGGCCACCGTCTGGCTGATTTGAGCCAGCGGCGACAGGCATTCGTGCAGCATGCCGCGCGCCGGAATGCCCAGCGCGCGCGCCTGCCGCTCGATCGCCTTGCGGTGCGGCCACATGAGCCAGTCGTACACGCGGGTGCTGCCCTCATACATTTTCAACGAGCGTTCGTCGGTGCCGAAGGCGAACGGCATCACCGGCAACGGGATGGCCGGCTCGCGGTTGACCGGCAGCGCGCAGGCCACCGATACGAACGGCAGCGCCAGCGCCTCGGCCACCAGTCCGGCAGCCGCCTCCATCTGGTCGCCGATCAGGGCGTCGATGCCCAGCGCGTCGATCGCGGCGGGCAGTTCGCGGCACAGCATGTCGGTGGTGTCGGCCATGTCGACGATGACCTTGCGCAGTCCCAGCGGGCTGCCCGGATTGGCCGCGAGCCGCAGCGAGGCGTCCAGCGACCCAGGCGGGTAGCGGTCGGCGCCGAGCGCGTGGAAGCCGATGCGGGCGTCGCGGTCGTTGCTTAGCCAGCCGGCGGCGTCGGGCCGATGCAGGAAGGTGACCTGGTGTCCGCGCCCGATCAACGCCAGCGCCAGCGCCGACAAGGCGTTGAAATGGCTGTAGAAGGCCGGGGCGACCACGCCGAAATGGGCCATGCGATGTCCTCTCGACGCGCGCGCTATGGCGCGTGCAGATCGGCGACCGGACCGGCCTTGCGGAACAGGTTACCGACCAGAAGGCGCGTGCGTTGCTTGCTGCCGATGGCGTCTGTCAGGTAGCCATCCGCGTCGCGCAGATGCGCGGCCAGGCGGCGCTGGGTTTTTTCCATGCCGAGGGTGGCGGTGATGGTCGCCTTGCCGGCGTCCTTGCCGACATCCTTGCCGGTCAGCGCGCAGTCGTTGCCGGGGACGTCCAGCAGGTCGTCCTTGATCTGGAACGCGTGGCCGGCGGCCATGGCGAAGGAACGCAGCGATTGCAGCACCCGCTCGTCGGCCTGCGCGATGATGCCCGCCATCTCCACCGACAGGCCGAGCAGCACGCCGGTTTTGAGTTCGTTGGTGGTGGCGATGTCGTCGACCGAGCGTTTGTGGCCGCCGTGTAGATCCTCGAATTGCCCCCGGACCAGTCCCTGCGTGCCGACCGTCTCCGCCAGCGCGCCGACCAGCCGCGTGCGGATCAGCGGCGAGATGTCTTGTGTCTGGGCAAGAATGTGGAAGGCGCGGCTGAGCAGTGCGACCGACGCCAGGATGGCGACGTTTTCACCGAATTGGATATGCACGGTGGGCTTGCCGCGCCGTAGCTTGGCGTCGTCCATGCAAGGCATGTCGTCGAGGATCAGGGAGGCGGCGTGGACCAGCTCGACCGCGCAGGCGGCGTCCAGCAGGGCCGGCGACGAGCAGCCGAGGTCGCGCGCGACCAGCATCAGCAACAAAGGCCGCATGCGTTTGCCGGTGCTCAGCGCCGCCGCGCGCATGGCCTCCGTGAGCGGGTCCTGCTGGACGCCGCCGTCGGACAGAAAGTAGCGGATACGCTCCTCGAGTTCGCGGCGTAGGTCATCGATCTCCGTTTCCGGCGGATCACCGAGGAGTTCCCGCTTGATGCCGTTGAACCGCAGTGTTTCCGTAACCATGCGCAAGTCCTTGTGCCGATTGCATAATGAATTCCCTTGCGGGCCATCATACCGACGCAAACTTCAACAGAGAGGACTAGAATCAATCGTGCGCGCGCCAACACACACTTAAAAGCGGGTCAATTTTTGGACAGCCTACTCCTTGTTATGGAAGGGCGCGAACCACGTGACCAGGAAAGATGGAATCGTCGCCGCCATCACCAGCCAGAAATAGTGTACATAACCGAGCGCCTGCTGCAGGTGGCCGCTGACGACGCCGGTGACCAGCATGCACAGACCCATCAGGCCGGTGCCGAAGGCGTAGTGGGTGGTCGTGTATTTGCCCGGCGCCAATTGCTGCATCAGGTAGATCATGAAGCCGACCGAGCCGAAGCCGAAAAAGAACTTCTCGATCGCCACGCCGGCGCTGATCAGCCACAGGTTTTCCGGCTGGTAGATGCCCATCAGCAAGAACGTGACGTTCGGGATGTTGACCGCGCAGCACAGCACGAACAGGGTGGCCGGCAGGCCGCGCCGCGCGACAAAGATGCCGCCCAGCAAGGAACCAAGCAGCACGGCGATCAGGCCGTAGGTGCCGTAGATCAGGCCCAGCATCTCGTTGGACAAGCCCAGGCCGCCCTTGGCCACCGGATCGACCATGAAGAACGGGCCGATTTTCTCCAGCAGCCCGATACTGAGGCGGAACACGAACGCGAAGCCGACCATCAGCCAGACGTCGCGCTTCTGGAAGAAGGTGACGAAGGAGTCGCGCAGGATGAAGGCCGCGTCGGCCACCGACTTGGGGGCGTTTTCGGCCTTGGCGCCTTCCGGCATCACGCGCAGGTGCCACAGCGCGGTGACGACGGTGATGGCGGCGGCGATGAAGAAGATGATGCGCCACGAATCGATCCATGCAGGTCCGAACACGCCGGCTTCGTGGTGGAAGTAGTGGGTGTGCAGCCAGCCGCTCAGGTACACCATGCCGCCCGAGGCGACGATGGGGCCGACGTTCCAGCTCAGGCTCTGGATGCCGCAGAACAGCGACTGCGTCTTCGAGTCGAGCGAGGTGACATACACGCCGTCGGAGGCGATGTCCTGGGTGGCGCCGACCAGCGACAGTATCCCGAACAGGAACACCATGATGTGCAGGTAGTTCGGCAGCGACATCGACAGCGCGACGGCGCCGAAGCCGATGCCGACGATCAGCTGCGCGCACAGCACGAAGAACTTCTTGGTGCGGTACATTTCAACGAAGGGGGCGAACAGCGGCTTGATGGTGTAGGCCAGGATCAGATAGCTGGCGTATTGCGCCGCCTCGCCGTTGCTCATGCCGAGGTTCTTGAACATGATGGACGTGACGCTGGTGAGCATCATGTACGTGAGCGCCATCGAGAAGTACCCGGTCGGCACCCACAGCATCGGCGTGCCGCGCGCGAACATGGCGCTGAGCAGCGATTTCTGCTCGCCGGTGTCGGGGGCCGCCGGCGGCTTCGGATGCTCTTGCGGCGTGGCGGAAGGTGCGGTCTGCATGGTGTCGTCCTCGTTGTTCTCTGTGGAGTGTAGCACTTGGCTCTGCGGCCAATGGATACTGCCGCGCCGGCACATGGGCCGGCGCGGGGTGGGGCTTCGGTGTGACGTTACGCCGCGTGCGCGGCCTGCGGCGCGCGCTGCTGGACCAGGTAATCGCGGTACCACAGGGCGCTGTGCTTCAAGGTGCGCTTCTGCGTCGCGTAGTCGACATGGACGATGCCGAAACGCTTGGCGTAGCCCGAGTTCCATTCGAAGTTATCCAGCAAACTCCAAAGGAAGTAGCCCTGCACGTTCACGCCTTGCAGGCGGGCGTCGTTGAGCGCCTTCAGGTGGCGCAGCACGAAATCGATGCGCGCCTCGTCCGGCACTTCGCCATTGACGACGGTGTCCGGATTGGCCATGCCGTTTTCGGTGATGTAGATCGGCGGCAGCTCGTATTCGTCGTGAAGCTTGAGCAGCAGTTCGGTCAGGCCGTCCGGGTAGATTTCCCAGCCCATGTCGGTCTTGCCCAGTTTCGCTTCCGGCTGGCGCGGCGGCACTTCGGCGCTGCAGTAGGAGCGGAAGTAGTAGTTCACGCCGAGGAAGTCGATGCGGTGCTGGATGTCCTTGAAGTCGTTCTCGTGGATCTCCGGGCCGTTGTCGCCGTAGACGTCGAGCGCCAGCTGCGGGTATTTACCCTTGAAGATGGGGTCCATGAACCACTGCACCGAGCGGGCGTATTCGAATTCCGCCATCGCGATGTCGGCCGCGCTGTCGGTGGCCGGGTCGGCGGTCCACTGATTGAGCACGATGCCCAGCTTGGCCGAGCTGCCGACCGCGCGCATCGCCTGCATCGCCAGTCCGTGCGACAGCAGCAGGTGGTGCGAGACCTGCACCGATTTTTTCAGGTCGGTCACGCCGGGCGCGAACTGCGAGTTGCCGTAGCCCAGGTTGGCCGTGCACCACGGTTCGTTGTGCGTCGCAATGGTTTTCAGACGGTTGCCGAAACGGCGCGCCACTTCGGCCGCGTAGTCGGCGAAGCGGTAGGCGGTATCGCGATTGAGCCAGCCGCCTTCGTCTTCCAGGCCTTGCGGCAGATCCCAATGGTACAGGGTCAGGTGGGCGTCGATGCCCTTGCTTTCCAGCTCAGTCAGCAGGCGGTCGTAGAAGGCGAAGCCGGCCTCGTTCCACGCGCCTTTGCCGGTCGGCTGCACGCGCGACCAGGCCATCGAGAAGCGGTAGGCGTCCACGCCCAGGCTGGCCATGATGGCCACGTCTTCCTGGTAGCGGTTGTAGTGGTCGCAGGCGACGTCGCCGTTGGTGCCGTCGATGATCTTGCCCGGGGTGTGGCTGAAGGTATCCCAGATCGACGGGCCTTTGCCGTCGGCGGTCGCGCCGCCTTCAATCTGGAAGGCGCTGGTGGCGATGCCCCAGGTAAACGAGGGCGGGAATTGCGTGAAATCGGTCATTTTTGTCGTTCTAGCAGGTTGAATACGGGGCGGGGAGGGCATTTTGACGTTTGAAAACGATTTCACGCCTCTTTTTACGATTAGACCTCAACTCCCTGTGAGTGTCAATCATTTGCTGAGGGCGGCCCGCAGGCGCCTAATCCGCCATCCTGATCGACCTGCGGGGCGCATTCGGGCGCACTGATATAATGCTGCCTCATTATTTATCAGCTTATCCACCAGCTTCCATCATGTCTTCCGAAATCCCTAAAGACGGCCCGGCGCGGCCGATGCTCTACGACCCCACCGAACACCGCATCCGCAGCTTCGTCACCCGCGCCGGCCGGTTGTCGACCGCGCAGGCGCGCGCGCTGGAAGAGCAGGGCCCGAAGTTCATGATCGGCTACACCAAGGCGCCGCTCGACTACGAGCAGGCGTTCGGGCGCAAGGCGCCGGTGGTGCTGGAAATCGGCTTCGGCATGGGCGGCACGACCGCGCACATCGCCGCCGCAATGCCGGAGAAGGACTTCATCGGCGTCGAAGTGCACACGCCCGGCGTGGGCAGCCTGCTCAAGCTGATCGACGAGCAGGGTCTCACCAATCTGAAGGCCATCCAGCACGACGCGGTCGAGGTGCTCAACCAGATGATCCCGGACGGCTCGCTGCATGGCGTGCATATCTTCTTCCCGGACCCGTGGCACAAGGCGCGCCACAACAAGCGCCGCCTGATCCAGGCGCCGTTCGTCAAGCTGCTGGTGCAAAAACTGGCTGTGGGCGGCTACCTGCACTGCGCGACCGACTGGGAAGACTACGCGGTGCAGATGCTGGAAGTGCTGGGCGCCGAAGAGGGCTTGCAAAACACCGCCGACGGCTACGCGCCGCAACCGGCCTACCGTCCGCTGACCAAGTTTGAAAACCGCGGCCTGAAACTGGGCCACGGCGTGTGGGATCTGGTCTTCACCAGGAAGTAGTTATTTCGGCTATTTGGGCTGCCGGGCCAGCGCCGCGTTGAAGCGCTCGATCACATCGTCCGGCACCATCTTGCTGCACCAGAGGCGGCGCTGGTGCTCGCCTGCGTGGATCACGTCCGAGAATTTCCCCCTGTCGTCGCGGCCCGGCAGCTCCACCCAGCTCATCATGCAGGCCGGCTCGCGGTTCTCCTTCAGCAGCACCAGCTGGCGCTTGGCCGGCGTCCGGCGGATTTCGTAGGCGATGCCGGCGGCGGCCAGGGCCTCGGTCACCGGCTTGGCCGCGTCCCCGGCCAGCTGGCCTTGCGGCGTGGTGTAATGCACGCCGGCCCGTTCGCTGTAGTGCACGATCAAGGTCTGTCCGGCGGCCGCGCCGCCCGCCATTGCCAGCACCAGTGCGCACAGTGTCTTCATCAAGTCTCCAGCGTCTCCATATCCAGTACCACGACATACGACAGGCGGCCGTTCTTCCATGCGCCGCCGCCGCGCACCTGCGCGTCGCAGGTGGTGATTTGATCCGGAACTTCTTCGCGTTTCAAATTGGCGCGGAAGGCCAGCGAGGCCTTGGGGGACAGGTAGCCCGTCATGCGGTCGTTGAGGAAGACGGCGACTGCGGCGCTTTCATACGGATTGGCGTCGTCGGGCACCAGGGTGGCCAGATACGGCGCCTTGGCCGGCTGGTCGCCATGGTCGCCCGCCAGTTCCTTGAGCGTGTTCTGATAGCGCGACTCGTTGACCACTTCGACCAGGAACCGCCCATCGTCGGACCAGTGCAGCGCCGCCGGCGTGTCCGGCAGTTTCGGCTCGTACGGCGTGGCCGGGCGCGGTGGCAGCACCATCGGCTTGGCGGGATTGGTCTTGATGATCGCGTAGACCACCAGCGCGGTGGCGACGATGATCAACAGGGAGATGGCGAATTGCATGGCGGGTCTGTTCAAGTGCTGGCGTGTGAGGCCGACATCTTAACGCATGCCCTTGGCCTGATACACAATTTTGCCGCCCACGACGGTCTGCAGCACCTTGATGTTGGCGATGTCCTCCTCCGGAATGGTGAAGAAATTGCGGTCCAGGACGATCATGTCGGCCAGCTTGCCCACTTCCAGGGAACCGGTCAGCGCCTCCTGTCGCAGCGTGTAGGCCGCGTTCATGGTGATGGCGCGCAGCACGGCGGCGCGCGGCATGCCTGGTTGCTGGCCGAGGCGGCCGGCGTATTCCTTGCCGGCGTCGGGGGCGGCGGTGCGGGTCACGCCCACTTTGAGCGCGAACCATTCGTCCAGCGGATCGACCGGCCAGTCGCTGCCATAGGCGATGCGGGCGCCGGCGTCGAGCAGCAGCGCCTGCGGCTGGACGGTGGCGTAGCGCGCCGGTCCCATATAATCCTTCAGCGCGCCGACGGTGTCGGGCGCCGGCTTGGCCCACTGGAACGACAGCACCGGCGTCACATCGAGCTTGGCGAAGCGCGGATAGTCGGCCGGCGCGACGATTTCATCGTGCGCCAGCGCGGGACGCACGTCCTTGCCGGCCGGCGTGGAGCGCAGGTATTCGATCGCGTCCAGCGTCTCGCGCACCGCGCGGTCGCCGTCGACATGGATGTGCGGATCGACGCGGGCATTGGCCAGTTCGGTCAGCGTGGTCCTCAGCGCCTCCTGCGAAAAATAGCTGGCCGGCCCGTTGCTGGCGCCGGGCTGCCAGTCCGGCTTGTCGGCCGTGCCCTTGTTGACCAAATACGGCTCCAGCATGGCGCCGGTGAAGGCGGGCGCCGAGATCACGCCGTCCATGAACAGTTTGGCGTGGCGCACCTGCATCGACGGCGCGACCGTCGTCGGACCCTGGTCGAACCGCTTTTGCTGCGCTAATAGTTCGGCGACGGCGCTTTGCGGCGTCGCTCCCTTGTCCAGGTCGACCAACACCGCAAAGTGCGCGCGCGCGGTCAGCTTGCCCTGTTTGTGCAGGTCGGTGAAGGCGGTCATCGTCTCCGGATCGGTGTAGGCGTCGAGGAAAGAGGTGATGCCTTGCTTGCGCATCGCCGCCAGCGCGGCGGTGGACGCGGCCAGGTTCTCGGCCACCGTCAACGGCGGCAGCAGGTTCATCGCCATGTCCTGGGCGGCGTCCTCCAGCAGGCCGGTGGCGTTGCCGCTGGCGTCGCGGGTGATTTTTCCGCCCGCCGGATCCTTGGTGTCGCGCGTGATGCCGGCCAGTTCGATCGCCTTGGAGTTCAGCTGCACCGAGTGGCCGAAGGACGAGCGCACGATGACGGGGCGGTCGGTCTTCAGCGCGTCCAGCGTGGCGGCGCTGGTTTCCACGCCCTCCGGCAGCATCCCTTGCTGGAACCAGTTGACCACCACCAGCCAGCGGTCGGCCTTTGATTTTTTGTCCTTGTCGAGGCATGCCTGGATGCGCGACTGGAACTGGGCGACGGTCAGGGGCTCGTAATTCAGGCTGCAGTTGAGCAGGCGGCTGCCGCCCGATTGCGGATGCATATGAGCGTCGATCAGGCCTGGCATCAGCATGCGGCCTTTCAGGTCGACGACCTTGGTGGTTTTGCCGGTCAGCGGCTGGACGCCGGCGTTGTCGCCGACGTAGACGATGCGGCCGGCGCGCACGGCCAATGCCTGGCGCACGCTGTCCTTGGCGTTGACGGTGTAGACGTAGCCGTTGCGGTAGACGGTATCGGCGGGTGGTTCGGCGGCGTGCGCCGCGTTTTGCACAGACACCGCCGCCAATAGTGTCAGTCCTGCGAAATAAGCCCTGCTGGTCATGCATCCCCCGGGTTATGCGGCCTCCATCGGTTTGGTGCGCGGCGCCAGCGGCAGAAACGCCAGCAGGTTCCCCGCCAACACCAGCGCCAGCCCGCTCAAGGCCAGCGGCGTCCAGTGGTAGCCCTCGTAAATGGTCGAAATGGTCAGTGCCACGATGGGGAATAATACCGTGGAATAGGCGGCGCGGTCCGGTCCTATGCGGCCGACCAGCAGCAAATACGCGGTGAAGCCGATCACCGAGCCGGGAATGGCCAGATACAGCAGCGCGCCCAGATAGCGCGGCGATGGATCGAGCGCGAACGGCATGCCCATCGCGAGGGCGGCCACGCCCAGCGTGGTCGATCCGATCAGCATGGCCCAGGTGTTGGTCAGCCACGGCGTCAGTCCCAGCGACTGCATGCGGCTCGACAGCAGGTTCCCGCACGAGAAGCACAAGGTGCCGGCCAGGGTCAGCGCGAGGCCGAACAGCACCTTGCTGTCGTTCCAGTGGCCGGCCATCTGCGGCGCGAACAGCAGCACGATGCCGCTCAAGCCGAGCAGGGCGCCCGTCATCACCTGGCGGCGGATCGGCCGGCCGAGGAAGATGCGGCCGTTGATGGCGTTCCACAGCGGCGCCGTGGAAAAGACCACCGCTTCCAGCCCGCTGGCGACCCACTGGCTGGCGTAGTAGAAGCACAGGAAGTTCAGGCAAAACAGCGCGATGCCCTGCGCGAACAGGTAGGGCCAGGCCTGGCGCGGCGGCCACCAGGGTTTGCGGGTGACCAGCAGGAACGCCATCAGCACCGCGGCCGCCAGCCAGAAACGATAGGCGATCGATACCGGCGCCGGCACCACGCCCAATTGGAAGGTGATGGCGATCCAGGTGGTGCCCCAGATCAGGACAGTCAGGAGGTAGAGGAAGATATTCATGCCGTCAGCATGCCGGAGCGGCGATGCCGGCGGCTTGTCTGAAATTGCGCATTTCGTGGCGGGGGCGAGGCGGTGGCACCTGCCCGTGCTAGACTTTACCCATCATGCCAGCACGTTCCCCTCTCAATTCGCAAGCTCCCGCGCCGGACGGGGTGATTTCGCACGCCGTGTTTCGGACGATGTCGGAGACGGATGCGCATCTGGAGCGCTTCGCCTGGCTGGGGGATGATCTGGCGGTCGCCATCTGGCGGCGTGACACCGAGATCGCCGAGACCAGCTACAACAAGCCGGGGCACCATACGCTATCGTATTACATGGGCGGCGGCTATCGCACCGAGCGCGGGGAGCTGCCGGGGCTTTACGGCGCGCCGGAGCGGCTTTGCACGCTGCCGGACTGGCACGAGTCGAGCTGGATGGTGCGCGGGCCGCTGCGGTTCTTGCATGTCTACTTTTTGCCCGAGCATTTCACGCGGCGCGCGGTGGTGGAGCTGGACCGCGAGCCGCGCGAGCTGACCCTGGCCGACCGCACTTATTTCGAGCATGAGCGCATCGGCGCGTTGTGCGCGGGACTGGCGGAGATGTCGTGGGAGGGGCCGGATGCGCGACTGCGCGCCAACGAGGTGACGCACGAGACCTTGAGCCGTCTGCTGTTGTCGCAATCGATGCCGACGCCTCCGCAGCGGGTGCGTGGCGGGCTGGCGCCGGCGGTGCGGCGCCGGTTGGCCGATTTCATCGAGGCGAATCTGGCGCGGCAGATTTCGCTGGGGACGTTGGCGCAGCTGGCGTGCATGTCGGAGTACCACCTGGCGCGGATGTTCAGGATTTCGTTCGGCATGCCGCCGTCGGCGTGGGTGGCGGAGCGGCGGATCGAGCACGCGCGGCGGTTGTTGAAGACCACCAGCCAGCCGTTGCAGCAGATCGCCGACGCGTGCGGGTATGCGGATTTAAGCCATTTCAGTCACCGCTTCCGCGACAGCGTCGGGGCGCCGCCGAGCCGGTACCGGAGCGTGGTGGCGTAGGGGGATTACCCGTGCTACGCGGGTTTTTCGAACGAAAACCCGGGCGCGTAAATATGATACCCGTCGAAATCGCCCTTGCCGATCGCCACCCCCCGGCTGCGCGCGATCGCGTACACCATGCTCAGGTGAAAATAGAAATTCGGCAGGATATACAAGTTCAGATACTCGTCGGCCGGCAGCGCCAGGTCGGCGAAGCCCGCGCGGTCGCGGCAGATCCGGTCCGCCGGGCCGTTGAACTGCGACGGCGGGATGTCGGCGATGAAGCGCATCGTTTCGACGACCTGCCACTGCAGCCCCGCGAACGAGATCTCGTCGCCATTGAAGCTGACCACCGGCACCCCGGCCAGCGGGCAGCAGCCGCGCAGCGCGAAATTGGCGGTGGCCCTCACATGCTGCGCGAACGGCAGCATGTCCTCATGCAGGCGCGCCGCCAGCAGATCAACGCCGGCGTCACCTCCGGCCGCCTCGATCTTGCCCAGCATCCCGCACAACTGCGCGAGCGAACGATGAAAAATCGCGGACGGATGCATGCCTTACTCCATTTCGCTGATCATGGCGACGATCTCGTCGCCGTAGGAGGCCAGTTTTTTCTCGCCGACGCCGGAGATGCCGCGCAGGTCCGACAAGGTGGTCGGCCGCGCCTTGGCGATCTCGCGCAACGTCGCGTCGTTGAAGATGATGTACGCCGCCACGTCGTGCGCGCGCGCCGTCTCCACCCGCCACCAGCGCAGCTTGTCGAAGATGGCTTGCTCGGCGGTCGACAGGTCGCTCTCCACATAACCCTTGGAGGCGCGGCCGGCGCTTTTCTGCTTGACCGGTTTCTGGTACTGCCGCAGCTGCACCTTTTGCCCGCCCTTGAGCACCGGCCGCGCGGCGTCGGTCAGCTTGAGCGAGCTGTATGACTCGTGGTCGACCGTCACCAGCCCCAGCGCGATGGCCTGGCGCAGGATGGCGCGCCATTCCTGTTCGCTGCGGTCGGCGCCGATGCCGAACACCGACAGCGAATCGTGGTGCCAGGTCTTGATGCGTTCCGTCTCGACCCCGCGCAGCACCTCGATCACATGGCCGGCGGCGAAGCGCTGGTCGACGCGGTACACCGCCGACAGCAGTTTTTGCACCGGCACCGTGCCGTCGAAGGACACCGGCGGAATCAGGCAGGTGTCGCAGTTGCCGCACGGGCCGGAGCGCTCGCCGAAGTAGTCGAGCAGGCGCACGCGCCGGCAGCTCAAGGTCTCGCACAGCCCCAGCATCGCGTCGAGCTTGTTGCCCAGCACGCGCTTGAAGGTTTCGTCGGCTTCCGATTCGTCGATCATGCGCCGCTGCAGCACCACGTCCTGCAGGCCGTAGGCCATCCAGGCGTTGGCGGGGGCGCCGTCGCGGCCGGCGCGGCCGGTCTCCTGGTAGTAGCCTTCGATGCTCTTGGGCAGATCCAGGTGGCAGACGAAGCGCACGTCCGGCTTGTCGATGCCCATGCCGAAGGCGATCGTGGCGCACATGACGATGTTTTCTTCGCGCAAAAACTTGGCCTGGTTGGCCGCGCGCTTGGCGTGGTCCATGCCGGCGTGATAAGCCATCGCGCGCACGCCGTTTTCGTTGAGGAACTCGGCGGTCTCCTCGACCTTCTTGCGCGACAGGCAATAAACGATGCCGCAATCGCCGCCGTGCTCGGTGGTGATGAAATCGAGCAACTGCTTGCGGCCGTTGGCCTTCTCGACGATCTGGTAGCGGATGTTGGGGCGGTCGAACGACGACACGAACTGCATCGCGTCGCCCAGTTGCAGGCGGTGGACGATCTCGGCGCGGGTCTGCGGGTCGGCGGTGGCGGTCAGCGCGATGCGCGGCACGTTGGGGAATTGCTCGTGCAGCACCGACAGCTTGATGTACTCGGGCCGGAAATCGTGGCCCCATTGCGAGACGCAGTGCGCCTCGTCGATGGCGAACAACGCGATCTTCGAGGCCTGGAACAGGTTCAGGCAGCGCTCGGTCATGAGCCGCTCGGGGGCGACGTAGACCAGGTCGATCTCGCCGGTGCGCACCAGGCGCTCGATGCGCTGGGCTTCCTCGTAGGTCTGGGTGGAATTCAGAAAGGCGGCGCGCACGCCGACCTCGGCGAGGGCGTCGACCTGGTCCTGCATCAGCGCGATCAGCGGCGAGATGACCACGCCGACGCCGTCGCGCACCAGCGCCGGGATTTGGTAGCACAGCGACTTGCCGCCGCCGGTGGGCATCAGCACCAGCGCGTCGCCGCCGCCGCTGACATGGCCGACGATCTCCGCCTGCTGGCCGCGGAATGCCGGATAGCCGAACACGGTTTGCAGCAGATCGAGGGCGCGTTCGTTATTTTCCTGGTGATTCATGATGCCACTGCAACTACTCAAAAAGTTAGTCCTTCCAGACGATCACGCCAGTGTAACCTGTGATGAGCACCAGCAGGCCAAAAGCGATGCGATACCACGCAAATATCGTGAAAGTATGGGTGGCGATATAACGCAGCAGCCAGCGCACGCAGAAGAAAGCGGAAATAAAGGCCGACACGGTGCCGAGGGTAAACATCGGCAGGTCCGACACCGACAGCAGCGCGCGCGCCTTGTACAGCGAGTAGACGGAGGCGATCAGCAAGGTCGGAATGCCGAGCAGGAAGGAAAACTCCGTGGCCACCTTGCGCGACAGGCCGAACATCATGCCGCCGATGATGGTGGCGCCGGAGCGGCTGGTGCCGGGAATCAGCGCGAATGCTTGGGCGATGCCCATTTTTAAGGCATCGAGCGGCGTCATGTCCTCGACCGAGTGCACGCGCACGCTGACCGGGTTGGCGGCCGCGTGGCGCTCGACGAGCAGGATGATGATGCCGCCGACGATCAGCGCCACGGCCACCGGCACCGGCTTGAACAGGTAGGTCTTGAGCAGGTTGCCGAAGATCAGGCCCAGCACGGCCAGCGGCAGGAAGGCGATGCCGATGTTCAGGACGAAGCGCTGCTGGGTGCGGTCGGAGGTGACGCCGGCGAAGGCCTGGGCGATGCGGGCGCGGTACTCCCAGCAGACGGCGAAGATGGCGCCGGCCTGGATCACGATTTCAAACACATTCATTTGCTCTTCCATGCCCTGAAAGCCCAGCAGGTGCTCGGTGAGGATCAGGTGGCCGGTGGAGGAGATCGGCAGGAATTCCGTGAAACCTTCCACGAGGCCCATGATGATGGCTTTTAGTGCGAGAACAATATCCATGTAATTAAGTATTTACGCGAGGGAGTTTGAGGGAGTGCTGCGAAGTGCTTACCGCCGGGGTCGAAGCTTACCATGTTCGGCATTGTCTTTTCGTAATCTAACTCAACCGTAATCCGGGATGGTGCGATGCGGCATAAAAAAGCCCGCCGCCCCCCTGTTTCGCGGGGCGCGCGTTCTGGAAATGGCCGTTCGGGCAAACGCGGGGGTGTGTTGCAGCGCATCGCGAAGATGCCTGCGAGATAACGTTCGGGGTCAGCGCAGCCGCAGCAGCCGCGTCATTTCGCCGTTTTTCTCCAGCGCGTCGAGGGCGGCGCTGACCTGTTCGACGGTGACGTGACCCTTGCGCGAGACCGCGCAACCGCTCTTGACCTCGCTGACGACCAGCAGGTTGTAGCCGGCCGCCAGCTCGCCGTGGGGGAATTGCTTGTCGATCGATTGGCCCGTGGTCAGGAAATAGTCGAAGCGCCCGGCCTGCCACTTGCGCACCGTCAGGTTGAGCGACGGCGCGTCGTCGCGCACGAAGCCGGCGCCGAGTTTTTGTTCGATGTCCGGATAATGGAAGCCGAGCACGGTGCCGACGGTTTTGCCGCGCACGGCCTCGAGCGACGCCGGGGCCGGCACCCGCTTCGAGGCGATTAGCACTTCCGAGGTGGGGATGAAGGTGCGGCTCCAGTTGAAGTCGCCTTTGAACCAGGCCGGCAGATAGCCGCAGACGATGTCCCCTTCGCCCGATTCGAGCGCGCTCGTCATGCGTTTGCGCGGCAAGCCGATGAAGCGCACCGGCATGCCAAGCTGCTTGCCCAGCGCGTTGCCCAGGGCCTCCTGGAAGCCGCCCTTGCGCGGCCCCGACTGGGCCGGCGCGTCCTCGATCTTCTGCACGAAGCGCAGCGTGCCTTTGGCCGGCTCCGCCGCCGCCACCCTCAACGGCTGCGCCGCCAGCAGCGCGGTGGCGAGGAGGGGGAGTAGTGCACGGAATGATGCGGTCATGCGGCGCGCCCGGAGATGTTGACTTGCCAAAAGGTAGCCCATTCCCCGCGCGCCGTCAATCGAACGACCGCGCGAACGAGCGCTCCACCTCGGCGATCTCGGCGCGCAGCCACGCGGTGAAGTGGCCGACCTTGGCCATGCCGCGCTTGCCGGGGTTGACCAGCAGCCGGTAGCCGCGCCCGTAGGTGGCGGTGAAGCCGGGAATCATCTTCAGCGCGCCGCTGCGGATGTCCTCGTAGGCGATGGTGTAGTGGGTCAGGCCGACGCCGTGGCCGGCCAGCGCCGCCTGCACCAGCACCGCCGCGTTGGTGTAGGAGCGCGAGAAGTCGTGCTTGCCCTTGAGCAGGCCGTGGTCGCGCAGCAGCCTGATCCAGTTATCGGTGGAGTCCTCGTACAGCAGCGGAAAACGCCGCAGGTCGGCCGGGTTCAGCGCCGTCTCGCCGGGCGCCAGCAGCGCCGGGCTGTAGACCGCCACCAGCCGCACGTGGAACAGGAAGTCGGGATCGTTGTCGTCGACCGTCGTGATGCGCAGCGCGACGTCGGTGTTGTCGTCGTTGAGGTCGACCAGCCGGTCGGTCGAGTCGATGCGGATATCGAGCTCCGGATACAGCTTGGTGAAGCGGTCGATGCGTTGCACCAGCCATTTGATCGCCAGCGAGTGCGTGGTCGAGATGCGCAGGATTTTTTCCTCGTCGCCGCCGCGCAGCGCCTCGACCTTGGTGCGCAGCTCGCCGAGCACGCGGCGCACCGTCACGGCCAGTTCCTGCCCTTTTTCCGTCAGCGTGATGTGGCGCGGGTGGCGGATGAACAGTTCGAAGCCGAGCGCCGCCTCGAGCTGCTTGACCTGCAGGCTGATCGCCGCCGGCGTCTTGTGCAGTTCCTGCGCGGCCAGCTTGAAGCTGCCCCAGCGGGCCGCGCAGTCGAAATCGACCAGGCCGGACAGGGAGCGCAACGGTTTGTTCATGACATCCTGAGGCTAAGTTTTTCTTATGCATCAATCGAAAATAACTCGTTTGATCGCGCGTGCATGCGGGATGAAAATATACCCCATACGCCGATGAAACTCCATGAGTAAGATTTTATCGATGGGAAAGGCGTCAACGATACGATCAGGAGGCATCATGTCCCATTCCACCACATCCCCCCACGCCGTGCGGCACGGTGTGGCCGCCTGCGCGCCGGCGCCGGCGCCGTCCGCGGCGCGGGCGACACTGTACGCGCGCGTCTACGCCCAGCTGATGCGACTGTTGGCGGGGATGGCGGTGCGCTAGGGGCGCCGGCAATGCGGGCCCATCAGTTGTTTGAGGGCGCTGGCCGCCAGCGGGTGGCTGATAAAGCTGCCCTGCAGTTCGTCGCAGCCATTCTCGCGCAGGAACGCCGCTTGCAGCTCCGTCTCCACGCCGGTGCCGACGACCTGGATTTTCAGATCGTGGCCGACGTCGATCAACATGGTCGCCAAGGTGCCGTGGTCGCCGTCCTGGGAAATCCCGCTGACCGCCGTCTTGTTCAGTTTGAGGTGCGCGGGGCCGAACTTGGGCAGGTTGCTCAAGCTGGTAAAGCCGTTGCCGAACTCGTCGATGGACAGTTTGATGCCGGCGTCGTGCATTTGCCGCGCGACGTCCTGGCTCAGTTGCAGGTTGCGCACCAAATTCTTTTCGTTGATTTCCAGCTCCAGGCTGTCGGCCGGCAAGCCGGCGTCCGTCAGCCGCCGATGGATATCGGCGATATAGTTTGGCTGGCTGATTTCGCGGTAGCCGACATTGATGGACACCGCCAAATCGACGAAGCCGTCGTCGCGCATGGCGCGCAGGAACTGCACCGCGAGATCGAGCACGCGCGCGCCGATCGCCCGCACCATGCCGTTCTCCTCGGCCTCGGCCATGAACGAGATCGGCGTCACCACCCCCAGTTCGGGGTGGCGCCAGCGCAGCAGCGCCTCGACGCTGCCGTAGCGTTCGGTCCGCGTGCACAGGCGCGGCTGGAACAGCAAAAAGAACTCGTCGTTGTCGATCGCCGCGCGCATGTCCGCTTCCATCTTGTGTTTGGCGTCCGAGGACGACTTCATGTCCGCCGAATAGAAGTGCACATCGCTTTTGCCGGCCGATTTGGCGTGGTACATGGCGATGTCGGCCGCCTTGACCAGGTCGACGGGCGAGTCGCCGTCGTGCGGATAGATGCTCACGCCGATTGCCGCGCCGATGGTGATCTCGCCGCTGTCGAAGGCGACCGGCACCTGCAGGGCGTCGCGCAGGCGGTCGAGCATGCGCAAGGTGTAGCGCAGCGACGGCTGGTTGGCCAGCACCAGCACGAATTCGTCACCGCTGAGCCGGGCGACGGTGTCGCTGTCGCGCACCGACGCCTCCATGCGCTTGGCGACCGAGGTCAGCACCACGTCGCCGGCCTCGTGGCCGAAGGTGTCGTTGATCAGCTTGAATTTGTTCAGGTCGATCAACATCGTCGCCACCAGCGTCTTGTTGCGCTGGGCGACATGCAGCGCCTGCTCCAGCCGGTCCCACAGCAGGTTGCGGTTGGCCAGGCCGGTCAGCGGATCGTGGTTGACCCGGTGCTCCAGGTGCGAGGTGCGCTGCTTGACGGCGGTGACGTCGTTGATGACGCCGATGTAGTGCGTGACGACGCCGTCGTCGTCGTGCACCGGCGTGATGGTCAGCTCGTTCCAGAACAGCGCGCCGTCCTTGCGCAGGTTGCGGAAGATCACGTTGGCCTCGCGTCGCTCGCAGATGGCCTCGCGCAGTTGCATGCGGGCGTCCTGGTCGAGCCCCGGCGCCGCCATGAAGCGCGAGTCGCGGCCCAGCACTTCCTGCGCCTTGTAGCCGGTGATGCGTTCGAAGGCCGGGTTGACGTATTCGATCGGATTGTCCTTGCCGGCGCAGCGGCTGATGATGATGCCGTTGCTGGCCGCGTGCAGCGCGCGCTCGCGCAGGCGCAGCAGGGTTTCCTGTTGATGGCGCCGGGTCACGTCCAGCCCCATGCCGCAGACATAGTACTCGCCCTGGCACTCGATGCGCGTGCCGGACATCAGAAACCGGGTCAGCTTGCCGCTGCGGCTGACGAAGTCGGCCTCGACCAGCGCCTCCTGATCCTCGTCGAGCACCGCGCGCAGGTTGTCCGCGATCCGCGTGCGCTCCGGCTCGCTGAACAGGTGCGGCACGTGGACCCGTTCCAGCTCCCGGGGCGTCATCTCGGTCACGCGTTCCATATTGGTGTTCCACAGAACGAAGTGGCCGTCGCGGTCGATCACATAAAAGGTGCCGGGAAACAGCTTGATGATCGCGCTAAGCGGCGTGGCGCCCAGTAGCTCGGCCTTGCCGTGCGCGCCCCGCGCCGTGGCGGCGATATCGATGGCGCAGGCGGCGAGCTGGCCGTCGGGCGAGTATTGCGGCCACAGCCGCATGTGGGCGCGGCGCGGGCACGCGCCGGCGGCGACGATGCCGATGGTCCGGCGGCCGCCTTCCGACAGCAGCGCGGCGGCGTCGCGTGCCCACTCTTCGCGCGTGTCCGGCGCGAGCAGATCGGCGATATTTTTTAACCGGCCGTTGGGCCACCCGAACGCGGCGGCGCTGGCGCGGTCCCAGGTCAGGATGTCGCCGTTCGGGGCCACCAGTAAGACGGTTCTCGCGTCATTGCGTTGCTCGTGTTTCTTGTCCATGTGGTCCGCCGCTCGCATGTGAGGGAGCCTGCTCTCGCGGCAAGGCACCTACGATTGGACAGCGCGCGCGGGACTACGTTCCTTGGACAGGATCTGAATCACTTAGGGCGCGGTGGCGCGCTCCAGCTCGTCGAGCCACAGCATGGCTTGCTCGCGGCTGCCGCCGCACATCTCCACCGACGGCTGCAATCCGCCGCAGCACGCCGGGCGCTCGGGTTGGCCGAAGATGCCGCAGCGGTTGTCGTCCTGGAGCTGGATGCAACGCACGCCTGCCGGCTTGCCGTCGGGCATACCGGGGATGGGGCTGGAGATGGAAGGGGCGGTGCAGCAGGCGCCACAGTTCGGGCGGCATGCCATCGCCGGCGTGGTCGAGGTCATAGGGCCGGTATTTTACCCGGCTTTGCCGGCGGCCAGCCATTTCTCGATGTGGCCGGCGACCCAGGCGCCGTCGTCCAGGGGCAGGTCGTGGCCGGCGTCCGGATGCTCGCGGTGCTCGGCTTGCCAGGCCTCGGCCAGCCGGCGCGAGCAGCGCGGATCGACCAGCTGGTCGCCGGCGCTGCTCAACACCAGCAGCGGCACGGCGGGCCGCGCGGCCGGGGCGCGGAAGCGCGCGGCCGACCACAGCTGGCGCAGCGCGTTGGCGCGCGTGACGGGAAACTCGCGCTGGTAGCCCAGCCAGCGGTTCAGCAGGCCGGCGCGTTCGGCGGCGTCGCCGTGGCGGCTGGTCAGGCGCAGGATCAGCCGTTCCTGCCGTTCGACGCCGCCGTCGAGCAACTGCCTGACGATGGCGCCATAGTTTTGCCAGCGTAGCCGCTCGTGGAAGCGGCTGTAGGGACGCATGCTGGTGTTGATCAGCACGCAGCGGGTCAGCTCGCCCGGATGGCGGCTGGCCCATTCCACCGCCACCATGCCGCCCAGCGACAGCGCCAGCAGCGAATACGGCGGGCGCACGCCGCGCGCCAGCAGATCCTGGCGGCAGAACGCCACCATGTCCGCCACCGTCGTCGGGCTTCGCAGCGCGTGCCGCTGGCCGTTGCCGGGCAGGTCGGGGGTGACGACTTCCGCGCCCGCCACCGTCTCGGCCAACTGGTTGGGAAAGCGCCCCCAGTGGCGCTGCTCGCGCATCAGGCCGCGCAACAGGACCCAGGCACCGGCGCCGGCGTGGGTGCTCATGTGTGATACCACTGCGACAGCGCGCGCCGGTGTTGCACCTTGCGCGCCAGGCCTTCCGGCATCCAGCGTCCATGGCTGTTGGCGGCCCGCATCAGGAAATCGAACCAGATCAGGTGGCGCCGTAGCACCCGCTGCAAGCGGTGCGCCGCCGTCGGATTGAAGAAGGCGACGCGGTCGAAGATCTGGCGCGGATTTTTCTTCACCCACAGCCACGAACCCATCTCCAGCGTCAGCGGCAGGAACGCGCGGTCGCTGCCGGTGGTGCCGTTCAGGTAAAGGTAGTCCCACAGGTCGCCATGGGTGCGGTACTGGCGGCTTTGCGGCTCGAACACGTAATTGTGGTTGGGATAGCTCTGGCTGAACAATTGTTCCAGCGCGCCGATGTCGGCCAGGTGCGGAATCGGCGTGGCCGTGTGGGCGTGCGGGAACCAGATGCGGTCGCGCAGGCCGAAGCCCGAGTGACAGTCGAGCGCCATGCTGAACTGGCGCGTCAGCAGCTCGCGCGTGACCAGGTCGCAGACGGCCTGGCTCTCCGGCTCCATCGGCGCGCCGGCCACGCCGCGATACCACGGCAGATGGTGGCTGTAGCGCTGGCCGCCCAGCATGAACGGCACTTTTTCCACCGCGCTCAGCGGCGCGTTGCGCATCAGGTCGACGCCCTGCGGATTGCAGCGGGTGGCCTGCCACATGCCGCCGGGATTGACCAACGGCATGAACACCAGCCGCATCGACTCGAGTTGCTGGTGCAGGGTGCTGTCCCAGCGCAGCCGCGCCAGCAGGCTTTCGAGGAAGGACAGGATGACTTGCGTGCCGATCCGCTCGAGGCCGTGGATGCCGCCGAAAAAGCCCAGCGCCGGCACGTCCGGGCTCGGATTGCCCAGCGCGATTGTGTAGACGGGGAACTGGCGGCCGTCCATGGCCACCGTGCAAGGGGCGTTCACTTCCAGATGGCGTCCGCCTTCGTCGATCAGACGTTTCAGGGTGATCAGTTCGGGCAGGTTCTTCTCGGGCATGTAAGCGCAGGCGGATAGGTGTGACCGACAGTGTAGCCCACTCGCGGAGGGTTTGCGCGGTGTTGAATGTTGTTTCGTATTTAATGTTATGCTGCGGAAATATTGTGACATCAATCCAGATCGGGAGCTTCCCCAAGGGCTGGCGTGCAGGAGCTCAAGGGCCGCCGTTGACGCCTTGGAGCTCGCGGCACGCCAGCGCGATCTGTTCGCGCAGCCAACGCTGGGCCGGATGGGCGTCGTTGCGGCGGTGCCAGTGCAGCACGAAGGGCACCGGCGCCAGGTCCAGTTCGGCCGGCAGCGGCAGCACCGCCAGCGCGCCGCGCAAGCCGCTGGCCCGCACCACGCCCTCCATCATCGTGGCCAGCACGTCGCTGGCGGCGACGATCGCGGGCGCGGCGTACATCTGCGGCAGGGCGATGGCGATGGTGCGCTTGTGGCCCAGTTGTGCCAGCCTCACGTCGACGTGGCCGACGCCGTCCCCCTCCGGCGACACCAGCAAATGCTGGTGTGCCAGGAAGGCGTCGAGCGGGACGATCTTGTTGTTCGCCACCGGATGGCCCTTGCGCGCCACGCAGACGAAGCGTTCCTCGAACAGCGGCAGGGTGGGAATGCGCGGCGTGCTGCCGCCCAGAACGCCGATGGCGGCGTCGACCTCGCCGGCGTCGAGCAGCGCCAGCGCGTCTTCGCGCGCGGTGAAGGCGCGCACCCGCAGCGTGACGCCCGGCGCCACCCGCGCCAGCCGCTTGAGCAGCGGCGGCAGCACGACGAAGGCCGGATGATCCGATAGTCCCAGCGTCAGGCGCAGCGTTGAGGCGGGCGGATCGAACGCCTGCGTGAAGTCCAGCGTGCGCTGGATGGCGGCCAGCGCCTCGCCCAGCGGCGCCGCCAGTTCCAGGGCGCGCGGGGTCGGCTGCAGCCCGGCCGCGCCGCGCACGAACAGTTCGTCCTTCAGCAGCAGCCGCAGGCGCCCCAGCGCCGCGCTCATGGCCGGCTGCGTTCGGCCGATGCGCACGCCGGCGCGCGTCACATTGCGCTCGCACATCAGGGCGTCGAAGGCGACGAGGAGGTTGAGGTCGATTCCATGTAAATCCATAGCGTGGATATTACTGCATATCCATTATCGATTGGAGTTGTGTGATCGGCCTTGCTACAGTGGCCGTGTCACTCAACCACACGAAAGCACACCATGACCATGCAGGACAACGGCCTGACCCGGGCCCAGCAGCAAGCCATCGAAAATCTCTACGGCGCCTTCAACGACAAGAATCCGGCCCTGCTCGACCAGGCGCTGACGGTCGACTGGGAGGATATTCCACTCGGTCCGAACCAGCAGCCCGGTCTGGCGGGCATGAAACCGGTGATCGCACTGTTCGCCGCCGCTTTCCCGGACGTGAAGATCACGATCCTCGACATCTTCGGCCGCGACGGCCGCGCCGCCGTGCGCGCGCGGATCACCGGCACGCACAGCGGCGAGTTCTTCGGCATCGCCCCGACCGGCAAGCCGATCGCCATCGCCATCCATGAATTCCACCACCTGTCGGCGGACCGCATCACCCGCACCTGGCACCTGGAAGACTGGTTCGGCATGCTGAACCAGGTGGGCGCGTGGCCGCCCAAGGCGGTCTGACCACTTCAATTTGTGGTCTGATAGGTAAACGTTTAATAAGTGCTTGACGTAACGGTCGGCCTTGCCTAGCCTTCGTATCGGAGATTCAATTTACCGATATAAATAGAAAGGTTGATAATGAAGCAATTGCCCCGCCGATTGGCCCTGTTGGTCGCCGCCGTCCTCGCCGCCGGCGCCGTTCACGCCGAAGGCCCGTTCCGCAATCCCGACAACAAGAGCGCCAACGACGCCGGCGAGGGGACCTATCCGGTCCCCTACAAAAAGCCGACCGAGGCCGAGATCGTCGGCGCGCTCGACCGCGTGCGCGGCTACATCGACAGCATCACGCCGACCCGCATCGTCGACAAGGCGACCGGCAAGCCGATCACCGACCTGAACAAGCCGGTCGCGGGCGCCGTGTTCGAGCAGTCGCCGGGCGACTTCGGGCTGATGGTGTACGAGATGGGCGTGATCCACTCGGGTCTGCTCAAGGCGGCCGAGGTCACCGGCGACAAGCGCTACAGCGACGTCACCCGCCGCCACCTGCAATTCTTCAAGGACACGCAGCCGTACTTCCAGGCGCAGGAGGCCCGGTTCAAGCTGGGCCGCGCCAACAGCTTCACCCGCTTCCTGGAGCCGCGCTCGCTCGACGACAGCGGCTCGATGTGCGCCGCGCTGGTGCGCGCCCGCTTCGCCAAGGTCGGCCCGGACCTCAAGGGTATGATCGACACCTGCAGCGGCTATGTGCAGAAGAAGCAGTACCGCCTCGACGACGGCACCTTCGCGCGCCAGCGTCCGCAGGCCTCGTCGCTGTGGGCCGACGACATGTACATGGGCATTCCGGCGCTGGCCGAGATGGGCCACCTGACCGGCGACAAGGCCTGGTTCGACGACGCCGCCTCCAACGTGCTGACGATGGCCAAGCACCTGTTCAACGAGCGCAACGGCCTGTTCACGCACGGCTGGAACGCCAACAACCCGGACGCGCCGCGCTTCTACTGGGCGCGCGCCAACGGCTGGGCGGTGTTGTCGATGAGCGACCTGCTCGACGTGCTGCCGAAGGACCATCCGGCCTATCCGAAGGTGCTGGCCCAGCTGCGCGCCAGCCTGCGCGGCATCGCCGAGCTGCAATCGGGCACCGGCCTGTGGCACCAGATGCTCGACCGTAACGACTCCTACCTGGAAACGTCGGCCACCGCGATCTTCGTCTACGTCTACGCGCACGCGATCAACGAGGGCTGGATCAGCCCGACGACCTACGGCTCGATCGCCCAGGCCGGGTGGATCGGCCTGAGCACGCGCATCAACGCCAAGGGACAAGTGGAAGGGACCTGCGTCGGCACCACGTTCGCCAGCGACCAGGTGTATTACTACAACCGCCCGGTCAGCGTCGACGCGATGCACGGCTACGGTCCGGTGCTGCTGGCCGGCGCCGAGATGGTGAAACTGCTGAAGAATCCCGCCATCGATATCCAGCACAAGCTGCGCACCTACCACTACGTGCCGCGCGCCAACGGCGCGCAGATCAGCGAGCACTGATCCGTCCGATGTAAGGCGGCATGAATGCGGGCCCGGCCGCCTGGCCGGGCCCGCGCCGCCGCTTAGCTGCGGTACAGCGGATTGGAGGCGACGTAGACCGTCACCTTTTTCTTGAAGGTGCCGGCCGGCGCGATCTTGGCCAGGTCGAACGAGGTTTCGTGGTGCAAGGTCAGGAAGTGCCAGGTGAAGCTGGTGCCGTTGACCTTGAATTCCACGGTCTCGCCATTCTCCACGCGTACGTGCCTGGTTTTTTCCGTGATCACGATCTGGCGGTGGGCGCTGGCCGCCGGCGCGGTGGTGCCGTATTTGGCGGTGTCGGCCGTGGCAGCGAAGGCGGTGGCGGTCGTGGCGAACAGGGCGCCGACCAGGGCGACGGCGCGGATCGATTTAAACATAGTGGTGGTTCCTTCAAATGTGCGACGGTTGAGTCCATACGTGCGGACAGGTTTGTCGGCAGCATTCGATTTGCTGCCGATGAGCACAGTATGGGGACGTTGTCGAGGCACAAAATCTGCCGACCGGGGAGGAGGGGGTATGCCGGGCGGCATATGCTCGTAAGGCTGCTGGTGTTTCGACGCGTCTACACGCTTGGCGGCTGTCCCCGCAACGTCTCGAGCTGCCGCAACATCCCCTGCAGGATGCTGTCCGCCACGTCCTGCGGAAATCCAGCGGGGATTCGCCGATACGCGTCTTGTATGACCTGCGGCGTTCGCACCAGCAATTCGTCGATGATGCGTTCAGCTGCCAGGGCACCCAGATTCACCCGCCGGGCCATGGCGGACCAGTGCCGGCGCTGAATCCGGTGGATCTCGTAATAGTTGGTGCTGCCCCGGACCGCCATCGCAAGTTTGGCGTCGCGCGGCTGAATCTGATTCCTTCCGGTACCGATGATCGGGTGCGCGGACAACACGTCGTACAGGGGCGTCGCGCGGTAACGTCCGCCCGGCAGTATCGCGATACTGAAGTTTTTCGCGTGCCCGTCCGTTGCGCTCAGCAGCCAGAATATGAGTTGCGTCTTATAAAAATTCAGGCGGTCAAGTTCAGCGGCTTCGGAGCCGAAGAGCAACTGCATGATGCGCTCGATGCCCGGACCTCCTTCGCGCTGGTACTTTTCGAGCGGAGAGCAACCGACCGCCTGGCACATGTCTTCCTGCGGCAGGCGCGCTATCCAGGTGCCGTCGTCGGAATTCTTGCGGTCGAAGCGTTCGACGGCCAATACCTTCTGGTCGTCAAATTGCAGAATGGCCGAGCGCGCGATGGGCAAGCCGAATAACTCCATAATTTGCGAACAGAGCCATTCGTTTTCCACCGATGTTCGAAAGTCCGCCTGCATGTCGCCGACCAGGCCGAGCGGAAGCTTCAAGATGTGTGTGGTGGGCGTGCTCCCCTGCGGCAGCAGCCATTGCCCGTCGCGCCAGAGCAGGGCGGTCTTTTCCTGTGCGCCGGCGATCGAGAGCCGCAGATCGGTGTTGGGCTCCGCACGGGCCAATCCCCCGGCGGGCGCCGTGGTCGACCGCAATAGTTTCGCGACGCGTTGTTCATCGAGCGGGTCGCCATGGATGCTGAACAGATCGTCCGGGGCTTGATCGACCGGCAGCAGCTGGGCGGCGCCGACGCAGTCGCGGCCGATGGCGGCGAGCAGCTCGAACGGTGACGTTCCTCCGGTTTGATGCCGCTGGGCCAGGCGTCGCCGAATCGGTTCGCTATCGGGTAGCAGGTTGTCGAAGTAGTTGGTCACCACGTCGCCCGAGTAAGCGGCGTTGTCCGCCCGGAAGGGCATGGACAGGGATAACGGACGTCCCTGCTCGTGTTCGATCCACTCGTCGAAATACTCGAACGTGGATGTGTTGGCGGCGTTGGTCCATTGTCCCACTGGAATGCCATTTAGCCAGACGTTCAGGCTGCCCCGGTTACGTGCGCGCGCCATGGTTCACCATTTGGTCTTGTCGGACTGCCGGATAGCCTGCGGCGCGAGCTTGGCCGACCTCGCGGTGGGCGCTTTGGACTTTGGTTTCTCAGCGATGTAGGCGGCAGGCTTTTGCCGGGCTATCGGCGCGTCACCGTGACGTGCCATGGTGGGCGAATCGGGCGGCGAGAAATTGAGTTCGACATCGAGCAGGCGCAGAATGGTGTACAGACGTTCCACACTGGTCGAGCCCAGGTTCGATTCGATTTGCGCATAGCTTTGCTGGGTGATGCCCAGCTTCTCAGCCATCGCCGCCTGCGTCAGGCCGGCCTGCTTTCTAAAGCCTTGGATAAGCGGTTTTAACTGATCGATGGTTTGGAGGGGGAATCGCATATGCAGGTCCGTTAAAAACTCTGCTTACAGTTTATAACCTGTTTTAGGTAAAAACAATACAAAACCTGTTATTTTGTGTGGTGGATGCGCTTTGAATACAGGTGAAAAGCTGTAAAGGGGAAATACAGGCTAAGTACTGTTAATTGCATCCGCGCCGGCGGGAGTGGCTATGTGATGGTAAAAAATATAATCGGAGATGGTGGTTTTCGTTACTGAAATGGTCTATTACCCAAGGGGAAATACAGCCACACTTCATGCTGCGAAAACTTTCACCTATTTTAGGCGGCAACATGAAAAATCTATCCCGCAGCCGCATCGCCGGCATGCTCACCCTTGTGCTTGCCTCGTCGATTGCCGTTCCGGCGATGGCGCAGACAACGCCGCCCGCGTTCGCGGCCATTTTTAGCGACCACGCCGTGTTGCAGCGCGGCGAGCCGCTGACCGTATGGGGCACCGCAAACCCCGGCCAACGCGTGACGGTAAGTCTGGCCGGCACGACCGCCGACGCGAGCGCGGGGACGAACGGCCGATGGCGCTTGACCATGCCGGCGATGCCGGCCGGCGGACCGCATACCCTGTCGGTCACCGGCGGTGGCGGCGGCGCCACCCTCAAGGACATCATGATCGGTGACGTCTACCTGTGCGGCGGCCAGTCGAACATGGCGTTCCCGGCGCGGCTGTCGACCGGCGCGTGGTCGGACCTTCCCGCCAATCCGGACCTGCGCTTCGTCAATATTCAAAACGTCAGCGAAGCCGCCGTCCAGGACGATCTGAAGCGGCCGCTGGAATGGCAGGTGGTGTCGCCCAAGACAGCCGGCGAGGCTTCGGCGGTGTGCTACTACATGGCGCGCACGCTGCAACAGCGCCAGAAGGTGCCGGTCGGCTTCATTAATTCAAGCTGGGGCGGAACGACTATCCAAGGCTGGATCGGCGCGTCGTCGCTGAAGACGTTGCCGGCCTACGCCGGACGGCTCGATGCGCTGGCCGAGATGGCGTCGAATCCGGCCAAGGCGATGGCAGCCGAGGCGCGCCGGCACCAGCAATGGTGGGAAGCGCATGACCCGCAGGCCAAGGCACAGCGCAAGTGGAGCGCGCCGGACTTCGACGACTCCGCGTGGCCGAGCCTGACACCGAAGGGATCGTGGAAGGATGCCGGCATCCCCGCGCTGGCGGACTTCGACGGCGCCGCGTGGTTCCGCACCACGGTGACCCTGGACGAGGCGCAGGCGCGGGCGGCGAACACGCTGCAGCTGGGCCCCATCGACACGTACGACAGTACCTGGGTCAACGGCGTGCGCGTCGGCGGCGGCAGCACCGCCTGGGTGTGGCGCGATTATCCGGTGCCGGCCGGCGTGTTCAAACCGGGCCGCAACGTGATCGCGGTCCACGTGCTCAGCGGCGGCACGGGAGGCGGGTTGACCGGGCAGCCGGAATATCGCGGCGTCAAAACCGGCGATGGCCAGTTCATCGCTTTGTCGGCGCCATGGAAGTACCAGGCGGGCACGCGTTTGAAGGGCCTGTCGATACCGCCGGCGCCGTGGGATATTCCGACCAGCTTGTCGACTCTGCACAACGCCATGATCGCGCCGCTGGCCGGCTACAAGTTCAAACTGGCGGCGTGGTATCAGGGCGAGTCCAATGCCGGCGAACCGAAGGAATACGAAACCCTGCTGCCGCTGCTGATCGCCGATTGGCGCAAGACCTTCGGCCAGCCGCAATTGCCCTTCCTGGTCGCCCAGCTGTCGGCGTTCGGCCAGGTCCCGACCAAGCCTGTCGATTCGAACTGGGCGCGCTTGCGGGAGGCCCAGGCCAAAACCGTGCGCAACGACCCGCATGCCGGCCTGGCCGTCACCATCGACGTCGGCGACCGCACCGACATTCATCCGCCGCAGAAAGCGGTCGTGGGGGAGCGGCTGGCCCTGGCGGCGCGCGCGCTGGCGTACGGCGAGGCGATCGCGCCCGGCGGACCCGAGGCGGTCGGCGTGACGCGGACGGGCGAGGATCTGGTGGTCAAATTCAAGAACGCCGGCGGTGGTTTGCGCAGCTATGGCGCCGGCCACGCGACCGGTTTCGAGGCGTGCGCCGGCGCCGAATGCCGGTATGTGCTGGCGGTGCCGCAAGGCGATACGGTGGCCTTGAAAGGAGCCAACCTGCCAGGCACGACGCGTGTCCGTTATGCCTGGGCCGATGCGCCCTACGTGAATCTCTACAGCGCCGAAGACTTGCCGGCGGCGCCGTTCGAGCTGGAGGTCAAGTAAGCGCCGACGGGCGGCCCGGCGCCGCCCGCGTCTCAATAAATGGTAATCAGATCCATCTGGAGGATGACTTGAACAAGAAGAAGACGAACGGTGTGGACAAAGGTATCTCGGAAGGCCGCAGGCAGTTGTTGGTGTCGGCCGGTTTGGCGATGGCGTTTCCGGGACTGGCCGGCGCCACGGTGGTCGCCACCACGGCGGGCGGCGGCCGCGAAAACCTCGAATTGTGGTATCAGCGCCCGGCCGGCGCTTGGGTCGAAGCGCTACCGGTGGGTAATGGCCGCCTGGGAGCGATGTGCTTCGGACGGGTCGCGCAGGAGCGTATCCAGCTGAACGAGGACACGCTGTTCGCTGGCGGGCCGTATGACCCGAACAATCCGCGTTCGCTGGAGGCGCTGCCGGAGATCAGGAAGCTGGTCGATCAAGGCAAGTTGGCCGAGGCGGCGGACATGACCTCCTCCTCGATGATGGCCAAACCGTTGATGCAGATGCCTTATGGCGCGGCCGGCGACCTGCTGCTCGACTTCGTGGGCATGGCGGGCGCCGACAACTACCGGCGTTCCCTCGAACTGGACACCGCCATCGCCACCACGCGCTTCAGTGATGGCAAGGCGCGGCATCTGCGCGAAGTGTTTGTCAGCGCGCCCGATCAGGTGCTTGTGATCCGCCTGACCGCCCAGGGCGGCACGCTCGATTTCGATCTCGGCTATCGTCATCCGGCAGCCGCCAAGTACGGCGACACCGATTATGACGGTCGCCAGAAAGAGGCTGCGGCATCGATAGGCGTGGCGTGGGACTACCGTGAACCGCCGCGCGCCGGGGAGCGCCCGGCCACCCTGTCCGTGCGCGCCGATGGCGGCGACGCGCTGCTGGTCGAAGGGCGCAATAACGAGGCGGCCGGCATTCCGGCGGCGCTGCGTTACGCGGTGCGCGTGAAGGCCGTCGGCGACGGCACGATCACGCCGCGCGGCGACCGCATCGAAGTGCGCGGCGCCCGCACGGTGACGCTGCTGGTGGCGGCGGCGACCAGCTACGTCAACTACGCCGATGTCGGCGGCGATCCGCTCAAGACCGTGCGCGCGCAAACCGAGGCGGCCGCCGCCAAACCGTACGCGCGGCTGCGCGCGGCGCACCTCGCCGCGCACCAGAAGTTGTTCCGCCGGTTGTCGCTGCGCATCGGCTCCGGCGCGGGCACCAATGCCGCCGCGGCCGCGCCGACCAACGAACGCATCGCCGCCGTCGAGGCGCGCCCCGACGCCGCGCTGGCGGCGCTGTACGTGCAGTACGGCCGCTATTTGCTGATGTCGTCCTCGCGCCCCGGCAGCCAGCCGGCCAACCTGCAGGGCCTCTGGAACGAAGGGACCAATCCGCCGTGGGGTTCCAAGTACACCATCAACATCAACACCCAGATGAATTACTGGCCGGCCGAATCGGCCAACCTGGGCGAGTGCGTCGAGCCGCTGGTGCGCATGGTGGAGGATTTGTCGGTCACCGGCGCCGTCACCGCGCGCAAGGGCTACGGCGCGCGCGGCTGGATGGCGCACCACAACACCGATCTGTGGCGCGCCGCCGCGCCCATCGACGGCCCGAAATGGGGCATGTGGCCGTGCGGCGGCGCGTGGTTGTGCCAGGCGTTGTGGGAGCACTACGAATACAATCCTGACCAGTCCTGGCTGCGCCGGATTTATCCGCTGCTGAAAGGGGCGGCGTTGTTCTTCGTCGATACGCTGGTCGAAGATCCGCAGGGCCGGGGACTGGTCACATCGCCGTCGATCTCGCCCGAGAATGAGCATCACAAAGGCGTGGCCACCTGCGCCGGCCCGGCCATGGACCGCCAGATCGTGCGCGACCTGCTTGGCTGGACGCTCAAGGCCCATGCGCTGCTCCAGGATGGCGACGGCGCCTTCGCCACCACCCTGGAGACCGTGCGCGCCCGCTTGCCGGCGGACCGCATCGGCGCGCAGGGGCAGTTGCAGGAATGGCTGGAGGATTGGGACGCCGGCGCACCGGAGCAGCAGCACCGCCATGTCTCGCACTTGTACGCGGTGTATCCGAGCGAGCAGATCAACGTGCGCGACACGCCGGAGTTGATCGCGGCGGCGAAAGTGACGCTCAACACGCGCGGCGACAAATCGACCGGCTGGGCGACGGCGTGGCGGCTGGCGCTGTGGACGCGCATGGGCGAGGGCGAGCGCGCCTATGCGATCCTGCAAGGGCTGCTGGGGCCGGAGCGCACCTATCCGAACATGTTCGACTCTCATCCGCCGTTCCAGATCGACGGTAACTTCGGCGGCGCGGCGGCGATCCTCGACATGCTGGTGCAGTCATGGGGCGGCGAGATCCACATCCTCGCGGCCCTGCCCAAGGCGTGGCCGGAAGGCTCACTGCGCGGCGTGCGCGCCAAGGGCGGCGTCGAGCTCGATCTGGACTGGGCCGACGGCCGGATGCAGCGCCTGCGCCTGCGCGGCAAGCCGCACGACAAGGTGCGGGTGCGCTATCGCGGCCGCTTGATCCAGGTTGTGCTGGATAAGAAAGGGGCTGGGGCGGTGATGTAGCAGCCGATCAGGCGAGCACCCAGATTTTGCGGATGGTTTCGAGTGTGCGCCAGGTCCCCGTGTAGCCGGGCTTCATGATGAAATGGTCGCCCGCCTTGACGATGATGGGCGCGTGGCCGTCTTCGGTGATTTCCGCGACGCCCGCCAGGATGCAGCAATATTCCCAGGTTTCGCCCTTGATCGAGCGGTTGGTGCCGGGGGAGGACTCCCATACGCCGGCGCGCACCAGTCCGTCCTTGGCGCTGTCGATATCCCAGTTTTTGCAGCGGATGTCGCCCTCGATGACGCGCTCGGCCGGCGGCTGGTATTCACGCGCTTCGCCGAGTTGGTCCAGTTCGAATTTCACTAACAGTCGCGTCATGCCGCCTCTCCCTTGAATAGAATGTCCACAAAGTATAGGCGCGCGTGATCGGCGTGCGCTGCCGTATATGCATCGGCAGCGACACAATTGGTTTAACGCGGGGCGTTCCATGCCAGAATATGCGGCGGTGCGCCGAGCGTCACGTCCAGCGGTTTTTCACGTTTTGATCCCGCTCAGCGGGACGTTGCGCGCCTCGAAAACTGGCCATCGTCATAATTATACGCACGCCTGAAGCCTGAAAAATCAATAGCTTATCGAGCGGATCGTCATCTGCACTAGAAATCGTCAGAGTTAAACGCTCGCGGTGTTAGACCGGCGTGTCCGGCGCCCAATCGCGGCTCAGTGAGTTGTACAGCCAGCACGTGCAGAGGCGGTTCATGCATCGCATATTTGCGTTGTATGGTGATACGGATTATTGCATATCCCTCCAAGCTTGTAACATTTAAGCTTTATGGAAAATCACTTTCTCAATCCAAAACAAGCCTTGATGCACGCGTCCGACGCCAATGAGCGACGGCTAGTCAAACATCGTCCAGTGGCCATCGCTCTTCGTGGTGGACCTGCAGCTGGCGCAAACGAGGTCTTGGCGCTTGCGCACGCACAGATCATGCTCTGGGAGCAGCAGAACTTGTGCAGTCAGGATTACCTCGACGCTTGGAAGGAACTGCTCCAAGACCCGCTCCAGGCTGCCCAGATTCTTGAAGAGCGTTCATCTCGTGCGGCCGCGCTGCGCCAGAATTCTCCTTTTGTTGCGTCTGTTCGCAAATCTGAGGCCTCTAAAAAAGCGGTGTGAACTGACGCGTGCGATTACGGTATCAATTTATTCCGCTGGCTGGCGACTGGTGAATTGGACGTTGAAAGCGCTTTACATAGCGTCGAGTGAGGCGCCGGCACATTTGTGTGCTTCATAGCTCTCCACATAGGCGAACCAAAGTGTTAACCAAAAATAATTACAAAAAATTGCCTTTATTCCATCCAAAACTTTCAATTGATTCAAAACCAACATCAAAAACCGCAAATAAATTCTTTGAATCTTTTAAGTAGCGTTGAAAAGATTTTTCAGAAAAGAAAATTTTTTCTTGCCCGAATTCTCCAATACTCGGCTGCAGGGAAGGGAAATTGTCAAAAACACTTACGTTTTTTTCGAGCTCATTGAAGTGAAAAGAATATCTTTTACATCCGACAGTTTCAATTCCGTTGCAAAGATATTTTTTAACACCAAAGTATCCTTTTTTTATCAGAACCTCGGCAAAGACCTCATTTAGGCTTAAGCCTATATCGGAAATTTTTTTGAATAATGAATTAAATTTAATGTATTCCAAGAGTCTGGATTTTTCGTTTTGCAATAAACAAAACTTCAGGCGAACATAATCTTCTTGAATCTCCCCTTCAAATTGAGTTATCAAATATATTTCCTCAAAAGGCGATGACTTAATTTCTTCCATTATGTTTTCATTAAAGAAAAATCTAATGAAATCATATTTACTTAGTTTTTTAAAATGTTTTTCCTTATCGTATATTACTAAACCAGTCTGCTCAAGCCCTTCTTGATATGCGACACGTTTTTTATTTTTCTTTGTAAGAGTTTGAAGAAATGCGCGTCGATAGTCATCAATAGAGTAATTTTTTTCAAACAACATTTTCGTTTTAAAGGATTTACTCACGTCTCCCTGAGGAAAATACGTGACTTCTCGAACATCAAATGCGCCTTTGTCTTTTTTATGAATTTTTTCACCGTCAATTACATTTTTTACGTATTCATTTTTATTTTTCAACCGCGCAGATGAATCGTTATAATAGAGTTCAGTAATCTCCATGCCTACATTAACTGTCTTATTGGCCCGAGAGTTATAAGAAATAATAAAGTCTGGTTTTTCGCTTTTTAAAATATTATATTCAAATGGTTTTTTGAAGATTTTAGATAAAATATCCTGTTCTTTGATATCTTTTTCCGATTCCATTTCAGTCATAACCTTATTATTAATTTTCTCGCGGAACTAGTCCGCGCCAATTGACCTACTTTCCACCACCTTACTTAAGGTCTAGATAGAGGTGCCTAAGCGTTTGTTGCTCCGCAAAGGAGGGCTTTGTGATTTCCGGCAGTAAGTATCGTCGAACAGTATTGCGCGAGACCCAGTCGTCCCGCGATCTCCAGGAGAGGAATCTGCCTGAGGCCCCTCCATAGTGACTTGAGGGAGACGCTGGCTAGTCCTCAACTTTCCAAAGAGCGGACTGAGGACGGGCAGGGCGCATTACCGGATCCCAGAAGCTGTAAGATGTCCCATAACGCTCCTGCTTTTGCTCGGCCGGCAGGTCTTCCCAGCGCGCCTGTGGTGGACTGCCGGAGTCGACCTCCAGCCACACTTCTACCGTTCCTCTAACCTGCCAAGGTGTGATCCAGCAGATATTCAGAGTTTTGAATCTGAACAGCGCATAGGCATAGATCTGCAAGATGCTAGTAAATCCGAACACTATAATGAAGCATAGAATGACTGCGGCAAATACGCTGGGCCATACCACTAACCCACCCAGGCTCGCCAGCAGCAAGCCCAAGCGCAGAGTGAAGGTGTAGTTGGTGGTCAGATATAGCCTGTATCCCTGAAGGGAGCCATTGCTGTGGGTGCTGGCCACTTTAAGCATTCTTCCCAGCCCCCAAACTTTGCCATCCACATGGGCCAGGAAGGCTACACCTTCAATAGAGTTGACGCCGGAAAAGGCCACACATGGGCCAATATTACCAGTGCGGAGGATGGACTTTTCCCCGCGTTTGAATACGACATCAAAACAGCCTTGTGGGACATCAAGGGTCTTTGCTTCCAGCATTTGGTCTTCAGTGTTCAAAACTTACACGCCTTTCAATGAGGTCACCAACAAGTAGTATAGTGACGCCGGGCAAGGATGATATCGAGTCATGCGGGAGCGAGTGCACCGGACAGCAAACGAACATTGATCGGTGACTTACGCCCCCTAAGTCGCCGCTCAGACTTATGGCGATCAGGCAAGATTGTTAGCCTTGGCAGATTCTTGTATAGGCTCGATGGCTTGTGTCGTTAGATCATAGGACTCTTCTTCGACCGGGTCATCCGAAATAGCAGGTATCGCTTCGGAATACAGGGGATGCCTCGTTAATAGCGTGTCGGGATTAAGAATCCAAAGACTTGATGTTTCGTAGTCCAGAATTTTTCGACCGCATATATAAACGCCGGCACCATTTTTTTGTTGGGTGACATTCCAGTCGACGGCGATATACTTTGAACTCAGATGTTCGTATACCTTCAGAACTTGAGGGGCTCCACCAATTGACTCCTCTCGATGCAGCTTTTTGTTATTGTCGACACTCCGTAACATATCTCGAATAATTTCAAATGGTTCCCAATCAAATTTGAATGGATTAACTTGATGCGGGGCACGATTGCGCGAAATCATTAAGCGAGACAATGCTTCTCTCGCCTTCTCTACATGATCTTTATCACCAGCAAATACCCAAGGATTACCTTTCCATTCCTTTGCGGGAGTCGCCTCGAAGCAATTCATCCCTTTTTGAAAATGAATACGCCAAATCATGAATTTTTTTCTAATCCAAGAATATCCACCAAACAAGAACTCAGCGGAAGGAATGCCTTCATCCCCGCTTGCGTCATGTACTGCTTCACGTAGGCTCTCGAATACCTTCAATACGTGGCTTTTTAACTCGACGATATCTTGAGCGCGACTAGAGGATCGCTCATATGTTGAGATTGCAGATATGACCTGATGCATTAGCGGATATGCCCATGAGGTATCGCCAGCAAAACAAATAAATGCATCTGAACGCGGGAGTATGTGCACTTTTTGCCCACAGTCCATTTTCTTTCCACCATTTAAACGGCTATCGGATACGATAATTAGCTCCCTGCAATCCTTCAGGGTTCTTACCCAAGCAGCAGTAATAGTCATTCGTGCCCCTTCAAATCCTTGGATGGTAAATAAACAACGAAAGCAAAACAAAGCACGCACGTATCTCCGCTGCGGGCCGTATCGGCGCAAGGCAACAGGATATCAGTTCACTGAAATGAAAACATCACACATTTCCGCACTTCAGCGAGGACACTGGTTGTTGATTTGCGTTGAAAATTGACCCACTGGGGATGCGGCGAGCAAACGAACACCTAACTGTGACGATTTGTGCGTGTAACTTTGACGATGGCCAAAAACAAGGCTCCGCTTGACGCTGGGGAGCCTTGCGCTTATATTAATGACTTATAAGTAAGTTAAAACGAAACCCACCCATGCAAGCCCCTCAAGACACCAAGCCACGCTGGGAGCGACGCAAGGACGCGCGGCCGCAGGAGTTGCTGGC
>Ga0105244_10000273_pt1 | contig 51980 bp, 44 predicted proteins | sample KBSM44metaG_FD_80423 | JGI IMG/M metagenome (GOLD analysis project Ga0105244, IMG submission 80423) | Miscanthus rhizosphere microbial communities from Kellogg Biological Station, Michigan, USA - KBS M4-4 metaG | ecosystem: Host-associated > Plants > Roots > Rhizosphere > Soil | place...
TTTGCACGAGCAATTCATTCCAGGTCGTTGGGTAGACGACATAGACGTTAATGATTTCGTAAAGTTAAATAAAAAACCTTTTTTAGAAAAACCAGTTTTTTTAATAAACTCTCTTATTCATTCCCAACCCGTTCAATTAACCCATTTTTTAGCAGAAGAAAAGAAAGTTGACCTTCGATTTTCTTCGTTATCATATGAGCAATCTCTTGATATGTTCATAGAAAATGAGTCTGTTTCTGTGATGAAGCGAACAATTGGATATAGTGAAGATGCAACAGAAATAAAAAAATATTATGACGTATATGATGAACATTCCCACGAACATAGCCGAAAAACTACACATCACTTGTATGATGAAATTGCGACTTCTGATTTGAAGAAAATGTTTAAGCTAGGACTTCTTCAAAACCATCCGTACAATTATACGCCTATGTTCATTTTTCCTGATATTCGAATAATTCCTCTTTACGGTATCAAACAGATTATTAAAGAAAAAAGATATTTTTTAACGAAATTAGAAAAGTATCTCCAAACAACAGATTGGATTCAAACACGAATCAAAAAACACCAAGAAATCAAGGCGTTAAAGAACTTTGAAAAGTTTGCTAAATCCTTAGGTGTAAACGTGAGCAACCCAGCCACTTCTACGAAAGAAGTTCTTGATATGCTGTATGTCTCTCTTTTAGCTATTGTAATGGAGAACCCGTCTGTCGATATATCTTTAACTGACACTATTTCTTTTATTGATATATTTGCAGAAAAAGAGTTGCAACTTGAATTAATTCAAGAAAAAGAGCTCCAAGAACTATTAGATACGTTTATTACAAAGATAATGCAATTTCGCTTTACATCGTCTCCACGTTTTTCTAGTTACGGTCCGTCTGCACCGTTTATGTTAGGAGAAACGTTTGAAGGCGTAACAAAGACTTCTTACCGCTTCTTATCGGCAATCAGTACAAACTACAATACTCCATTTGCCCTGCGTGTGATTTGGAACGACACACTACCTTCCTATTTTAAAGATGCCCTGTTTGCTTTATATGAACAAGGAATTCCTCTTACTTTAATCAGTCCACGTGTACTAGAGGAAACAAAAAATCCTGTGTTACTTCCATTTGGTATGCAAAGTGAAATTTTTGACGAAATTCCTTTTTACGGGGGAGGGTGTGATTTAGAAAAATGTTTCTATATGGCTGTAAATGGCGGAAAAGAAATTCACACCAATACGAACCTGTCGGCTATCACTACACCTATTCGTGAAAAAGAGCTTGTCTATAAAGACATTATGAAGAAATACCAAGACTTTTTAACCTTTATGATATTGAGCTATGTAGATTCCATAAATGCACTTCTCTATATTAATGATAACCATGACAATCACGCCTTCCGAGCGAGCTTGACGAGTAATCAACCTTTCTATTCTGCTTATTTTGGTTTTTTTAACTTGAAACCTATCGTTAATCGTCTTGCTGCCATCCAAAATGGCGACTACACAGTAACGTATAAACAGAAATGGATAGCAACAGTTGAAGCAAATAAGCCGTTTTACGAAGAAGAGGAAATCGTCATGACACACTTAATTTCGTATATTAAACGGGAACTTCAGCGTATCCCGCTCTATAAAGAGGCAAAGCATATGACGCGTTTTTATTTAAATGGTCTTTATGACTTAAGCACACCCGAGCAGGTGGATTACACACTGACTTTACCTCCCGAGTATATGAAAGGACACTTCCACACCAATATTATAGGCGCTACTTTATCAAACTCTTTTGTAAAAGAATCTTTCTCCAAAGACCTTACCGAGCTTAATCTATCAAAAGACCCAACATTTTTCGTATCAAACGGTGTCTTGTTTCATGCTGATTATAATTTTAAAAAATAAATGTTTTTTGAAAAAATCGTTTGGCTTTCTGCTATATGACATGTACTATATATAGTAGATATAAAACGAAAAGAAAGGAGTGTTAGATGAAAGTGCCCCAAATGAATTATGACAGAAGAACGATTATTAAAAAAATTAATCAAGAGCTTCCTATTATCGTTGTCTACAATTATTTGTTGCTAAATGGTCGAATTCATCCAAAAGCCATTACTAATGAATATATTTTAAGTGGCGAAATTAAGCTTGAGCCTATCGACTTGGATGAAGTTGATTTAGAGAAAGATAAGTCTGTCGAAGCCTACTGTTTTTTTCATAGCTCAAAAAACATGGATTCAACAAATTTTGTCCTACCTAAAAAAGCGGAAGATAGTATGCACGGGAAGAAGAGAAAATACAATTACTACAAATGTTTTGGATGCCAACATACGAAAAAGTCATTAGGTGTTATTGATTTTTACATGGTGATGCGTTTTGGTATTCGTCCTAAGTTAGTATCAGTATTTGAAGAAGTCAAAAAGGAATTTTGGCAGTCTGTTGAAGAACTATCAGAACTGATGGGGATTACCTACAAAGATGATGAGCGGATTGTTACGGACGAGGAAAAACAAAAAATACGCACTCAGTATATTTTGAATCGAAGTGCAACTATTTATCACACATACTTGAAAAATAGCACAAAAGCCTCTAAGCAAGGCGACCATTTTCCGAAAACAGCGCTTCGTTACTTATTCCAAGACAGAGGTTTTTCAGCTATCGGCAATGATTTTTATCGCATAATCGACGAGATGCAAATTGGATGTGCACCTAAAAAGTTTGATAGCACGTTTTTATACGACCAATTAAAACAAGAAGGATTTACTGATGAAGAACTTCTCCGTTCTAAAGTGGTACAATATAGCAAAAAATCTCCTGATAAAATCATCGATTTTCACCAAAACGGTATTATCATCCCATATAAGCGAGGAAAGAACGTACATAACCTATATTGCCGAAAGTTTACCAAGGATAAAAAATTTCGCCATATGAAATTAGGTGGTGTCATTGAATACCCTGTAAACTTTGATAATGCGAAACAATTTTCTTCAATTATTCTTGTAGAAGGCGAACTTGATTATGTGACATTTAAAGCGCTTGGCTTCGAAAATGTCATTTCTGTAGGTGGAACCAACGGATTTCAAGAACATCACTTAGATACATTTTTATTTGAATATGACACAAGTGATGGTGAACGATGTCGTACCATTTATCTTTGTTTAGATGAGGATGGTCCAGGCCAAGAAGCCGTTATTTCAATTGCAGAACGTTTATTAGCTGCAGGATTTGACGTACGAGCTATGCGTATGGAGACTACACACCCTAAAACAGAAGAGCGTTACGCGGGAGACCCTAACGAGTTTCTTGTTAAATTTGGATTAGATGCACGACCTATTCTCGAAAAAATCCTTGAAGAAGCTCTTTCATACGCTGCTTTTAAATTATTACGACGTTGCAAACAAGCTAACTTAAAGACGCGTACAGAACAACTTGGATTTTTGCGCCGAGAAAAACGTTTATTTAATCAGATGGAGCAAGACGAAAAGTTATTTTTGGCACTTGAACTAGCGGAGTATTTAAATGTAAAAGAAGAATGGTTATTGTCTGTGTGGAGCGTCGTTCCGTCCAAACGAACAGCCAAAGAACAAAAAATTCATGAGGATGTTATGAGCAAGGGATGGATATTGTTATTTAATAACGAAGCATTCGCACAAGCTTGTTTACAACGCTTGACTAATGTTCTTTTATACGAAGATGCTCATGAATTTGTAGAACAAGCAAAGAAATTTTCAAATCTACACACAATTGTTCTTCACAGCGAACTTCCTGATGAGTACAAGGATTTGATTTTCTATGCTTTCCCTGACAAGAAATTTAGGTTTTTTGTTGGAAAAGACTCCACATCACTTGAAGAAAAGAAAAATCAGGATTTTATGAACCTGTTTAAACCCGCTACAAATCCATATGAATCTCACGTTTCTTAAACACTCTCTAACTTTTTGAGAGTGTTTTTTCTCATTTTTTTATTTTTTTCACTATAATACATAAAAACATTTAAAGGAGGGGAGACAAATGAAAACCATTAATTACTGTTTAAAACGCGATGGTTCAATTGAATTATTTAACAAAACTCGCATCATTAATGCAATTAATGAAGCGTTTAAAGAATCAGACGAAGGGAATCGAGAAATCGCTTCTCGTGTGACAGCTACGATTACAGAGCGTCTTCTACGTCTATTTCCTGACGATATTCCATCTGTAGAAGATATTCAAGACGTGGTAGAAGATACACTTATGATGTACAATTTTCGCACCACTGCGAAAAATTATATTCGCTACCGCGACATGAGAAATCGTGAACGTGAGAATTCGTACTAAAAAAACCTTTCTTGGTTAATCAAGAAAGGTTTTTTCGTTGTTTCGTATACGAAGCTTAGTATCTTCTAATAGTTGAGCAGGGGTAGGGAAACAGGAATCATCTTCCACCTTTTCTATATCCGCGAATGTGGGAATTTTAGAAAGAACGAGTTCATCTTTCCTTTGAATAAGTTCAAAGTCAATTTTTTTAATAAGTGACTGTAGGCGATGAAGAGAAGGGAGAGTCTCGGTGAGTTTTGTATTTTGAATGAGATTCTCTGCAAACTTTTCCTCATAATGAGGTTGCTTATCTTCTCCTTTTTTATACGTCGCTTCCCATAAGACCATGTCATCAAAAAATAGACGAAACGATAGCTGATTCTTAGCACGTCCGTATGTTAAATATACATTTCCTTTAGAAGAAAGTTTATATACTTTATTTTCTTGTATGGTTTCCACTACTTCTCTTGAGAACTTCTCTACGATGTCCTCGATGTGTTGCACAGTACTTCCGTAGTGCTTTTTGTATGTAATGAGAGATTGTTCGTATATCTCTTTTAAGGTCGGCATAAAAAGTTCTAGGGACTCACGTACGTCAGGGTCTCCCGACACAACAAACTCTTTTTCGTTTTCATAAAGAGAAAGCAAATGAATACCTTTTCGAACTCCAATTCTTACCCGATGTTCATCAATGCGAATTGAGAAAGAACTATTTTTATGAGCCAATAACACCTTACCCATAGGGTTCTTTGGTTGAATTACCACGTTTGCATTTTTTAATAAAAAGTGTAAATCTCGTAATAATTCCCCATTTTGACTTTTAGCAACTGCCTTTTTTTCTTGGCGCTGGTAGTTTACATAGCCCAAAGTTAACCCTACAGGTGGTGCAATTATCACCGCTCCTATTACACCTAATAGAATGGACATGTTTGTTTCACCTCGTTCAACCATTTCCTATTCAGTTAGTTTGTAAATGGTTTTTTATAATTTTAGCTACATCTTCAAATACTTTTTCCTTGGTTTGAGTGCCATCCACAATGACATAAGGATAAGGACAATACTCTTTGTAATACTTATGGTAACCTTCAACTGTTTTACGGTGAAAATCCATACTTTCATTATCTAAACGGTCTTGTTTTTCTGTTCGTTGTTGAATACGACCTTGAGCAACCTCAGCAGGCACATCTAAGAAAATTTCGAGCGTAGGGTAACATTCACGTACAGCGGGTTGATTAAGTTCCCAAATGTTATTCATCCCTATTCCACGGGCATGTCCTTGGTAACTCATTGAACAAGCCACCGTTCGTCGAGATAGAACTATTTCTCCTTCTTCCAACGCAGGCTTCACAATTTTTTCATTGGTTTCTGCTCGACTAGCAGCATATAAATAGGCTTCCGCCATTCCAGTCATCCCGTCTTTTTCTAACAACAGAATAGCATTAATTAAATACTGATGGCAGACACTACTTAACTCTTTTTCTGTTACCAATATCTTTAGTAGGGTTGTTCGCTCTTTAATCGTTAAATCCTTATCTAACAATACATGACGAATAATATCTGCTTCTTTTGTTCCCCCAGGTTCGTACATCTGAACAGCATTTGGGTAAATAGTTAGTAATCGATTAAATAATGCATCTTTTCCGCCACCATCTGGCGATATAATAGAAAAATATTTGGACATGATACACACACCTTAAAATATATTTTTTTACAGTATATCATGCTTTTAATTTTTTATTTTAGTTTGATTGCGCATAAAAAACAGGAATCTATCTATATTGATAGTGGAGGTGTTTTTGTGAGCGATAAAAACAAAGAACGCAACGAAAAAGTAGTTATACTTAGTCATCGACAAGAAGAAAAGGAACGGTCAGGAAAATTGATTTTAGACGACGTAGAACATGAATTAAAAAGTTTTATCATTTCAGGCGAAACACCCGAAGGCAAACGTATTATTTTTACATGGAACGCATCATTAGACGAAGTTCTTGCCTATAATTGTGTTTTAAATATTTGTATCCAAGATAAAGTACGAGATTCGTTGAACCAACAATAAACCAAAAAAACAACCGAAAGATAATAGGCATCTTTCGGTTGTTTTTTTATTGGAGTTCTTTTGCTTTCACAAAAACAGATAATAACTCCCCATTTAAATTCACTTTCAACTCATATTCATCAGATTCTTCATTGTAAGAGGAAATGACGCCTGTCTTTCCTGCAAACAAACCTTCTTCCTCAGATGAAATGGTTGCTTCACTTCCAACAGGACGCGTTCCGTTTAGCTCAGCAATTTCTTCCTCTTCAAAAGGTACCCCTGACATATCGAATACACGTTTCATTTGTTCGTCAGGAATATGAGATGGGTTTCCAATGATGTGTTGTACACCAGCCACTTTTACTGCACTATACGTATCATCATTTAATTTCATTTCTACAAAAATGGTTTTAGGGTAGATTAACTTTTCTACCATTTTCCCTCGATGATTTGGTTCGTTTAATGAAGGAATGAAGACACGGAAAATTTCATCTTTCCAACGTTCTGTTTGAGCAAGTTGCATTAAACTTTCTCGAACAACTTTTTCATGATTCTGCATAACTGCTAAAGCATACCAGCGCTTAACCTGTTCTCTTCCACGGTCATCTTTTTCAATTTCTCCCATGTATAACACCTACCTTTCTATCTTTCATCATGTTTCGGCACTTTCTTGATTTTCCTCTTTCTACTCGTTTCCCTCAAAAAATGCATTTTCTAATAAAAAATATTTTTTTGTTAGTTTTTTAAAGACGTCCTCACCAAAAAAAGAAGAAAAATAAAAATAAAGGGTTTTTTGGGTTTTTATTGACCTAAAAACATATATTATTTATAATATTTATAGATAGACAAGGAGGTTACATAATGACAACCGAATACAACGAAAACGTAAGGCAGGAATACAACGAAGACCAAATACAGGTCTTAGAAGGGCTAAATGCTGTTCGAAAACGCCCAGGTATGTACATAGGCGACACGTATGAAAATGGCTTACATCACTTGGTATGGGAAATCGTTGATAACAGTATTGACGAGCACCTAGCAGGTCGATGTGAAGCCATTACTGTTTTTATTCACAAAGACAATTCTGTTTCTGTTGAGGACAACGGGGCGGGAATTCCAGTTGGTATGCATAAGACAGGGCGACCAACGCTTGAAGTCGTGTTGACTCAACTTCACGCAGGCGGTAAATTCGGAGGTGAAAAAAGCGGATATAAAACATCAGGTGGCTTGCACGGTGTAGGTTCTTCTGTTGTAAATGCGTTATCATCTCGCATGACAGCTATCGTCAAACGTGACGGGAAATTGCATCGCATGGAATTTGAAAAAGGAAACGTCACAAAAGAAATTGAAGTGATTGGCACTTGTGCACCTGAAGAAACAGGAACAACCATTCATTTTAAGCCTGACGGTGAGATTTTCGGAATGTTTACTGAATACCAATACAACCGTATTTTCAAGCGTATGCAAGAAAGTGCGTTTTTGAATAAAGGATTGCTTATTAGATTAGTAGACGAACGCCAAATCAATGAAGAAACCAATGAACCTGTAGAAGCAACGCTTTTATATGAGCGAGGCATTGAACAATATGTAGAGTTTTTAAATGAAGGAAAAGAACTCATTTATGATGATGTTTTATCCTTTGAAGGTGAAAAAGACGGCATTTCAGTAGAAGTTGCTTTTCAGTATCATAATGGTGGCGAAAATGACGGTGTAAAATCGTTCGTTAACAACATTAAAACACCTGAAGGTGGAACGCACCAAGCAGGATTTGAATCAGCATTACTTTCTACTTTTAAGGAATACATAACTCTTAACAAATTATTAAAACCGTCTCAAGAAATTGAGAAAAAAGATATTTTAGTTGGTTTAACAGCCATCGTATCAGCAAAAATCGTTGAGGAAAAATTGCAGTTTGAAGGACAAACCAAAAGTAAGCTTGGTACAAAAGAAGCCCGAGGTATTATTTTGTCTATTGTCTCTGAAAGACTAATGCGCTTCCTCGAAAAGAACCCCGACGATGCTGAAATTTTACTAAGTAAAATTATTCAATCTTACAACATCCGAATGGCTGCAAAGAAAGCACGTGAATTAGAAAAAAGCAAAAACAGTGTATTAAACGGACGAAAAAAACCTGAAAAATTTAAAGATTGCCTTGTAAAAGACATTCATGACCCACGACGAGAAGTGTACTTCGTGGAAGGAGACTCGGCAGGTGGTTCAGCTAAATCAGCACGTGATAAATTTGTTCAAGCCATCATGCCACTAAAAGGGAAAATCTTTAACATTGAAAAAGCCAAAATTGAAAAAGTTTTAAAAAATGATGAGATTAAACACATCATTAACATTATTGGGACAGGCATTTTAGATGAATTTGATTATGAAAAATTACAGTATCAAAAAGTCATTATTATGACCGATGCAGATGTAGACGGCGAACACATTGCATTACTTATGTTAACGTTCTTCTATCGTTATATGCGCCCTCTTGTTGAAAAAGGACATATCTACATGGCACGTCCACCTCTTTATAAGTACGAGGTTGGTAAGAAAGTAGATTACTATTATTCAGACGAAGAGTTGGATGAGCGCGTAAGTGAATTCCCTCATGAAAAAGCAACCGTTCAACGTTACAAAGGATTAGGGGAGATGAACCCCGAGCAATTATGGGAAACAACCATGGACCCTGAACAACGCACTCTTTTCCAAATGAGCATTGACGACGCTGAAGAAGTAGAGAAAGTCTTTGTTGAATTTATGGGCGAAAATGCACAACCGCGTCGCGAATTCTTAGAAAAATACGGACACCAAGCAGAAATTGACGCTTAACATCGAGGAGGATGACATATGACAGTACCAACACCAACAGGAACGATAGTAAGTAGACACATTACAACGCATGCCCGCAAAAGCTTTTTAAATTATGCAATGAGTGTTATCAAATCACGTGCATTACCTGATGTACGAGACGGTTTAAAACCCGTGCATCGACGCATTTTATATGCAATGTACAAAGAAAACAACGTTGCTGAAAAAGCATACCGAAAATCAGCTAAAAGCGTCGGTATTGTAATCGGTAACTATCATCCTCATGGTGATAGTGCCGTTTATGATTCAATGGTTCGAATGAGCCAAAAATGGGTAATGAACGATATTTTAGTAGACATGCACGGCAATAATGGTTCAGTGGACGGAGATGCACCTGCCGCGATGCGTTATACGGAAGCTCGTCTATCTAAAGTAGCAATGGAAATGTTAAAAGACATTAACAAAGATACGGTGGACTTTACCAAAACCTATGATGAAAGTGACATTGAACCTGCAGTCTTACCGTCACACTATCCTCAAATTCTAGTTAATGGAACTTCAGGGATTGCGGTCGGTATGGCAACAGAAATTCCTCCTCACAATCTAGGAGAAGTGTGCCGTGCATTAATTGCATTAGTTGATAACCCTGATATGACGCTAGATGAGATTATGACATACATAAAAGGACCAGATTTTCCGACCCGTGGAATTTTATTAGGTGAAGAAAATATTCGTCATGCATATGAAACTGGTAATACAGGAGAAGGTCGTTCTCTTCGTTTACGTTCACGTGTAGATATCGTGGAAGAAGACGGCAAAACATTTTTACATGTCACAGAACTTCCTTATCAAGTGAACAAAGATAAACTTTTAACATCATTAAACCAATTGCAAGATGATTATAATGCAGTAGCCACACAACGAAAAAATAGTCCAAACAAAGTGTTTGAGGACAAAGGGTATGATTTCACCTATAAAGAAAGTGGTGTAGTGGATACAACGGGGAAAGAAGATACTGCCCAAAACCGTGTATCTATTTTCATCGAACTAAAGAAAGACAAAGACCCTATTCAAGTATTAAACGCATTGTATAAAAAGACAAGTCTCGAAAAAACTATTCCTATTAACTTTTTAGCTCTTGTACCAAGTGCACAAGGAAATGGAACGGTTCCGCGCGTATTACCGCTAAAAAGTATTTTAACGCATTACTTAAACCACCAATTTGATGTCTTGCAACGTGCATACCAATATGATTTGAAAAAAAATCATGCTCAATTAAAACGTCTTTTAGCTTTTGTAAAAGCTACTGACAAACTTGATGAAACGATTCGAACAATTCGCGAATCATTATCAAATCAGGATGCTCTAAACAAGTTAATGCCTTTATTGGACATCGACGAAGAACAAGCACAATCAATTCTTGAGCGCCGTTTCCAAACGTTAATCTCGATGAATCAGCAAAAGCTACGAGAAGAATACGAAGAAAAGCTTGAAAAGGAAAAAGAGTTACAAAAGGTTCTTGATAGCGAAGAGCTTCAAAAACAACTCATTAAAGATGGCTTTGAAACCATGATTAACAAATACGGTAAAGAGCGTATGTCTGAATTGGGCGGAGAAGTAAAAGACATCGATGATGAATCACTGATTCCAAATGATGAAGTTGTGGTAACCGTTACGCACGATATGTTTATCAAGCGTACAAAAGACAGCGAATACCGCACGCAACGCCGTAAAGGAATTGGCGTAAACTCCATTAACATGGATGACGATGATTTTGTCGAGCACTTATCGTTCACTCGTAACCACGATAACATCTTATTCTTTACGAATCACGGACGCGTCTATACTACAAAAGTTCACCGTATTCGTACATCTACAACACGTGGTTATTCTATCCGCAGTATGTTTAAGTTTAAAGAAGATGAAACAGTTCAAGCTATTTTAACAATTCGCGATTTCAGCGAAAAACAGTCTCTCTTCTTTACGACTAAAAATGGAATTGTTAAGAAAAGTAAGTTGTCTGCTTATAAAAATATTCACTCAAACGGTATTAAAGCCATTAAGTTGGATGAAGACAAAGAAACTGGTGAAATTACAGACCAATTAGTCGGCGTATCTCTTACAGGTGGAGATAGTTTAGTAACCCTTCTAACGAAACTAGGAAAAACGATTACCTTTAAGGAAGACGATGTTTCGACTATCGGTCGAACAGGTCGGGGCGTAAAAGGAATTTCGTTACGTGAAGGAGACAGTGTAGTATCCGTTGCTGTTCATAAAGGAGACTCTGAACTTCTTATTGTTACAGATAAAGGATACGGAAAGCGAACAAACGTATCTGAATTCCGCGTTCAATCAAAAGGTGGTAAAGGAGTTGCGGGCATTTCCTTAACCGAAAAAAATGGAACATGTGTAGTAGGGTTTGTAGTCGTAACCGAGGAAGACACGATTATCCTTATCACAAAAAATGAAGGAAAACTGATGAAAGTAGCTGTAAAAGAAATTTCCCAGTTTAAACGCAATACACAAGGTTCTCTCATTATTCGTTTACACGAAGGCGATAGTTTACAAGAAATTGCACGTGTATCCGATACCGAAGACGAAGAAAATGATACCGAAGAAGAACTTTTAGTGACAAACGAAGAATAATTCGTTTCAAGAACAGTCTCTATTTTAAAATAGAGGCTGTTTTTTTATTTTTAACTAGCCTATCATTTACACACAACACAAATTTTTCTTGTATAGTGAGAGAAGTGTAAGTTTAAAAAAACATTGAAAGAGGAGAATTAAATATGGAAAAATATATTTTATCTTGTATTCACAATGAAATCCCTGCATTGCTTGGGAGTTTAGAAGATTGTGGAGGAATGTTATATTCGGAAGCCTACAAATACGAATTTGACGGGATTGTGGATAGTATTTATAATTTTGTTCAAAATGATTATTGCTTAGATGAATTAGAGCTGGCAATTTGTATTAAAGTTTTGTTTGTTCAATGCTTGCATGATTCTGTTCCGATGGAACGCGATGTGTATCTCCGATTAGCACGAGCTATTACAACATCTCCTGCTAAATTATAAATAATGCAAAACACCTTTTAAAAAGAAGGTGTTTTATCATATTCTTCTTTTCTTCTCATACACTAGCAATGAAAAGGGGGATATATATGCAACGTATTGGACGAATTGGAAAAGAAATTGAACCCATTATTACGCCAAAAGCTAAACGCCTTGTTGTAGAAACACCTATCTATTTTAATCAACATATTCCTGGTGTTAAAGACGGAACGTTAGAAGTGATGGGGATTTTTTTAGATGATAAAGCAGAAAAAATCAATGAAATGGCTTATGAAAGAGACGAAAAATATAATTTAGAAGCACAAGGAAAAGGGATGTTGGTTGAGGTTTTGGGGAAATTATATACACATAAATATAAAAATAACGCAGGAATCACAGTGAAACAAACTCGAATGCACATTTACGATGTAGCCTATCCGACGATTTATACTAATGAACTTACCAATTCAAGTGTTCCTGCCGATTCCACAGCTATAGCAACCTCTACCACATCACAATCAACGAACACAGCTAATGCAGGGCAATCAACAAACACTGCTAATACAGGACAACTAACAAACTCGTCATCTACCTCTTCAAAAACACCTGTTTATGAAGAAATAGAAGAACTTGATGACCCGCTAGAGACCTACAATCAAATTAAACAAAGCTAACAGAATGAGATGCTCATTCTGTTTTTTATTGTTTCAAAGAAGAAAAGAAGTAGGAATAACCCATTTTTTTAAAAATAGAAGGAAGACAATAACTGAGCGAAGGAGGATTCACGCGTTGAAAATAACGAGCAATATATGGCGATACGTCTTTTTTGTATTTGTCATTTTTCTATTATACCAACTACATAGTTCATGGGATGACAGCAGTGATTTCAATAATCGTTCAAACCACGTTTCAAAAGACAATGTCCTTTTTTTAACGATTGACGAATATCACTATGGTACAAACTCACGTGGATTTGATTCATTGATGAATAGTTTACGCACATGGGAACATGATGAAAAGAATGATAAAGTTAAATTTAAATTCGATTCATACCTTCCAAAAGACAATACAAAAGCCCTTTTTGTATACAATACGGAATTATCCACGTTTGAAAAATATGTGGACGTTGTACCTGTGTCCACTCTTCCATATGAATATAACTTCCAAAATAGCCCACTCCTTCAAATCTCACATATTGATAAAGATGGAGATGTTTATTTTGTATTCAAAGGAAAGAAAATTCATTTGAAACAAGGGGAAACTTATCAAAACTTTGGTATTTCTGATTTCCGTTTGTCACGTATCAAAATTAAAAACCATGGTTTTTATAAAAAGGATAATTTTTCTTTAATGAATCCACCTAAAGAAGAAAAAGATGCAGAGAAAAAATCAAAGGCAAAATCATAAGGATTTTGTCTTTTTTTTATGCAAAAACAATTATGTGAACATTTGTTCCTATCCACCCTTGAATCCTGTTTTTTGTAACAGGTATAATGCGAAAAGAGAGGTGTGTCTTTATGTACCCAATTGATTTATCATCGATTGCATCTTCCGCAAGCGATATTAAAAATCTAGCAAAAGAAAGCGAAATAAGCAGTCAAACGAACTTTCATTTTGAGTCATTTGTAAATGACAACCATAACTACGTGATTGCTGCTGTAGATGGAAGCAACCACAACATTAAAGGAAACAATTGCGTGTTTTCTACGATGCGCGCAGGCTATCTATTGTATCAGTACGGAAAAGAGATAAAATCGTCTATTGACCCTATTAAAGCGGAATTTATGGTGAATGATGACGTGAAAGATATTGGTTTTCAATATAAGCACGAATACTATTTTCATAGCATTACAGGCGAAATTCCATCAGGTCAAGTCGAATATGATAAAGTTGTCGAGCGTATTCGAACGCTTCTTGAATGGGACAAGGTTAAATACTTAATTCAAACCTTACATAAAGGTGACATTATAATTTTTGACGGTTCCTTAATTTCAGGGGAAATTTCAACGAGCCATGAATTCTTTTCGCAGTTAACCGATATTGCAAAATCCAAAGGTATTTCCCTCGTCGGTTTATCCAAAGATACTAGCCTATCTATGGGAGGTATTCCTATTCCTCTTGTTTTACAAAAAGCTTCCCGCACTCAATGTCCCGAACAAAACTGGTTTGTGTCGATTGAAGATACCCATTTTGTCCGATTTATTACCCAAAAAGAACACATTTTCCGCGTAGATGCAGTTCTTCCACCTGGTTTGGAGATGAAAACATTATTAAGTCGTATTGGCGCTTATTGTTACGACTCTATATCCCTTGGATACCCTTATCCCATGCAACTTATCCATAACAGCGTTCTCATCAAAGAAAATCAACGAAACTACTGCTTCAATTTATTTAAGCAGCAATGCCGCGAAAACCAAGTATCGGAATCTACTTTTAATCAATTGTTTTCAATTTACCACCAACAACTAGACAAAATTGCAAAAGGGAGATGACCAAAAAAATGAGCGATTTTTTTAAATCACATGAAATAGAAGTTGAGATTGGCGGCCACTTAAGTGGTGGCGATTTAAATGAAATTGTCTTTGTTTATGATTCGACTAACGACCGAGGAGAGCCCACACCTATTGAACTGGGACAAATTCTAACAATACCTGACCGCTCAGGCATTGGTAAGTTTTTAGCCCGTGTCACAAACATTCGATATGGACAGGATAAAGAGTTTCAAACGGAAGTAGCACGAAACATGAACTTACAGCAAAAATCATCGTTAGAAGGAGAACACAGCGACCCTCAAAATGTTTTTATGTCCGACCAACGTGACCAATTGTTTTTAGAAGCTGTTTGTGAAATTTTAGGTTTCTTTGACCAAAATAACAAATTCTTCTCCCCAAAACGACTACCAAGTTACTTTTCTTCTGTTCGAAAAGTAACGATACAAGACGTTTCTACTTTATCTTCTCGCTTTGGCGATATGCCCTTTGGAAAATTACGTTCAGGAAGTGACATTTTAGATGTAAATGTCGGACTTTTTGAAGAACTGGTTCCATATCATGTAGGCATTTTCGCTCAAACGGGTGGAGGGAAAACCAATACCATTTTAAACATTATCGCCAAAAGCATCGAATCTGAAGGACGTGTTGGGATGATTGCTTTTGACCCTCACGGAGAATATATCAAAGAGTTAGCAAAACACCCAATGGCTGCGGAAAATTTATCTATTTACTCGCTGTATAGCAAAGGTAGCAAGGTAAACGATATCCGCATTTCCTATAAAGATTTAACCACGTCTATCTTAATCAATTTAAAAGACCAGTTCGGTTGGACACAAGCCCAAGAAGAATTTTTACGTGAAGTATCTTTTGAAAACGATGATTGGTTTTCAGAGATTCTAAGCCTTCCCCTTGACCAGTTCGAGGCACGTCGAAAAGAAGAGGAAGAAGGAAAAGGAAACGATAACTTCATGGAATCTATGGCACAACTAGCCGAAACAGGAGAGGTATCCAATTCACCCGCATCTACTCTTCAAAGCCGCTACCCTGATTTCAAGGTAGAAACTATCCGCAGTATCCGCCGAAAACTCCGTCAAATTGTTACCGCTAATCACATTGTCCCTAATGAGAGTGCTTCAAGCGTTCCTGAAATTTTAGCTGAATTAAAAAAAGGAAAAGTTGTCTTAATGGACATTTCTGGCTTAGAGGGTTTACACGAATTATTAATCAGCTCTCTTTTTGCTAAAAAGCTGTTTGATACGTGGAAATACTACTATGCGAACAAGTACGAGAAGTTCTTAGAGCTTCCTGTGGTCAGCGTTGTTATGGAAGAAGCTCAACGTGTACTCAATACTGTATCCTCAGGTAATATTTTTGCTCAAATCTGTGCAGAGGGAAGAAAATTCCGAACAGGTCTTATTGCTATCACTCAACGCCCTCAAGCTGTCCACGAAGATATTTTAAGTCAAATCAATACCTACATCATTCTTGGTCTAGCTGATGAGAATGGCTTTAAAATTTTGAGTCAGAAAACGAAAAAGCCTATTCAAAAGTTGCGTTTTGAAATCCAAGCCTTAATGCCTGGACAAGCTATCATAACCAATCCGCTTTCTCCTTTTGCAGTACCGTTTCAAGTAAACTTTTATCCTGATTACATTGAAGAACTACGAAAAAAATATACAACTCGTCGCAGTCATGCCCCTAAGCCAACCCAATTTGAAGGCTTTATGTAAAAACACAAAGAAAAAGAGTGAGATATGAATATCTCACTCTTTTTCTTACTTAATTTTTTTTGTTTGATTCTTAGTAGTTACCGATGGAGCTTTCGTTGCAGGCATTATCATCATCCATGATTCTTTTTTTGTCATCTTATCATTAGTAATCGTTTGAATGTTCATTCATACTCTCTCCCTCAGATACGTTTTCTCTTTTTATTATTTTTATTTTTTAGTCTTTCTTTTTTCTTTCTTTCTAACTATATGTTCGTCTCTTTATAAATAGAACAGTAGATTTTTATCGAAAAACAAATATTTTTATATATTATTTTAAATTTCTCATGTGATAAAATAAAAAGTAACCCCAATTTGGGAGAATAGGAGCTTGATAAAGTGTACAATAGCATGAACGAAGTTTTAAAACATTATAAGCGAGAAGATGTAGTCATTGCTCTTCACGTATCCGACCCGCATTTAGGGTACAACGGAAAAATTAGTAAGTATAGCGAATTTAAACCTCTACAAATCGACAAAGAAAAAAACGGATGGAATATTCGTACGTTAGACGTTAACGATGCCTTCAAACAAACCATTGACATTGCTCTTGAGCGAGAGGTCGATGTGTACTTAAACGGCGGAGACGGCTTTGATAATTACGGATATCGTCTAAACCTCATTGAAAACTTCTATACAAACCAATATATGCGCTTAAAACAGGCAGGTATCCCCATTGTTGAAATTGTAGGAAATCATAACTTTCCCAATGCAAAAGACCAAGGGTGTCACTTAGAACGAATTGCACATCATGAGGGTATCTATACGGTTTATAAGGGTCTGTACGAGCCAATTGACCTTCCTGACATCAACATGGTTGTTCATTGTGTTCCATCTACTTTTAACCAAGATGCTCTTAACTATTCGTTAAGCCAAGTGCAACGAGTAGAAGGAAAAATTAACGTAGGACTTGGACATTTTGGGGTCACAACGATTAAGCATTATGCTGAAAATGCCCATAACTCCCTTGTGGTTGAGCTGTCTACATTGGTGGATTGCAAAATGGATTATTTTGCACTAGCAGATTACCATAAACCTCTTGATTTAGGTAACAATATTGAGTTTGCAGGGTCTATTGAACGTTTGGGTACAGATGAAATCGACAATCAGCCCCAAGTCATTTTATCCGCATTTAACAAACAAACGGGAGAACGCATCGGAAGAGAGTACGTCTATTTAAACGTTCGCCCTATGATAAAGATAGAATTGGATTGCCAAGGAAAAACGATTGAACGCATTAATGCCGATATTTTACGAACCCTTCAGCAAAAAGACTACACAGATGCCATTTTAATTTTGAAACTACTGAAATTTCCTTCTGAACAAAAACGATTGCTGTGCCACCCCGAAATGAAAGAACTCACTAAACATACATTAGCTTTCCGTCTTGAAATCGATAAAGTAAATGTTCTTCGCGAAACCCGTACAACCAACGCTTCCCGAACTAATATTGTGGATTCTTGGGCACCGTTTGCGCGTAAAATTGTGAACGATGGTTCATTCGATTCGGATGCTTTGGTACAGGAAGGACTTGAAATTCTCCAAGAGGTGATAAATAATGAAGATTAAAGCAGCGATAATGAAAAATTTCCGTCAATTTAAGGACGAGCTTATTATTTTCTCCCAATATGGTATTTTAGGCATTGTTGGAAAAAATGGACGTGGGAAAACGACCATTTTAAACGTGATTAGCTGGGCGTTTTATGCCAAATTTCATGATATGGTGAAAGAAGATATTAAACACGATAAAGCAGGAAGCCGAGAAGAATGCTATGTAATTCTTTTCTTTGAATTTAAAGGAATCGATTACGTTTTAAAACGCCATTTGACAAAGAGAGATGAATGTTTCTTACAGCCCTTGCACGGAGGAACACCACTTGTTCCTAGTGGTTATGCAAACTTAACAAATTACATCACCAACATCTTTTTCAAAATGGACTACAAAACATTTACCTCTTGTTTTTACGCACAACAAAAAGATTTCGATGCACTAGCTAAATTAAGTCCTGCTCAAAAACGCGAAACATTAACAAGTTTACTGCGCATTAACGACATTGATAAAGCCATAAAGCGAGTAAAAGACATGATTAAAGAAAAAGAAGAAGAGATTGAAAAGAAAGAGCCTATCGTTAAAAAAGAAGGCATGCTCCTCGAACGAATAGCCCAATCAAAGGAAAATATTCAATATACAAATCAACAAATTAATATCTTACAGCAAGAACTTACTCAAATAGAAGACTTGTACAAGGATTTGTTAGTGAAACGCGCCGAAGGTGAAGCTGATTACCAAACGTTCCAACGCCTTAAAAATACATATAAAGAAGAATTACGTGAATTGAAAATTCTTGAAGAGCGTGTCCTAAAAGCAGATATTCAACGGGTTGACTCTTTACGTCAAAAACAAGAACGTTTTACAGAAATTCAAGAAAACATTGAACTATATTCTTCTCTTCTACAGGAATCTGAGCAGTTAGCGGAGCAACGAAATCTGTTTCAAGAAAAGCAGTCTCTTATTTCACAATTAAAAGGTATTCAGTCTGAACTTGAAATCTGTAAAAAAGAATATGCTGTACTTCAAGATGAAACAAAGGATGTTTCCTCCTTACAAAAAGAGATACAAAGCCTTCAAGATAAAAAACAAGAGGTATTTACATCCCTTCAACACACAATCACTTTAAAACAAGAGAAGCAATTTGAAATCCGTTCGGTGGAAAACGAATTGAAGCGATTAAACGAAACACGCAACAAATTTGGTTCTTTGGGGAAAGATAGTCCTTGCCCAACATGTGAACGACCGCTAGGCGAGCATTTTGATGAAACGATGTCACATCTTCAAGAAGAAAGTATTCCTTACGAACAGAAGAAAATAGAACTTCAAAAGGCACTGGTTGAATTAGAAAGTAAAGAAAAAGAGTACAAATTACTTCACGACCAATACTCTGCAGAAGAGAGACGTTTGGTATCTGTTTTAAACGCTAAAGAGCGCAAACAGGAACGATTAACCTTTATTGAACAGCAAGTAAGAGGACTTAATCAAAAACACGAAAGCATCATGCCTCGATATCAAGAGGTGAAACACATTGCATTCGATGAAAAATCCTACCAGTCGCTGGCAACACGTATCCGTCAAACGAAGCAACTACATGACGAAGCTTTATCTATTCAATCAAGCATTCAAGATATTCCTATGCTTGAAGAACGAATTAAAGCGTCGCAAAAAGAAGTGGAACGGATTAACGAAACACTTACCTCTATCCAACAAGAAGTAGAAGCACTTGGTTTTGATGAAGCAAGTTATAAGTCGTTGACTACACAAATCGAACAAACGCAAGAGAGCGCTCACTCACTAAAAGATGCAATAACAAAACATTCGTACCAAATTAAACACGACGAACAACTTATTACATTCTCACAAAATGAATTACTTGAAATCAGCGGAGCCAAAAAGGAAATTGCTTCATGTCAAAAGCGAATCTCTTTCTTATTAAAATTAGGAGAAGGGTACAAATACTTTAAAATTGATATTATTGCGCAGATGGCACCTGAATTATCCGAAATCATGAGTGAAGACCTCCAACGCATTACACAAGGGTACTATGACGAAGTGGAAGTAGACCGAAACTTTAACATTTTCGTGTATCGTTTAGGCGAACGAAAACCGCTCTCCTTTTTCTCAGGAGGCGAACAAAACTTATTTGCACTGATTCAGTTATTAAGTGTATCTCACTTGTTAACGAACCAAACAGGACAAGCAGGATTTGAAGTGATTGTAATGGACGAGGTTTTAAGTTCATTTGATGATGACCGTCAGGCAAACACAATTGAACAATTACGTAACTTAAGCGAAGTATTCCCACAAGTTATTATGGTTGCTCATCAACAACTTGTGAAAGATATGTTTGACTACACCCTTGAAGTAACGGTTAATGATAAACGTGAATCAAGCGCCAAGTGGATACAAAGCTGGGATGATAGTGAGATTCGAGAAATGGTTGAATCATATTTACAAGCATCCTAATGAACACAAAAACAAGAATTCTATTTCGATAGAATTCTTGTTTTTTATTTTTAAAAAGGAAAACACATCATGTCGAGAAAGAAGTAAGAGGTTTTGCTTATTTTAATATGTTTTTTAAATTTTGAATACAGCAAAATTTATATTGAATGTGCTCGTAATTTGAGATACACTGTTTTTAGTTGTTTTTTTAAAATGTTTTTATAGAAAAAATATATTTTCTATAGGAATTATATATATATTTTGGAAAGTAAATGAACGAACTTAGTTTTTATATATTTTAAGAGGTGAATAGTATTGAGAAATCCAGTAAAAAAACCTGATGCAATTATTATTAGTGGCGGTAACGTCCTGAAAGGAAGCGTTTCTGCTCAAGGTTCAAAAAATGCAACTCTTCCTATTTTAGCTGCAAGTTATTTATTTAAAGAACGAGTTATTCTTCACAATGTCCCCGATATTGCCGATGTGCGCTCTTTCTTAGACATCCTCCACTATTTAGGCGTTCAGTATACTTTCGAACAAGGAACATTAGACATGGATTGCCGAAACATCTCAAACAGTCGCATTCCTGACACATTAAGTCGACGTCTTCGTGCATCAAGTCTTCTACTAGGACCTTCTCTTGCTCGCTACGGTAAATGCGAAATTGGAATGCCAGGTGGATGCTCAATTGGACCACGTCCTCTTAATTATCACTTCAACGGATTTGAGCGTTTAGGTGCTACGCTAACAACCACTAACGGAATGATTCAAGCGACAACAGAAGGTGGATTAAAAGGCGAACACACACTTGAATTCCAAAGTGTAGGAGCTACACAAAACTTAATTATGGCTTCTGTATACGGAAACGAAACAGTTGTCCTAAAAAATATCGCTAAAGAACCTGAAATTATCGACATGATTGAATTCTTACGTGCAGGCGGTGCGAAAATTAAGTTGTTCCCGAACTCTGCAGATGTTGAAATTCAAGGCGTAGAACGCTTAGATACTGTTGAATACCAAATTCAACCTGACCGCATTGAAGCAGGTACATTACTTGTATGTGGGGCGATTACAAAAGGTGATGTAACAGTTACAAACGTAATCCCTGAACATTTAAGCGCAGTAACAGAAAAATTTGAAGAAATGGGATTAGGTGTTGAAACGACAACAAATTCCATTCGTGTGTACCACAAGGGAGAATTTAAAGGTGTTAATATCAAAACAGGTATTTACCCAGGTTTCCCAACAGATATGCAACCTCAAATGGTCGTTCTTTTAACGCAAGCGAACAAATCATCTATGTTAGTTGAAGCTATTTTCAACAACCGTTATCAATACGTAGATGAATTACGTCGTTTAAACGCAGACATTCAATTAGAAGGAAGCGTTGCAAACATCGAACCTACTGAACTATCAGGATGCCCAGTTGAAGGGTTTGACCTTCGTGCTACAGCTGCAATGATTATCGCAGGACTTTGCGCAAAAGACGTAACGAAAGTATCTCAATTAGAGCATTTACACCGTGGCTATGAGTGCTTTATCGAAAAGTTACGTGAACTTGGAGCAGATATCGGCGAAATCTAAGAGAAATAAAATAAAGCGTATTGTACAAGCTCGTTATATAGGTAACATGACAACCAAATGAATATAATATTCTACATAACCCTCATGCTACCTACGAGCTATAATGTTATACACTTCAAAAACAATAGATGATTAAAAGCAAACTATGATAAACACATGGTTTGCTTTTTCTTTTTAAAATAAGAATTCCTTTCATGAAAAACTTGTCCCTATGATATAATGAATGATAATAAAACATATATTTTTTAAAAATCAGAGGTGAAAATAGTGGAATTAAACCGCGAACAAAAGAAAGCCGTGGAAACCACAGAAGGTCCGCTTTTAATTATTGCAGGAGCAGGAAGTGGAAAGACACGTGTTCTTGTTGAACGTATTGTTCATATATTAGAAACAAAACGTGCACACCCGAGTGAAATTTTAGCGGTGACGTTTACCAATAAAGCTGCCAACGAAATGAAGGAACGTATTGCAAAGCATATTGGCTTCCAAGAAGCCGATAAACTGTTTATGAGCACATTCCATTCCATGTGTGTACGTATCTTGAGACGTAACGCACATTTAATTACAGATTATCACGAAAATTTTAATCAGCGTTTCACTATTTGCGATACCAAGGATACTGAAAACGTTATGAAAGAAATTTTGCAAGACCGCTTTGGCTTGGATACGAAAAAAGTGACACCAAGAGAAATTTTAGGATACATTTCAACGCTTAAAAATGAAATGATTGATTTAAAAACGGCACGTTTTAAAAAGCCTTCTCATAATCTTATTGATTGGAAGCGGGCTTCAGATGTACTTGCCTATCAAATTCCAAAAGACAAGAAAGAATTAGTAATCGAGGCTTACACGCACTATCAACAACAGATGTATGCTAACAATGCAATGGATTTTGATGATTTGATTTTAGCAACAATTCATTTGTTCCAACAACATGAAAAAGTGTTAAAGTACTATCAACGAAAATTCCGCTACATACTTGTTGATGAGTATCAGGATACGAATCATTGTCAATACGTATTAAATAAGCTAATGGCTTTTGAGCATCGAAACTTATGTGTAGTAGGAGACGATAGCCAATCCATTTATCGATTCCGTGGCGCAGATATTCGTAATATCCTATACTTCGAAAAAGATTACCCCGAAGTAACAACGGTTATGTTAGAAGAAAACTACCGTTGCGGCCCATATATCTTGCAAGCTGCCAATCAAGTAATTGCTAATAATGCACAACAAAAGAAAAAGAATTTATACACATCTAAAAAAGATGGCGAAAAAATCGGTTATTACTGCGCTATTAACCAATATGATGAAGCACGTTTTGTAACAGAAGAAATTCAAGATATCAAATGGAAAGAACCTTCCTATACATACAGTGACTTTGCTATCTTATTCCGCACAAACAGCCAGTCTCGTTCATTTGAAGAAGCATTTATGCGTTCAAGCATTCCATATCAAGTGATTGGTGGTTTAAAGTTCTTCCAACGTGCTGAAATTAAAGATATCATTTCTTACTTACAGTTTTTATATAATCCCGCTGATTCGATTAGTTTTAAACGAATTGTCAACGTACCACGAAGAGGTATCGGCGCAAAAACAGAAAAGCAAATCGTTGCTCACTCAGAAGGTATGACTATTTTAGAAGGTATCAAAACCTACCCATTTAAAGGAAAAGCAAAGGTAGCGATGGAATCGTTTGTGAATACCGTCGAATCACTACGTGAAAAACTAAATGAAATGCCGATTGGTGATTTATTATCAGAATTACTCGTTGAAACAGGATACTTAACTATGTTAAAAGAAAGTTCAGACCCACGAGCAGAAGAACGTATTGAGAACGTTTCTGAACTTATTAATATTGCAATAGACCAACAAAACCAACGTAATGCGACGCTAGAAGAATTTTTAGAGCACGTATCCCTTCATAGCGATATTGACGATTCAACAGATGACAATTCCGTAAAACTCATGACGATGCATTCTGCAAAAGGGCTAGAATTTAAAACTGTGTTTCTACCAGGAATGGAAGAAGGAATTTTCCCTCACCAACGCTCACTTAACGAAGGGGATGTTGAGGAAGAACGCCGTCTTGCATACGTGGGTATTACCCGAGCAGAAAAGTATTTGTATATGTTGCATGCACGTTTCCGTCAACAATGGGGAAAAGAAGAAGCAAACGACCCGTCTCGCTTTTTGTATGAGTTTGATGAAAGTCTTCTTGACCCTACTTACCCGTTAGTGAAAATATAAAAATACGAAAAAGACGAACTGCTCAACAGTTCGTCTTTTTTATTCCCTTTATTCTTTAATTGTAAACCGATTGTTTAACATTAAAGGTATTGCTTTGTGCTCATTAGGTTATCCTATTTAGTTCATTGACTTGGACTCACACGCTTTGCCATTTGTTCAACTGCTGCATTCTCTAAAGCTGTTTTTATATCAAGGATTCTTGCTTTGTCATGTTCAGGTATAACCGTTAACAATCGACCGAATATTTCTCCTTGATTGCCATAGTGAGAGAGGTAAAGAATTTCCCCGAGCTGGCTTTCATCCATATGGTAGTTCATCAAGTTTAATTCGTCTAAATTGTTAATCGTTTCTTCCGAGAATTTGGCTGAATACGTTTCTTCATGGAATCGTTTGCCGTAATTCAGATAAATTGCTAGATACATGCTTTATTCCTCGTTTCTTTAATATCTTATTCTACATACAGAATACCACGCAAAGAGGAACTAACGAAAGAAAAAAAATATCATTGCTATTATCAAAAAAACAGCGAAACTATCGTTAAATTTAAATTAATATGTTTTTCTAATATACACTCAAGAATCCCGTGTATAAAATATGAAAAATATATATTTTTGTTTATATTTATGTTAAACTTGATGCTGAAGATGAAAAGATGAAGGGAGAAACAAAGATGCCTATTGACCAACGTATGATGTCTCCGTTTACTAAGGCGAAGTATTTAAGCGAGCCGAATTATAAACGGTACATTACGATTGTAAATTATTTGTATCGTCAACACGAATATTACTATTCGCCACCTTCTACGACTAGAGAAATCTACAACTATATGAAAAAAAACGACGATATGGGCTTTTTCGAGGATTACACTGAAAAGATGTTAGATACTGACTTAAAAGCGTTAGAAGAGTGGGGTAATGTATTATCGCATGCAGATAACGGAAAAGTCGCTAGCATTCAAGAATACAATAAAGCTCGTTTACGTTTCCAATGTACACAAGAAACGATAGAAATTGAACGTATGATGGAAACGATGGACAATAAATTGAACCAAATTAAAGGTTCGTTAGATGCCTCTAAAGTAAACAGCCTATCGAATTTAATTCTTCAATTTAAAAAACAAAACGTTCAGCAACCACTAGATAAAGAGGGAAGAAAAGAACTTTATCAATTGTGGAGCGACATTATTGAAAAGTTTGATAGCCTACGAAAAGAAGCATCAGACTATTTAGGGATTATTCAAAGCAAAAACATGGAAGAATCAATGAAAGACAAAAAGATTAGCGTGTTTCGAACGAAATTTACGGAGTACTTAACTGATTTTATTATTTCATTGCAAAATCATACATACATAATTGAAAATGCTGTAAAGAAAATTGAAGAAGACGGGATTCTGAAATGGGCAATTGAAGAAATTGTGTTATTTCAAAAAGACAAACCTAACTTAGATACTCCTTTGAAAGATGATGAGCTGAAGGAAGCTTACCAAATGCAATGGGGCGGAGTAAAGAAATGGTTTGTTTTTGATGAGTTTGGCGAGCGTTTTGTTTCGTATTTAATGAAACAAACAGACGAAACCATTAGTAAATTCACCAAGTATCTGCAACAGCTAAGCGAGAGCGAACGTCAGGCTAAAAATCGAAATAAAGAATTTCTTCATCTTGTTGACCTGTTTGAAAATGAAGCAGATATGGATAGATGCTATCGGAATTTTGGGGCTTTAACAAATATTGAGAAACCACGTCATCTCATATCAAAAATTGAAAAAGAAGTGCTTGTGGATAAAAGTTTACTGGAACAAGAAGCGATGGAAAAGAAAGTATTAAAAGAACTGAAAAAAAATCCAGTTTATAAGAAAAAACAAATGGCAATCACAACGATTACAAAAGAAAATCAAGAAGCGATGGAAGTTTTTCGCCAACAAAAAGAGCTAGAAGAACGCCAATTAGAGGAATTTACATCAAGAGGTACAGTTGTTTTAGCAGAATTAGAACCCATTGAACCCGTCATTCTTCATGCGTTATTAAATTGGATAAGTAAAAGCTTAGGCGAGAAAAAGAAACAAGGCAAAACAGAAACAGGCGTTACGTATACTGTTAGAAAAAGAAGCGAAGACCTTATCAAGCTTTATTCATCAGATGGAATACTTATGATGCCCGACTATATCATTGAATTCAAGGGGTGAAAAAATGCCAACCAGTGTTGTAGAAGTTCAAGAAGATTTATTATTGGCGCCCAAGAAAAAAGAAGTAAAACAAGAAGTGAAAATGTGTATTGATGAATTACTCACGCGTTTTTGGATACTAAAAGAAAACGATGAGCAACTATACTATACAGTCCGTGACCATGAATACGAGTTAAAGGCGTTTTTTAAAGAACATTTTCAATTCCGTTTGCTCATTACATATGAAATGATTAAGCTTGAAAAAATTCCTGTCACTGCATATGAGTGGATGGGTGAAAAGCAAATTAACGGTACCAAAACATTTCAAAAACCGCGTGATTTTGCTTTTTTCTTTAAAGTATTAGCTTTCCTAGAAAGTAAAACGCACGACCAACAATTTTCACTTCAAGATGTGTGCGAATACATTGAAATGAAATATCCATCTGAGGAAGCAATTATCTGGAAAGAGGGAGCGGGTTATCAAAACCGTCTTACGCTTATTCGCGTGTTAAAATACGCATTAAAAATGAACCTCTTGGTAATGGTCGACCAACATATCGAAGATTTTGCAGGAGACTCATCTCATGATGTCTTATTTGAAAAGACACCTTACGGCACTCATTATGTGCGACAGTTTAAAGAAGACGTTTCTACATGGAGAAATTTTGATGATGTGGAAGTGTATTTAAAAAAAGAAAACGCGGAATTTATTACACGTAAGCATCGTTATTACCGTCGTTTGTTCTTGGAGCCTGTTGTTTATCACCATGAAACAACAGACGATGAGCAAAGATACTTTAAGCAATTCTACGAAAAGGTAGAAAATCAAATTTTGAGATACACAGATTATCAGTTCGAGTTTTATAAGGACTGCAGTATGTTAATAAAGGAAGTTTATACGTCAGCAGATACGTCTTATCCATCTGATTCAATCTTACCAACAATATCAATGTCTTTTGCCACGTATCTAATCGAACACAAAAACAACTTTCACTTTACAACTCAAAATGAAGTAACGTTATCTTATGAACAGTTAAACAACATATTAACCCGTTTAAAAGAATCATATAGTCCTTATTGGACAAAAGCATATAAAACAAAAGGCGTTGCTAGCATTCGAGAAGAATTGATTCGTTTTTTAATCAATTGGAATTTTGCTTCTCGCATCAGCGATACATCGATTGTCGTAAAAGAAGGTATATTCCGTATTGTAGGAACGTATCAGTAAAGCATACATAAAGGAGAACATAACATGAACGAAGCAAACAACACAACACAAGACATTAACAGATGGATGATGTACCGAGCAAAGCTGTTTAACTTTTGGTACTATCCAAACCAAGAATTTAATTTCACCAATGGCTGTGGAATACTTCGTGGACACAACGGAAGTGGAAAATCGGTAACTACTCAAAGTCTAGTAACAGTTTTGCTAGATGGAGATACGCGTTCTCATAAATTAGACCCTTTTGGCGGAAGAGAACGAACTATCCGTGAAACGGTTCTAGGGGAAGAAGAATTGCTTGGGTTACAAGAAAGAATAGGTTATCTAGTCCTTGAGTTTAAAAAAGAACAAGGAGAAATTTATAAAACCCTCGGCATGGGCATTCAAGTAAAGCGAGATAAACGCACACCTAAAGTATGGCACTTTATCCTCGATGGAAAACGAATTGGGGAAGAAGAGGGACAGTTGCGCTTATTTAAAGAAGAAAAAATAGAAGGCACCATGCAAGCTATTCCTTTGAATGAGGAAGAATTCAAAACCATGATAGCAAAACACCGTTGCGGAAGAATTTACAGCAAGCGAGACGAGTACGCAGAACAAGTAAATAAGCATCTCTTTGGGTTTGATACAGTGACAGGTTACAAAGAATTAATTGATTTATTAATTCAAGCACGTAGTCCTAAATTAAGCGACCAAAGCCGACCTGACGGAGTCGCTGATGTTTTAAGTGACTCACTACCACAGCTTACTAACGCTGAGTTAAGCCCGCTAACAACGTCAATTGAATCAATTGACCGATTAGAAAAGCAATTAGTGGCAATCAAAAAGGATAAAAAGGCGATTGAAAAGGTAAGCAATGCGTATGACAAATATAATCGTGCTGTCCTAGCGGAAAAAGCTAATGAATTTTTAAAGTCACTAAAAGATTATGAGCGTTTAACAAATGAAGTCGAGTCGCTTAACCGCTCGGTTGAAAAACAGCGTAAACGCATGGCAAAGATTCAAACCGAAAAACATGAACTACAAAACAACTTGGAAGCTTATAAAGTAAAATTGGATAATCTCGGAGTAGATGACATTCAAGAAATTGAAGGAAAAAAGCAAGAAACACTTCAAAAGCTTAGCGAATGGAAAATGAAACTTCAAAAAGAAGAACGTAAACGAGAAAAAACAGAATCCCGTTTCCGCGAAGTTAGAGAGAAAAAAGACCAGTTAGATATGAATGTTCGCTCTGCTTCGGATGAACTAGTATCGTATTTGAGAGAGCTTCAAGATATCGCTGACGAGACAGGATTTGAAGGGCATAACCGTTATTACACTCATTTTAAAGGCGCACAAAATGAAACAGAATATTCGTTCCATGGTTGGTTAACGGAAATTCAAAAGTATCAGTCATTTTTATCAATGATTAAAGGAAAACTTCAAGAAAAAGAAATGTTAGACAGCCGATTAACAGATGTCATCAATTCATTAGGTAATTTACAAATGGAAATTGACCAAGCGCAAAAACGAATGTTTTTACTAGAAGAAAACATTGAAAAAGAAGTTCAACTTCTAACAGCGCGAATTCAAACATGGGCGACCAATGCTGTAGAACTAGCTCTTGAAGAAGATGTAGTTCATTCTTTAATTGGCTATGCTGATGAAGTTTATGACACGCTGAGCTATCCTACGTACGTTACTCCACTTGACGAATGGTACACGAAACAGAAAAATGGCAAAGAAATGAGTCGCTTAGAAACAGAACTCGCACTTCGTCAATTAAAGACTCGTGTTCAAGAAACGGTAGAATCTTTAGAAACATGGAAAAATAAAGTGGAAATTGACCCACCTTTTGTAGAAGAAAAACAACAACAGTGGTCAATGCTCCGAGAAAAAGGAATCGACTTTGTTACTTTCTATGAAGCGTATGAATTTGTAGAAGATATTTCTTCTGCTGATAAAATCGCTATTCAACAAGCGTTAGCAGAATCAGGCGTACTATCAGCTGTTCTTGTTGAGCCTATTGACAAAACAGAAGCTCAAAAGATTACGACGGTATTGGAACAACTACCAAAGAAAAAAGACAACTTAACTGCTGTATTAAAGCCAAGCCAACACTCACATCTTGCTTCTTATCTAGAAGGGATTTCTTTTAAAGAATCAGAAGAGGGATACATTTTGGCAACAGGTCAATTTAAAAGTACGTTTGTGAGCGGCCAAGCAACCCCGACAGAAGAAACGGTATACATTGGCAAAGAAGCTCGTGAACAGTATCGAATGGACATGGTGGCTCAGTTAGAAGAAGAGTACACACAAGCATTAAGTGAACAAGCGAATTTAGAACAAGTTCTCACCACACAAAAAGGGCAACTGGAAACGTTAAAACAAGAATATGCTTCTTTTCCCTCTTTTAAAGAACTCAAAAGTTTGTACAGCAAAAAGACGGAAGAAGAAAAATTAATTCAAAATGTCTATGAAACACAGCGCACACAGCTCGACAAAAAAGCGGATGGAATTCGTGAAAGCATTAAACAAGTTACTTCTGATGTGAAACGTAACATGGATTTTAGCGAACTACCGCTAACTGTCGATGCATTTACGAAAGAAGAGTCAACCATGAACAATTATCAATCTTGTTTGCGTACTATTCAAGATGCGTTCGGAAAGCGAAACAATTCCCGTAGTCGCATGGTTGATTTAAAAATTCAGTTTGACGATTTAGAACAGGGTATTGAAGAATCAAGTGAAGACATCGCTGAATACAAGTTGCAAATCGATAAAACAAACAAGATGATTGCTGTATATGACGAACAGTTAAAAGAGATGGGCTCCGACGATATTCGCAAAACAGTAAAAGAACTGACACGTGAAATTAATCATGTTATTCCGAAGAGTATTAGCCAACTGGAACAAGAACATGTACGACTGCAATTTGAGTCAGACACGCAATCAAAACAAGTCGATGAAAAAATGAGTACCGACGTTCCATATCGTCAGGAAATGAAAAGTTCGTGGGAAAATGCTTTTCACGAACATTACAAGCTTGGCTATCTAGTCGTTGAAGCTGATTCAAATGATTTACGAGCAATTGCAACTAAAATTGTAGAGCAATATGGATATGCATTAGATAAAAAACGAGAAACAATTCTAAAATTAAAGAACGAACTAGGGCGTGTATATCAAAGTCAAAATATCGAGTTGTTTAGCTATGACTTACAACTAGAGACTGTTAGTTCAGAGTTTGCACCAACGTTTGAAACAGAACAAGACGAAAAGCAAACAGCGCTCACGTTTGCGACTGAAAAAATGAAACGTGAAAAAGTAACATTGGATTATGAAGGTACTCGTGTGTCACCTGCTCTTGCTGTGCAAAAGATAGATGAACGCATTGAAGACCTTGAAATGAATGCAAGCGAAAAAGACCGTGATTTATACGAGCGCATTTTGGTTAACACCTTAGGCGACAATATTCGCCGTAAAATCCACTATGTTCAACACTGGGAAAAAGAAATGAATAAATTTATGGAACACGAAAACTTAATCAAGTTCCGTATTAAGTGGGTTCCTAAGAAAAAAGAAAAAGAGGAAGAGCTTGATACAGTCCGACTAGTAGAGCTATTGAAGAAAGATAGCCAATGGATTGATTTAGATGAAATCAGTAAACATTTCCGCTCTAAAATTAAACAAGCGAAGCGTATGCACGAATCACAGCAAGAAGGAATTAATCTACAACAGATTATGCGAGAAGTATTGGATTATCGTAAATGGTTCAATTTTGAAATTTATTTCACTAAAAAAGGCGCTAAAGAACTGCGTTTAACCAAAAACACCTTTGGAACGTTAAGTGGCGGTCAACGTGTGTTAGCACTTATTACACCAATCCTAGCTGCAGTGTACGCGAAGTACTCTGAAGCAGACCCTGAATGCCCAAAACTGATAACGTTGGATGAGGCATTTGCACGCGTAGACGAAATAAACATTCGAGCAATGTTCGAATACATTCGAAAAATGGGCTTTAACTATATACTAAACTCTCAATCTCTGTGGGGATGCTTTGATTCCGTTCCTTCATTGAACATTTACGAACTAGCACGCCCTGATAATATTCCTGCAGTAGCAGTCGAATCTTATTATTGGAACGGTCATGAAAAACAACGAATTGTTACACCAACACGAGAGGAAGAACATCATGAGTCACGAACAGGAAAAACACTTGTTGAAATTAGTTAACATCTTTAAAGAGGAAAAAGGCTTTCACCGCCTTTTTTCTCTTTTCCTTGATAAATATAAAAGTTACGGACGATTAGAAAACGGTATATCCGTCACTCTTTCACTTCCCACAGAAGATGAAAAACGGGCATTGTCAGGCTTAATAGGAAAAGATTATTCTCGAAATAAATCGATTCGTGTTACCATTCGTTTATTAGAAAAAGCCATTTTACAGACCCCTTTTGGACGCCATTTCGACCATATTCCTTTTCAACGTGTATTTGAATTGTATGCAGGAAACAAATTAACCACTAAAGTAGAAGAAAAAGAAGCGTTCTATCAGGAACGAGAGTGGTGTTTTGAAGAACTCCTCAGTTCCACAAGTAGCGTACTCTTTCATTGTTTCATTGATACCCTTAAACAAGAAGAAAACCCCAAGAATCGATTTCTGCAACTCTACAAACAAAACAAACCCTTATTTTTAACAATGATGGAGTATATTAAACGCATATGTGACATCTTTCCGTTAACAGATTATATGTATATGCCTGTTTTTGCTGCGCGCATTACCAGCAATCCTCACACGTTTGATTTGGATAGAGAAGAAGGCAAACTCCTTATCTCTTTTTTTCAAATGGTGAAAAAAATTGAAAATGAAGAAGAACTTCAGTTTGAAACTCGCATCGAAACAATTAACGCACTATTATTCGATTATAAAATTCTGCGAGATGATTTATTAAATGCTGTTACCCTTTTTAATATACAAGGAACAACGAAGCGTGATAAAGCGCATGCACTTTTACAAGGTGCTTGCGAAGAAAAAGCAATGTTTCACTTACCGCTAAAAGAAGTAGGCAATTTAAAAAGCGTAAAGACAATTTCTCGAAAAAATACTTTATTTATGATTGAAAACTCTGTGGTATCTTCTTTTGTGGCTAACGAAATGAACTATCAGGAAATTGAAGGCAGTTTAATAGCGGGGAACGGACAATTAAACATTGCTACGTTAAAATTTCTGGATTTATTTACGCAAGGCGGAGGGAAAATTTACTATGCAGGAGACTTTGACCCTGAAGGGCTAACCATTGCTCAAAAATTACTCCATCGGTACAAAGATTCAGTTGAATTGTGGTGCTACGAAGAAGGGATGTATACCAAGTCTTTATCAACAAAATCGATTAGTGACAAAAGTCTAGCGCAACTTGATAGCCAATTAGAGCATCCTACGCTCTTAAAAATGGCTCAACAAATGAAACAATATAAAAAAGCAGGATACCAAGAAAACATTCTTGAACCACTAACAAATAAAATTGTTTCGTTCTACAAAAGAGAAGAAGCTACAATTTAACAAAAAATATATTTTATTGAAAAAAATCCACTCACTTTTATAGAGAGTGGATTTTTACTATGTTTTTGGTAAGCTGGCTAGACATTCCTTGCTACTCAGAAGAAGCAATACACGTTTTTAACTTAGTAGCTAATCCTGTATAACGATGAGGGACACTTTCAAGCTGAACAGTACGCTCCATTGCTTCTCTTTCATACAATATCCATAACTTTTGTTTGGCTCGGGTAATGGCAGTATAAAATAAATTCTTTTGGAGCATATGTTGATAACTGGTGACGATAGGGATAACCACGTATAAATATTCTGAACCCTGTGCACGGTGAACCGTAACAGCATAGGCAAGTTGTAAATGCCAAAATTCATGAGGTTTGTATTCTGTTTCGTGTTCATGTCCTTGAAAACGAACGGTCAAGCGATGGGCAGAAACAGATGTGACCACTCCGACATCTCCGTTGTAAACGCGTTTCGATTTATCATTTTTCGTTTGAATAACTTTATCACCTTCACGCAATTCATAGTCACCGACAGATATGCCTTTTTTATCTTTATTTAATTTCGATTGAATATATCGATTTACACGGTGAATACCAACCGCTCCATCATACATCGGAATTAAGACTTGCACATCAAAAAGTGAGTGTTCTTTGTACAACGCTGTACTAATATCTAACACGTGTTTTAATAAAAAATCCTCATCGTCATGTTCATGATATTCTAATAAATCGTGAGAGATTAAATCAGGAACATTCCCACTGTTTACTGCATATGCACATTGAATAATAGGGGAACCTGCTGCCTGCCTAAAAATCTCTGTTAAACGTGTAACAGGTACAACCTCAGATTCAATTAAGTCTCGCAACACTTGACCTGCACCTACGCTTGGTAATTGGTCCACATCACCCACAAAAATAATTTTTGTTTCAGGTGGTGTCGCGTCTAAAAGCGCTTGTAAGAGCGGTGTATCCATCATCGAACTTTCATCAATAACGAGTACACGACTATCAATCGGATGTTTAGCATTTCGATGAAAAGTATGCCCGTCATATTCAAGTAAACTATGAACGGTGCTTGCTTCAAGTCCTGTTGATTCCTGCGCTCTCTTAGCTGCACGACCAGTAGGAGCTACAATCTTAATAGAATAACGGTCTCCTAAAATATCAGTGATACACTTGCAAACAGTTGTTTTCCCAACACCAGGACCACCTGTTACGACACAAAATGACTCATTTAAAGCCATCCATACGGCTTCTTTTTGATTTTTAGCTAGTGTAAACTGGTTAGTCTCTTCCCAGTCAGTAATAATGTTCTCGTCAAATTTATCAGGGCATGCTTGTGTCATCCGCTGTTGAATATGGCGAGCAATACTCATTTCTTCTTCGTAATAAGGAGCCAAATAAAAAGTTCCTTGCTCCTTTTTAAAGTTATTAAAATCGGTAATATCTAACACGCTCAAATCTTTTAAACTAAGACGTTGTTCCACCTCGCGTGTAGGAAGGTAGTAGTGCCCTTGTTTGTAAGCGTGATGAAGAATTTGTTGTGCGTAAAAATATGCTTTTGTTTCTTTCTTTTCACCAATTACGCCTTTTTTAATCCATTCTTCCACCCAGTCCACTTTAATAGAAGGATATCTTAATAGTTGAAATCCATCTTCTAGAAGCGTACGGTATTGCCACAAATAATCATACTCCATTTGAGCCACAACCGCTTCATCAATACCCTTTAAGCGCATTTCTTTTACGAGCATTTGTAGAGATTTCGCTTCTTTTAAACATTGCTGATACAACTCATACTGTTTTGGGAAATAGCGTTTTTTAAAATATGCTTGAATACTTTTCCTATCTTTCAAAAACCTCTGATAAAAAGAGCGCTTTTGAGGATACAAAATATAGTCCATAATTTGTTCTTCATCTACTTGAAACTCATACTTTAATCGTTTTACTACCCAATTTTCTGTTTTTTTCTCCATGTAATAATCCATTTGAAAATGAGTGCCATACTTTTTATTATTTTCCACACTCCCACATATCAATAAGTCGTCACTTGGAAAGATATAAGGAAACTCTCCTTTAACAAACACGCGTGGTTGGTCATCTGTTGCCCCAACTATCATGCCTTGACGTGGGTGAACACTTTCTACCTTTAGCATAAACCTCTCTGTTGTCTTCACTTGTTTCACACCTCAATTAAAAGATATTTCTCTCTTTTTATAAAGCAGAGCATTAACTGTTTGTAGTATATAAATATCTTTGTTAAAAATTATTATGAATAGTTTGTGAAAATAGAAAGGATAAATCGCTTATTTATTGAATTGATTCCCTGTACTATTGTATAATAACAGTGGATACAAAGAAAAAGGTACATACAGATACCATAGGAGGTTTTTTAAATGAATAAAACAGAATTAGTAAATGCTGTAGCTACATCAGCTGAATTATCAAAAAAAGATGCAACTAAAGCGGTAGACGCAACATTTGATGCAATTTTAGAAGCACTTAAAGCAGAAGATAAAGTACAACTTATTGGTTTCGGTAACTTTGAAGTACGCGAACGCGCTGCTCGTAAAGGTCGTAACCCTCAAACTGGTGAAGAAATTGAAATTGCTGCAAGCAAAGTACCTGCATTCAAACCAGGTAAAGCATTGAAAGATGCGGTAGCAGGCAAGTAATTTTATAATAAGACAAGCCTAACTAAACGAAAAGTCTCTTACATGATAAGAGGCTTTTTTCTTTTCCCACAAGCGAGCAAGGATTCTACAGATTCTCCTTAAATGAAGACATAAAAGAAAAAGGAGGAGTCCTCGGTTTATGAAATTAAATATTTTACTTCGAGATTCCATCATTCATACGCTTATTAATTTAGGTATTATCGGGTTATTAATGCACAATAATTTTGAATTATCAACGGGTATGTTTACGTTCTACTTATCGTTAAATTTATTTTTAATGTGTGTAGTAACGGGAATTAGCACAAAACGAATTGGCGGAAAGCCTGAAATAAATGGATGGATAGTTGGAATCATATCATTTTGTTTACTCTTAATCGTATTGGCACAATATGTACATTTATCACTTCAAGCGAATGCAATCTTATTTGCAATTTGGTCGTTGATTAGTTTTTTTGGTGGATTAGCAGGCGGTGTTATTGCCAAACCCCTTAAATTAAAAAATGCATAAGCCATCCTATTTTTTTTTTTAAGAGAATATAAGAGAAAATATATATAAGACACATTAAAAACCATTAAAAGCTACTCTTTTAATGGTTTTTTGTATTTTTTATTTAACTAATTAGAAAGAAAGAAAAAAACGAGAAGTGGATTTGTCTGAAAAATAAATTATTTTCCTGTTTTTGCTGTCATATTGTTATCGCAAATTCATAAACTAGCATTGTAACAAAAAGTTTTTTTAAAATCGAAAGGAGAACTATAAGAACAATGACTAAAAAGTTTGGATTACACAATTTAAACACAGCAATTAAAGAAGAAGAAAGAGGACAAAAAAATAACGTTAGAACTCATTTAGAACCAGGGAAAACAATTCTTGTGCGCATTCCAGATTTAGAAACGTGTTCAGGATATTACATGGCACATAGTTTTTATGATGACAAAAATGACAAAAACAATGTGTTGCCGTTCGCATGTGACAAAGAACGCAATCCTGATGCTGTCGACCCATTTGATAAGGCATCAGAGTACTTGTTAGCACAAGCGAAAGTTCGTTATGATAATAAAGAACATGGGGAGGGAAATCCTGACCCTGAGTATTTCTTAGGAAAAGATTTGAAAGCATCTATCCGTACTCAGTTCGGATTTTATAACTTAGCTGATGGAAAGGAATTCATCATCGAGTTAGCTCCTAAACACGCGAATCCAATTAAGGACACTATTCTGAAAAAAGCAGATAAAATTGGAATGTTTGCATTTGAATTAACACGTACTGGAAGCAAATCAGAGTCTTCTTATTCACTATCTCCGCACATCGATGATTTAACTGATGAGCAGAAAAAGAACTTTGATGAGTGCGCAAAGCCGTTTGATACAGATTTATATCAATCTTCTATCCATTACAAGTCAGAGACTGAGCAGTTAAAGAGCTTACAAAAAATTGGCTTTGACATAACGCTTATTGGCTATGACCCTTCTTCTTTACCAGCGGATGATAATAAGGTTTCACCTATTAGTCAGGAAAATCATAATCAGCAAGGCGAAGAGAAAATGCCTGAAAATCAAGTTGATGGCAAATTCTATGATGATATTGACGAAGCAATTGAGCAAAGTGAAGCATCAGCATAAATTGTTTTGTAGTAAAAGCACATCTCAATTTTTAAACCAAGTGATTTTTCGCTTGGTTTTTTTTGCGTTGGTCTTAGTATATATACTAAGACCAACCTTACTTTGAAAAAGGGGAAATACTTGGATAGATAAGGCTTGGCGTAAGAAATTAGACTGCTGAAAGTAGGCATACCTGTAGTATATATACTACAGGTATGAAGAATATCTCTTTCATAAAAAAGAAGCCCTGTTTGACAGAGCTTCTTTTTTACAATAGAACAAAAATGGTGAATAAAATAGCAACTACAATACGATAGTATGCAAATGCTGATAAACCAATACGTTCTAAAATTTTTAAGAATGTTACAACCGCAAGCATTGCAACTACAAATGCTGTTACAAACCCAACCGCAAACATTGGAATGTCCGAAACTGATAAGAAATCAAGACTTTTAATAAAATCAAGACCTGTTGCACCTACCATGATAGGAAGGGCAATTAAAAATGAGAATTCAGATGACACTTTATGGCTAGCGCCTGCGATTAAACCACCTGAAATCGTTGAACCTGAACGTGAGAACCCAGGGCTAACCGCTAAACATTGAAATAGTCCCACAGCTAACGCTTGACGATACGTTAAGTCATCTAATGTCAAGGCAGTAGGGTTTTTATGCGTTTTTTCAGCAAAAATCATTAAAATAGCACCCGCTACAAGTCCAATAACAACAACGACAGGAGAGAATAAATACGTTTTAATCACATCATGAAGCAATAATCCCACAAGAGCTGCAGGGAACACACCTAAAATCATGTGAATCAGGTTAAATCGTTTTTTCTCCGCTTTTAACGTTTGGGGATTTAGTAACGAGAAAAATCGTTTACGGAATAAAATAGCGATAGCTAGCATGGAGCCTAATTGGATAATAACTTCAAACGTAGCTGCTTTTTCACCTTCAAATCCTAATAAATGCCCAACTAAAATCATGTGACCCGATGAAGAGACAGGGAGAAACTCAGTGATTCCTTCAACAATACCTAATATAAAGGCAATAATAGTATCCGTCATGCATGTACCTTCTTTCAACTAATTTTGAACTTCTTTTATCTTTTCGTAAATTACAAAGACTCCTTGTATAAATAAAAAAACGACCCTTTTATAAAGAGTCGTAGTCCATTTAATGAATAGCAGGGCGAATATAATCAATTTTTTCTTTATTCGATTCGCTAATCAAACACAACATATCAGGGTTGTTTCTTGCAATATCGCACATTTCATTCCACGAAAAGTGAAAACGATAAGCACGTCGCTGTTGAATACGGATAATAATGTCTTCCGTAATAGGTTTGCCAATAAGTCGAATCAATCCTTTTACATAATAATGAGGTACAACGGTCATAGATGACTTCATTTTTGTTCTCCTTTGTTTATACTCATAAGGCAATCATTTGAGGACGTGGTCTAACCAATTGCAATACATCATAGAAAAGATTTATATAACCTTCATTCCATACTCCAAGTGCTTTATTTAAACGAAAAACACCTCGTTTTAAGTGTGATTGTCCGCTCCATATTTCAACCGCAAATTGAAGCAAATATACTTCTTCTCTTGAAAGAGAACGATTTGAAACAGGCGATGCCATTTCATTTAAATAGATGACGGCAACATCAATCGGTTTATAGCGATGAGTAGCAAAGGTCTGTTCAAACGATTCATAAATAGCAGGAATGCTTAATAAGAGATGAACCGCTTTCTCCTCCGTATATTGAATAGGAAACCTCTTTTTCAATTCAGAATAATAACATTTGTGTAGCGTGTTTAAAAACATATGTAACATCCTTCCATTCGGTTGAGTTCTTTTATATTATAGAACAAAAGATATGTTTTATGAGAAAAAAACGCCCTTGACTTTCGTATGTAAGAAAAGATATAATAAAAACATATTAAATATAGTTATTTCATATTTTACGAGCACATCCTAGGCGCAAAATAGAATATGTTTTAACCGCTTATTTATTCCCGATTGCAAAATAACTTTTCCCATTCATTCAGTACATACATAAACGTACTGGCACAACTTCTTTTATAACAAGCACTATGGTTACATGGACTCAAAACGTTTTATGCGCATATACGTTAAGCCATTTTTTATAAATAACCAAAACAAAACATGGAATCATGTTTTGATACAATAGATATATAATATGACATGCATTACTTTACATATACAAAAGAAGACTTCCTAAAAAAGTCTTCTTTTTCTGCGTTCTTTAGATGTACGACCGTCTGAATGCAGTGAAAAAGACCATCTATTATAGATAGTCTTTTTTTATTTAAGTTTCTTTCACAACTTCAAAACATTCTTCTCGAAAAAGTGAAAAACGTGTTCGATAATCATAATAGACAAGATACCATCCCTTTTTATAAAGGTATCCTTCATATACGTTGCCTAGAATTAAATCATAATTATTGTGCCATTTGGTGTATTTCAATTGAAGATTCTTTGACACGGTTCATATCCTCCAACCCATCTAATACCACGAATTCACCTTGTAAAAATTCAGCTAAAGAAATTGAAATATGAGGTAATATCATATCTAAACCACTATCTAAGCTAAATTCCATGAACAAAGGTACTGTTTGATTAGAAGGGTAATGAACATACATAACGCGATTTCCTTCTTGTAACTGATGCAATGCCACATCCCATCCAACAAATGACCTTGCAACATGATATTGTTCATGTAGAATAGTATCATTTAGTTGAATAGCCTCTAGCGTAGCACTTTCTGTTTTGAAAAAGTAACCACCTTCTTGTTTTACAATAGGATGAGGATACTTGGCTACGTTTTTAGGTAGCGCTGTTTCACCGTTTTGCATCAAAGGAAGAAGTTGAAGTAGAGATGTCCAATTGGCAAATGATTCGTTTTCAGTCGTCGGAATCGTTATCTCTTGTACCTTACTCGGTTCAACGACGTTTGTAAGTTCTTCTGATTTTTCTTCTTGCTTACGACATCTGTTTTCCCAATCAATTCTTTCCAATACACCACTTTGTTCAATGTGAGTGGCAATAGCTTTTTTCTCAGAGGGTGTAAAATTAAAACGCATACCCTCTCCCGACTCAGCTAAGTAGACAGTTACGTCATCTTTCTGATAATTTTCATACGTTACCCATACTGACAGAGAGTCTAATTTATATTCGTAGTGACTTCTTCTCTCATCATCCTCAGGCAATTCCACACTAAAATAGATATCAACTAAATCATCTGAAAATTGAAGTTCAGGCTTTTGAAATTGATAAAGAGAAGGGATATCCTCTGTTGCTTCTCTCCATAAAGAATTAAATCGAACTGCATGAGATAAAATTCTTTCTTTTTCTTCTGCTGTAAAAATAACTCCCTCAATTGTTTTATCATTTTCCATGAATGAAAATATAGGTTTTCTTTTTTCCTTATTTTCAAACTTCACGACAATATAAAATGAGTTAGATATGTCACTAATGTGTGTACTGCGGATATCATCTTTATTAATAGTTACAGGAATTGTTGCAATGTTATCGTTTCCCTCTTGGTTAAAGTTAGCTGGTTTTAATTGTTTGAACATAAATAATCTCTCCATTCTGATAGTAGGTATAAGAAGGTAATGACAAGAAACAGAAAATACGTTTGATTTTCAATTTCTACACGTTTTCATCCTTCAATTGTTTGTTACAGGTTCATTCTACCAAAAAAAATATTTTTTTGTGTTTTTTTCGTCGTTATTAAGAGTATTAAGTAGAATATTTGTTCGTATTGTGTTAGAATAAGAGAGTAGAAAATAATAAGAACGCAAAAAACAGGAGGAAACAACCCATGACAAAAAATGACCGTCAAGCCGCACTCGACATGGCAATGAAACAGATTGAAAAGCAATTCGGAAAAGGTTCTGTAATGAAATTAGGAGAACGAGCAGAGCAAAAAGTGTCATCTATTCCATCAGGTTCTATCGCACTGGATGTGGCACTTGGTATCGGGGGATATCCAAAAGGTCGTATTATTGAAGCATATGGTCCTGAAAGTTCAGGTAAAACAACGGTTTCTCTTCATGCAATTGCTGAAGTTCAACGACAAGGCGGACAAGCGGCATTTATCGATGTCGAGCATGCGCTTGACCCAATTTACGCTCAGAAGTTAGGCGTAAATATTGATGAACTTTTGTTATCTCAACCTGATACAGGTGAGCAAGCACTTGAAATTGCGGAAGCCCTTGTTCGTTCAGGAGCTGTAGACATTATCGTTATTGACTCTGTAGCCGCATTAGTCCCTAAAGCGGAAATTGAAGGAGAAATGGGACAATCACACGTAGGGCTACAAGCACGTTTAATGTCACAAGCTTTACGTAAATTAAGTGGTGCAATTAATAAATCAAAAGTAATTGCCATCTTCATCAACCAAATCCGTGAGAAAGTGGGCGTAATGTTCGGAAACCCTGAAACAACACCTGGTGGTCGTGCGTTAAAATTCTATTCATCTGTTCGTATAGAAGTACGTCGTGGAGAGCAATTAAAGCTAGGAAACGATGTAGTCGGAAACAAAACACGTATTAAAATCGTAAAAAATAAAATCGCTCCACCGTTCCGCACAGCAGAGGTCGATATTATGTACGGAGAAGGAATTTCAAGAGAAGGCGAAATTCTAGATATGGGTTCAGACCTTGATATCGTTCAAAAGAGTGGCTCTTGGTATTCTTACAACGATGAACGTTTAGGTCAAGGACGCGAAAATGCAAAAATCTTCTTAAAAGAAAATCCTGAGGTTCGTGAAACGATTCTAAAAGCAATTCGTGCCCATCATTTTAAAGATGAAGCACAAGCACAAGATACGCAAGATACAACTGAAACAGAATAAAAAAGACGAGTTTCTTCTATATAATAGTTGTTTCTATTATATAGAAGAAATATGCAATGATATGCTTTATTTACAGTAAAAGGAGACGTTTACATGGCAGCACCTTCTTCAACAAAAACAATTGAACTTCAACATGGGTATGGGTGGAAAATCGTCTTACATGAATCTTATTCTGTGTTTACGAATATTACTACGATAGAACATGAGTTTCTTGTAGTTGACCAAGACAAAGACAGCATGTTTACTTTTTCATTAACAGACGATTCGTTTACATGCATTCAATCCGTTTATGGAAGCAATTATACTGTAGAATTTGGGGCAAAAACTATTACGCTCCACAATACACCTGACTTCGAGTAACAAATGAATAAATGAATAAAAGAAGATGCTGTGCATCTTCTTTTTTTAAATAGAAAATTTTAAATTTTCAACAAATAAATGTTAGGAAAAAACCAGTAAAAAGGAGTAAAAGAAATGAACACTATCTTACTAGGAAACTTGCTTGAATTATTACGAGAAAAAACAGATACGCACAATCTTTCTACATGGTGGGACAATTTTCTATTGGAACGACTTAATTTTCGCGGGGAAGAAAACGAGCACTTATGGTATGACGTTTCATTGCAAAATGGAACAGATAAAGAAGGAGAAAGGGAACAGCCTTTATCACCACTTGAAGTAATAAAAGGGAATTACTTGGTTTATGATTGTGCTGGTCATGATAATGAATATACATTTACCTCTTACGAATACTTGTCCGAAGTGGAAGAAGCATTATTGAGCGGTGGCGGTATCATTAATCCTTTTACAACAGAAATGATTGTAATTGAAAACAGGGAACTAAAAGAAGTTAAACCATACATTATCATAGGTCTTGATGATAAAGGTAATGAAATTGAATTTCGAAAGTTTGATAATGAATCCCTTTTTAATATACACCGCCCTAAACTACAAAATATACAAGTCCTATGGACATAATTTTCCTAACGTTGTTCTAAAGACTTCCTTTTTTCATACAGTAGTTATGTACTCAAAGATGAAAGGAAGATAGGAATATGATAAAACAGCCATATTTTAACAAGGCTCACTTAAAAAATGTTGCAATGAACACAAAAGAAAACCAAGAGAAAGCTACTGAATTGTTTTTGGAAGAGTTTGTTCCACATCTTCAAGCTTATTTGCACCCTGCCCCAATCAAGAAATCAGCGCTATCAATTTTAGAAAAACCAACATTATTCACTTCGTACATGGACTACGAGAAAGTAATGACTGTGTATGAGCCTGTGCGTAAAGAAGTGCTTCTAGAAATAAAAAAATACCTCAACCGTCTTGATGCATCCCATGATTATTTAATGGATGGCGTTTTGTCTAAAGAGACAGAAAGAGAAGAAGACAAAGATGTGTATAGAAGCATGCTACTTTCCCTCTTTTCATTACAGGTATCCGCTACGCTAGGGTTAGCAACGTTAAAAGAATGCGAACTTGTCTATCAATTGGCTCTTCAGTGTTTGGTAAATAATACGATTCAATTAAAAGTTGATAATGCAGATTTAATGGATGAATTTGTTTATTCTCGCTTCGAATATGATATTCAAGATGGTTTATACGCAAATGCTCTTACAAAAATAAAAACATCTTGGGTAAGAAATAATTTTGATACACCATATGTTCAAAATCTTTTGCCGTTTTCCATCACAGATATAGCATCGTATAGAGAATACAAAGAATATTATCCAATAAGCGCACGTAAGGAAATTCTGATTTCGTTACGCGAAAATCACAAGAACAAGTACAAAGACAATTTAAAACTAAATCATAGCTCTTCGCAAATTTTTCAGGCAGAATGGTCACACCTGCAATCGGTGTATGCTGAGATTCAAAAAGAGTTATCTGTTATTGCCTAATAGTGAACAATGAACAAGATTTGCTAAATGATAAAAAATTCAGAGGGCAATATGCCCTCTCGTTTTTTGTGAAGGGAATTTACTAAAGGGCGTTAAACGGAAATAGGCGAGCGAAGAACTAGAAGACCTATTTGTTAAAAATTCACGACCTAGCAAGAATGAATAATGATAAGAGGAGCTAAGAAAATGCACACTATTTCTATTCAAGAATTTTTACAATTAATTAAAGTGGACAAGCCAGGAAGTAAACAGACAAGTTTTCAAAAGTTTTTGCTCGAACGGTTAAATTTCTACGGAATGCATAATCACCATTTGTGGTATGATTTCACACAGCCTGGAACGAACGCCCTGAAAAAGCGAGATAAACCGTTATCTCTAACAGAGAAACTTTCGGGGAATTACCTTGTATATGAAAGTTGCGGTCACGATGGAAGGTATACAGTAAATTCCTACGATTCGTTAGCAGAAGTGGAAGCAGACCTTCTTGGTATAGCAGGAATCATTAATACTTTTACAAGTGAGATGGTTGTAGTAGAAAACAAAGAGAAAAAAAGAGCGAAACCTTATCGCATTGTCGGAATCGATAAGAACGGTAATGAAGTGACTTTTCAAAAATACATAAATGACCATTTGTTTAGTTTGTACTTTGAGTCTCCATCTTTTTCTCGCATTCAAGTAGTATGGGATGGTCAGGAGAAGGAAGAGGAAATTCAAAATGCGAACATGTAAGGTATGCGGGTTTTCAAGTAACGATATAGAAGAAGTAGCGGTATATGACAGTAATGGCTATACGAGAGAGTGGGATGAAAGCAGTGCTAATAACCCTGATGCATTTGCATATGAATTATGCCAGCATTGTGTAGAAACTTTTGATTTTGAATCCAGGCCATAACAGAAAGAAAAAACGTATAAGACTAGTCTTATACGTTTTTTTATATTTAATAAACATTCACTTATATATTTGAAATACCCCATTGATAGAGGATGTTTCGTCTTTCTAGTTGATTTTCATATGTTTCTATACCAACAGTAGTTGCATGGACAGCAAGATAAGACTCTATAAAAGAAGTTTCTTTATTATGGCGGTCGTGGTTCGCCATTTCATGCGTAGTTGCGTTCACATTCATTTGATTATTAACGTCTTTTACATCAGACACAATAACGGTTTGATACTCACACGCTTTTTCCGTTACTACAATTCCTTCAAATACAAGATTCTCACTTTCCACAAACCAACGAACAAATCCTTTGGCAGAAGAAACCCATTGGTCTTCAAGTGCACTTAAAAAAGGGATAACAGTCTGTGATTTAACTAAATGCTGACGTTGCTTTATGAAATCTGAAAAAACTAACTCGTAAATTTCTGTTTCCGTTATTCCTAGCTGTAGACCTAATGTTTCGACTAATTGTTGTGCGCTTTTTTGTGTTTCAATTGATGTATCCATTTGAGAACCCCTTCCAGTTTAGGTGTGGTTTAATTATTTGGATGAAGAAAATAAGAAGCCCGTTCATAGCAAGAAATACGCATAAAAATTAGATTATGCGCGTCATATCCCTTTAGTAACTTTTTTACTTTTTATCGCAAACGAGGTCTAAGTGATACTAACAATGTGTTCACCATGCCTTGAAAAAGTTCAATATTGACAGTTACAATTGAGCGGTTAATAGGTAATTCAAATGAACGTTTATTATCTTGAATCGCCTTTTCAATTTCACTACAAACAAAATCATCAAATTGTTGTCTCGAACAGTGACTAGTTACCATTGCGTCAATTTGTCTTTTACCAATATAAAATGAATAATTTTTTTTCATATGTATCATCTCTCCCTAAATGTTTGGTTGCTAGGATTATAATGATATTCTTCACTTTGTCAATTCAGTTATCTAACTAGCACAAGCAGGAAGAGAGCAAAAAAAAGAAGGGGAACCCCCAACTTTTTTTATTGTTCTTTCTGACTTAATTCGTAGAGAGTCTTACTCAAACGCAATTGCGCTTCATCAATTTTTTCCTGTGAAATGGTTCCATCTTTTAATTGTTTTTCAACATCTTCTAAATAGCCTTCGCAGATATCATCAGGCATTTCAGCAGGCTCATTTCCTAATTCAATCAATAAATACTTACTATCAGCACCAAAAAACGAAACCATCACAGGGATGCGTAAATTTCCGTCAGTCGTTACTTGCATATTGTTTGTCATTACACCAAAATTTCCGCTATTTCCACCAAAGTGTTTGGCAATATCAAACACTTCTTTTACAGTACCGTCAGGGTTTAACGCTGTAACAAGACCTCCATTTGATGATGCATAAATGGTTCCATTTTTATCGATGATAGGGTGACTCCAAACAGTATTAGGAAATTCATATTCCCAATTTTTCGTCCCATCAACGTTAAAAGAAGATAATTTTTTAACGTTTTGAACGATAATTTGATTAACTTTTTCATTGTAAATCACAAAATTACCACCACTTTTATCAAGTTCTATTTCTTTTTCTGTTTCACCATCAGAATTCAAAATAAAAACTTTTCCAGGCATATTTGTATAGCTATACGTTGCAACAATTTTCCCCTCATTTGTTAAGGTAAGGTGAGAAGTCGTTGATATTTCAATACTTTTTTTCCATTTTAATTCTCCATCACTATTAAAAGCGTACAGTGTTTTATCTGATGAAGAATCAATGTAAATGGTTCCATCCTTCGAAACGATAGGTGATTTATACTGAGATAATGAGATTTTTTCTGCTGACGCCCATTTAAGGCTACCATCAGGATTTATAGCCACTAACTTACCAGAACTTACTGCATATAAAGTTCCATCTTCTCCAATTGTCAAATTGGAATTAAAAGTATAGTTACTACCTAGTTTTGATTCCCAAATAACTTCACCATCGCTATTTACTCCATAGATGCCGTATGTAGCTACTAGGTACATTACTCCGTTTTTACCTATTTGAGGAGCCGCATACATGGATAAACGATTTTCATAAGTTTTTTTCCAACGTTCTTTACCATTTTTATCAATTGATACTAATTCGTAATTTCGATTCACAAAATAACTATTGTCATCTTTGTCAACTGCTGTGCTAAACGGAAGCGATTTTGAGTTTAAAGAAGTCATATCAAAATCCCATTTAACTGTTTCTAACTTATTTACTTCTTTTGTTAGGTTGTAAGACCAATTTGAGAAAAGAGGCGTTCCTGCTTCTTTTTGGTACCCACCATTTTGATATCCTTGTCCTTGATAGAAGGAGTTGTTTTCTTCTTCTACGGCGTTTGCCTGTCCTACAGATGTTGTAGAAAGGAGCAAAGCGCTCATAGAAAGTGCTGTAATCAATTTTTTCAAAGTAAATATCCCCCTTTGTATCTATTTTATACCGTAAGCGAGGAAAAATCTACATATATTTTATTATAAAAAGGTATATTTTTCATAAATATGCGATTTTATATCAACAAATAAGGCTTTATGTATGCGACTAAATATACCAAACGTATGTACGCAAACTTATTTTTGTGATTAAAATTAAATATAATAAATGTTATTTATCATTTTTTTAATTGTTGTAAAAAATTATCTCCTTGAATATGGATATAATAAATGTTTTTTTTGATTATTAAGAGAAAACATCGGAAACCACTTTCATTTATCTACTAAAGTAGAGGTTTATCAACGGCGTAAAATAAAGATATCAGCAAAAAACAGCGGATAATTACTATCCGCTGTTTTTTTAGTTGCTTTCGATATATGGCTGAACCATCTTGTTCAATTGCTCAAGTGTCACAAATCCACCTGTTTTGTCTTTTAGTTCTCCGTCTTGATAAACGTAGATAGTAGGAATGCTCATAATTCCTAACTTATCAATTATATCCCGCTCACGTTCGACATTAATTTTTAATACTTTTACTTTTCCTTCAACATTTTGAGCAAACTCATCAATAATTGGAGAAATCATCTTGCATGGCATACACCACTCCGCCCAAAAATCTACTAGAACAACACCTGTTTGTATTTCATGAAAAAAATCTTTTTCTGTCGCTTGAATCACTGACATAAAATCCCTCCCTAATTTTTGGAAACAATCCCATTATACTGTATTTTTTGATTTTTTTAAAAAACATTCTCCATCTTTTTATTTTCTTGACTATTTACGAAAATGATGTAATATTTTTGCAATTAGTTATGAGGAGGCGATGGGATGGTAATTGTATTAGTACCAATTTTGCTAGTCATTGTGTTAGCGGTAGCTTTTATTTCAGGCTATAACACATTAATCAAATATAAAAACTGGATTGATGAGAGTTGGGCACAAATTGATGTTCAATTAAAAAGACGCTACGACTTGATTCCGAATCTATTAGAAACGGTGAAAGCGTATGCGAAACATGAGCAAGAAACACTTGAAAAAGTAATTCAAGCTCGCAACCAGTTAGCGGGTGGAGGAAGTCGTGAAGAACAAATCGCTGCAAGTGATGAATTAAGCGGTTCTTTAAAAAACATTTTCGCTCTTTCTGAGAGTTACCCGACATTACAGTCGAATCAAAATTTTATGATGCTACAAGAAGAATTATCTTCGACGGAAAATAAAATTGCTTATGCACGTCAATTGTATAATTCAACAGTAGCAAAATATAATACAAAAATTGAAACAATTCCAACGAACATCATTGCATCATTGGCAAAACATAAAAAAGTAAATATGTTAGAAGCCAAAGAAGAAGAACGTGCAAATGTAAAAGTATCGTTTTAAGTTTTAAAAAAGACCTTATCAACTTATTGTTGAAGGTCTTTTTGCATGTAAAGGTTATAAATTATAGATTGATAAAAATTTATAGCATAGCTTTTTTTAGTGTATCTCTGATTTGTTGCATTTTACCCGATTCTTCTTTAACTGCTTCTGCTGCAATCATTACCCCTTTACCTGATTCACCAGCGCGTGATGCTTCTACAGCAGTACTTAATGCTATATAATCAAGTCTTTTTGTATGTTGTTCTATAGAATCTAGCAATTCACCAACTTCTTTCATGCGACTTATAACTTTCTTTGTATCAAAAATAGCTAACACAAGAGAAGCAATGAAGCTAATTAACACACCAAGTGCTCCGCATACGACAGCACGCTCTACAGATGTATCTTGGAATAAACCGATAGGTACACATCCACCTATGAAAAAAGCAACAGGAAGAAGAGGCATTTGTATTTTATATAAAGATTTCACATAAAGATTCATAAACGTATTCATGCTATTCACCACCTTTTAGAATCTATTTACTCATTAACCTACAAGATGATGGTTCCTTCCTATGCTCCAACAAAGCCCCTGTTTTTTTCTTGACGGATAGCTGAATTAAATTATGATATATGCAATATTTCTATGAATACGAAGGGGTGAATGACTTGTTATTTGAACAAATTGCCTCAAATAAACGAAAATCTTTTTATTTTGTGGGTGCTTTTATTTTATTTGTACTAATTGTAGGTGCTGCGATAACCTACGCTGCCTTTGGTAACTTTTTGATAGGAGCTAGTATTGCACTTATTTGTATGGTGTTATATGTACCTATTTCATTAATGAATGGAACGAAGATTGTGATGAAGTTAAACCATGGAAAAGAGTTAACATCTAAACAGCACCATCCGCAGTTATGGAATGTGGTGGAAGACTTAGCAATGGTTGCTCGTATTCCTGTTCCGAAAATCTATATTATTCAAGAAGGCTCACCAAATGCATTCGCTACAGGTGCAACTCCTAAGAAAGCGGCCATCGCTGTGACAACAGGTTTATTAGAGAAATTAACACGTGAAGAATTAGAAGCGGTTATCGCACATGAAATTGCACACATTCAAAATTATGATATTCGATTGCTAACGATTAGTTTAGCACTTGTATCCGTTATTGCTTTTTTATCAGATATTGGTATTCGAATGGTCTTTGGAAGCGATTCGAAAGGGTCCAACCCAATTGTACTAGTAATTGCCTTGGTTTTGGTTATCTTGTCACCACTCATTGCTATGGTGATTCAACTAGCACTTGCTCGTAACCGAGAATATTTAGCGGACGCCACTGGTGCTGAACTATGCCGAAATCCACATGCTTTAGCATCAGCACTTGAAAAAATTTCAAATGATAATGACCCAGTGAATGATATTTCGCGTGCATCAGCTTGTTTATATATCTCAGAACCGTTTAAAAAGAAACGCAAAAAAAATGAAAAAACATCTTTATTTGCAACGCATCCACCTGTGGAAAAAAGGATTCAACGACTTCTAAATATGTGATATAATCATATTTGTATAGGAGATTTACCATTTTTTATAAAAATACATATTTTTGTGAAAATTTTAATATGTTTTTTTTAAAAAATGGTTTATTTTTTATATACGCGGGAATATATAAAGTATCAATAATCATATTTTTTCAGAAAAAGGAGTTTGAGACATGAGAACCTGCCCAACTACAAAAGAAAAATTCGAGCCAAAAAACGCTGACCATTTTTTCACATCTGTTGATGCGTTTGAGAAATTCATCGATTCAGTTGACCCATTAAAAGAATTTAAACCGCAAAAACGTGAGATTAATTGGACTCCACAAGTGCGTTTCGACCCAAATACTGGTGAAAAATTCCTAGCGGAGCATCCTGCACAAATTTTCGCACCAAAAAAGGACGAGGATAAAGACCCAAGTGAAGTTTACGAAGCACAAGAAAAAGAATGTGCTAAATGTCACCGAAAATTCTTACGCGTCAAACCTGCACAAAAATATTGCGAAGAGTGTAGTGACAAAGGCGGAGAGCTTTTAGAACAATAATCCTATAAATGCTAAAAAATCCACACAGTACTAAATGTGTGGATTTTTGTTTACAATTGCCATTTAGATAGTCTATAATAGAAAAACGTGACCAATGTTACTAAAAATAACATAATAATTTACCGAAAAGACATAAGATTGTAACATTATCGAAATATATTCGCAAAAAGTGTTGAAATTTCAGGGCATATATGACTATAATGGAAAACGTATTTTAAAAATACATACTAAATACATCTTTAAAGGGGCGTTTTTTTTACTATGGAAATTACTTTGGCAAGCTATATGGAAGCACAGAATACGACTAATATCCTAAAAATTAAACAAAATCTTCTGCAAATGAAAAAACGTGGGGTACTTTTCTTTAAAGAAGACATCAGTACAATGGATTCACAAACATCATTTCATGTTTATTACCACCTATTACCTAACGAGAAGACAGAATGTAGCGCATTTCCTATTCCTAAGCAGGCATTTGTCTTGCAGTCAGACAGATTAGACGACAAGAAAACATTCGAAGCAGCGAAGCGCTATTTTGAAGATTATTACATAAATGAAGTGCTTGATAAGAAAGGCTTTGACGAGTTCGATTTAAAGAATCCGTTTATCGGTGAAGACTACGTATGGCTATATAAAAGAACAAGCTAAGTTTCCTTGCAATACGGTGACTTTGTGGTAATATTTCTCAATCAGGAGGTGGAATTATGGATATTCACAAATTGATTGATGATTTAAAAGGCGCAAAGGAGCAGTATGACGAAGTTTTCGGAACTCAGCGTTTGGTTGAAAACAGTTTAATCAAAGAAGAAGTAGAATTGTTAAAAAAATTCACTAAACCTCTCTTTGGTGTGGCTGAAACCATTGAAGTACATGCAGATGATGCGTTATTAATTTTTGATTATAAAAATCAAGATAAAACATTAATTAGCTCAAAA
>Ga0105244_10000278_pt1 | contig 51394 bp, 50 predicted proteins | sample KBSM44metaG_FD_80423 | JGI IMG/M metagenome (GOLD analysis project Ga0105244, IMG submission 80423) | Miscanthus rhizosphere microbial communities from Kellogg Biological Station, Michigan, USA - KBS M4-4 metaG | ecosystem: Host-associated > Plants > Roots > Rhizosphere > Soil | place...
AAGGCCTTTTTTGCTAAATTAGCCTTACCTATATCTAAATAATGAAGAATGATTTCTTCAAATTCTTCAGAATCAAAAAAGAGTACTTTGTTAGTTTTTAACATGGACTCAAATTTGGATAGGGATAGGTTATAATCTTCTTCTTCGTTGCTTAATTGCATACTTTGTTTATTTGAAATTAGCCTGTTATAAATTTAGGCAACCATATTATTGTTGTGGGGAAAGGAAATTAATTGTTTTGAACAATTTAATTAACAATATGGACAGAATTCCTATTCTGTTTTTAGTAATAATCTTCTTAGTTTAAAAGACATTATCAGTTATTATTATATTTTATTTTTAACCGGGAGTCTTAGCCCTGATAGAAGCGATATCCTTTAGTTTTTTTCTTTAAAAAACTAAATATAAAGCGGATAGCAGGACACGAGCGACAGCGAACTGACGCAGTAAATAGCTCCAAATTATACTTTTTGCCCTTTTTTCAAGATTTCATCCATAACATTCAGGATTATGGCACAACCTTCTTTTATTTCTTCTTCAGAAATGGTTAATGGTGGTGTTATTCTAATGGCGCATCCTTCGAATAGCAACCAGAATAAAATGAGACCTTTGTCTTGGCAACTCAAAATAACTTCGTTGGTTATTTCGGCTGTTTCAGTCATTGCTGCGAGCATTAATCCTTTTCCTCTAACTTCCTTTATCAAAGGATGTACCAAAAGCGATCTGAAGAGTTTTTCCTTCTCTAAAGCCTCTGTCATGAGGTTAGTTTCAGTTAATTCCTGCAAAGTAGCCAGACATGCTGACGCAATGACAGGATGACCTCCAAAAGTGGTAATATGTCCTAATTTAGGATTTTCAGTTAAAAGATCCATTTTTTCTGCCGAAGCTGTAAAAGCACCGACCGGCATTCCGCCACCCATTCCTTTTCCCATAACGACGATATCCGGAATGACATCGTAGTTTTGGAAGCCAAAAAGTTTTCCGGTTCTTCCAAATCCAGGCTGAATTTCGTCGACAATCATCATCGCTCCAACTTCGTCACAACGTTTGCGAACTTTTTGTAAAAAATTATCATGTGGCTGAATAAATCCTGCGCCTCCCTGAATAGTTTCTAAAAGTATTGCGGCTGTTCTGGTGGTTATTTTTTCTAAATCGGCTTCGTTATTGAACGTGATAAAATCAACATCAGGAAGCAAAGGACGAAAGGCTTGTTTGCGTTCTTCGAATCCCATAACACTCATAGAGCCCATTGTGTTACCATGATAAGCGTTATGACACGAAATAAGCTGACTACGGCCTGTTGTTCGTTTTGCTAATTTTAAGGCACCTTCAATCGCTTCTGTACCTGAATTTACTAAATAAGTTTTATTTAAAGATTCCGGTAGGAGTGAAGCCAGTAATTTGCAATATTGTACGGCTGGACTTTGTGAATATTCGCCATAAACCATGACGTGTGAATATTTGTCTAACTGATCTTTTATGGCTTGATTGACTCTCGGATGCTGATGTCCAAGCGTACAAGCCGAAACTCCGGCTACGAAATCTAAATATTTTTTATCGTTTGTGTCGTAAATGTATGAGCCTATGGCATGCGAAACTTCCATTCCTAAAGGATAAGGAGAGGTTTGCGCTTGATATTTTATAAAATCTGGATTCATTTCTTTTTTAAGGTTCTAAGTTGCTTAGCTTCTAAGCTTCTGAGGTTTTTTGTTTCAAGTTGCTGTAAACTTAGACTTTGACTAAAAATTTAACCGCAAAGATCGCAAAGATTTACGCAAAGTTTGCAAAGATGAAATCAAGTTTACATTATTAAAATGCAAAGATGGCAAAGCTTTGTAAACTGAAAACTGCGACTGAATATTATTTCACCGCTTGAAGCTTGACTTTTGCCGAAGTTTTAGTCGAAGGTTTTGCTGCTGCTTTTGCAGCCGGTTTCTTTTTATCGTAATCTAAGGTTTCTTTCCTGACTTTCATCGGAGTGTCTTTGTCCTTAGCTTCCTGGTCTTTTCCTTCTTGTATTAATTTGTCATTGAGTTCATTATCTTCTGCGGTAAAAATATCATCTTTCGACTTTATTCGTTCATCGCCGCGCCAGACTAAACCTCTTAATTTACGGGCGTTTTCGGGTAAGTCGGCTTCAGGGTAAATATCGCCATCGACTTTATTAAAAAAGCTAATAGTTTCTACTGCATTATTCTCCAGAAGCAGGTTGATTTTACTACTTACATTTTTATTGATTCCTATAAGTTCATGTGCATCATTTCGCATGAAATAAATGACCTCGGTATTTTTGATAACATCTACATCATGGAGTTTTCCGTCTTTGAATTTTCCAAATAAATTGATTCCCTTGACTTGATTAAAACCGGTTCCGAGTGTGTCCTTCGAGACGAGAAAGGTGTTATTGAGCACTTTTAAAGAATCTAATTTTCTGGTAGTCTGGTCGCCAATTAAATGGATTACTTCGCCGGTAATTTGGTTTTCGCCGTTCCATATAATTGGACTTCCAATTAATTTCGTCAACGCAATTTTAGTATCGGAGTGCAAAGAATCACATTTTCCGCTCATGTCGATTTTGAAAAAACGAACATTGTTATAAGCTCTAATAATACGTTCTCCTTCTTTGCCGGTTACCATTAATTTTTTTCCGTGAATGTAAACGGAATCATTTTCGACAAGGTTAATTGCAACCGCTCTTTTGGTTACAAACATGGAATCTTTTAGCTTATAAATCTCAGCATAATGTCCTTTTACAATTCCGCGATTTATAGAGTCTGTGATTTTTACATTTCGGGTTGCCGATGCAAATTCAATATTTCGATTATAATATAAACTATCGCCTTCAATGAGCCTGTCATCATATTTTATATAGGATTTCCGTAAAAAGTGGGCGAGATTTTTCTTGGTGTCATAAAAGCCTTTTTCGGTATAAATATAATTGGCTTTACTGGTAATCGTCGATGGTCCAAACAAATAGGTGTGTCCAGAATTGCTATAATAATCTAAGTGATTCGATTTTATTACATATTTAGGGTTTGTAATGGTAACTTCTGTTAAGAACTGAAATTTCTTTTCTGAAACGTAATATCTTCCTGATTTACTTACTAAAGTATTGTCTTTATTAACAATTGTACCTTTTGTATTGTAAAAAACCTGCTGAACATTTCGGTCAAAATTAATCGTATCGGTTTGCAAAGTAGCGTCAGGCGAACTCATAACAGCGTCACCGGTTGCGAAAGCTTTTTTCAGATTTCCGCTGTATTCTGCATATTTACTATTTAAAAACAAAGTATCACCTTGCACTAATTGTACATTTCCGAAAGCTTTGATGTAGTTTTCTTTTTGAAAGAAATAGGCTTTATTACAAGTCAGGACAACACCATCATGATTTACTTTTACATTTCCGGTAAGCAAAATTCCATCTGGCACTAAAACCTGATTCACTTCTACGAGGTCAGAATTCTCAATATTAATTGTTTTTGGCTTTGGCGCTTGTGCAAAAATGGATTGTACGCTTAACAAAAGCAAACAATAGGATATGAAAAAGAGTGATTTCTTCAATTGATTAATTTTTTGTCAAATTTATGAAAAAGGTTACAACCTTATAATGTTATTAGGATTAATTTAAATGTTTTCTTTTTAGTAACAAAGGTTTTTTTATTAGGTTCAAAGTTGCAAAGGTTCAAAGGGACAAAGGTTGAGGAGTTTTTTTAGAATTATTTTTTTAAGTATTTAAAAAACCTTTGAACCTTTGCCACTCAGAACCTCTGTACCTTCTTTTAGTTACCAACAAAAAGTAGAACTATTTCGTTGTAGTTTCGGTTTTGGGAGTGAAATTAGATTTAGTTTCTTCTGATTTTTAAAATTTAACCTAAATTTAGAAAATGGTTTAAAACACCAGATTTACTAACTAGACCAAAAGTTCAGATTATAAAAGACATGATAAATAAAAGAATTGTAGTTGCAGGAATGGCTGTAACAATGCTGTTTTCAGCATGTAAAACAAAAGATTTAAAAATGAATACTACCAAAGAAGAAGTTCCTGCTGAGAAGAAAATTGTGGTTTATCAGGTTTTTACACGTTTGTTTGGAAATAAAAATACAAACAATAAACCCTGGGGAACAATTGAAGAAAATGGTGTAGGGAAATTTAATGATTTTACAGATAAAGCACTACATGAAATTAAAGATTTAGGTGTTACTTATATTTGGTATACCGGAGTTCCTCATCATGCTTTGGTTCGTGATTATGCGGCTTACGGAATCTCAAATGATGATCCCGAAGTGGTAAAAGGTCGTGCAGGATCGCCTTATGCGGTGAAAGATTACTACAATGTGAATCCAGATTTGGCTGTAAATCCTGCGAACAGATTGCAGGAATTTGAAGCTCTTATTGCCAGAACTCATAAAGCAGGTTTAAAGCTAATTATAGATATTGTACCCAATCATATTGCTCGAAAATATGAAGGAAAAAACAATCCTGAAGGCGTAAAAGATTTTGGTGCCAATGATAATGTAAATGTTGAATACGACAGAAATAACAACTTCTATTATATCCCGAAGGTTCATTTTGAAATTCCGGATGGAGATATTCCGTTAAACGGAGAAAAAAATCCAATGATTGATGGCTATTTTGATGAAAATCCCGCAAAATGGACAGGAAATGGTTCTCGAAAAGTAAAACCAGACCAAAACGATTGGTATGAAACGGTAAAAGTAAATTACGGAATTCGTCCTGACGGTTCTAAGGATTTTCCTGAACTTCCGGCTGGATTTGATCAAAAATCATATCAGGAACATTTTGCTTTTTGGCAGGATAAAGACGTTCCGGATTCCTGGAAAAAGTTTAAATCTATTGCTTTGTATTGGACGGCAAAAGGTGTTGATGGTTTCCGATATGATATGGCCGAAATGGTTCCGTATGAATTTTGGAGTTATATGAACTCTGCTGTCAAAATGAAAAATCCAAATGCTTTTTTATTGGCAGAAGTTTATAATCCGAATGAATATCGCAATTATATCCGTTTAGGAAAAATGGATTATTTGTATGATAAAGTTGAAACGTATGATAAACTGAAAGATGTTATTCGCGGAAAATCGAATCCTGATGGATTGTCTGATATTCAAAAAAGAATGTCTGATATTGAACATCATATGCTTCATTTTTTAGATAATCACGATGAACAGCGTTTAGCAAGTCCTGAATTTGCAGGAACTCCGGAAAGAGGAAAACCTTTAATGGTGGTTTCAACAACAATTAGTACTTCGCCAACAATGGTTTATTTTGGACAAGAAGTAGGTGAGGCGGGAAATGAAAATGCAGGTTTTGGAACGCATTCGAGAACTTCTATTTTTGATTATATTGGAGTTCCAAATCATCAACGCTGGATGAATAAAGGGAAATTTGATGGAGGAAAATTATCGGATTCGGAAAAAAACCTTCGTGATTTTTATAAAAGATTGCTGAATTTTTCGATTAATAGTTCAGCTCTAATGGGAGATTTTCAAGAGATTCAATCTGTAAATCGTCAAAATAATCAAGGTTATGATGAATCAATTTATTCTTATGTTCGTTGGTCTGAAAGTCAAAAACTGGTAATCGTTGTTAATTTTTCTTCTGAAAAAACAAGCACATTTAATTTGAAAATTCCATCTGATATTATTCTAAAATGGAATTTAAAGGATGGTGAATATGTACTTACAGATCAATTGTATTCGAATAAGAAGAATGTTTTGGCTGTAAAGAATGGAGAAGGAACTGTTATAGTTGAAATAGCGCCGTCAGAATCATTTATTTATGAAGTGAAATAGTTTTAAAGAATATATTAAACCCGACAGATTTTTAATCCCGAGGCTTCGGGACTGTCGGGTTTTCTCTTTATATATAAATCTTAATCAAACTTTAAAAGTTGAAGAATTGCTTTAATCGAAAACTGAGCGCCACAAACAAATTCATCTGAAGCGCCGTAATAGATAGTTACAATATCTCCATCTGGCTCAATTATATGACCATTTGTAAAGACTACATTACCAAAAAAGCCACTTAGTTCATAATCTGTTGTTGCTATCATAATTGGTTCTTCGGTTCTTGCAACTACTATTGTTGGATCAGCTAAATCCATTAAAAATGCGCCCAGACAATATTGATGATTTTCGTTGGCTCCATGATAAATTTCCAACCAGCCTTTGTCTGTTTTTATAGGTGCTGCTCCGGCACCAACTCTTTTACTATCCCAAAATCCTTTTCTCGTTTTAAGAATAAAGTGATGGTTTCCCCAATGAATGGCATCAGGAGAGGAAGAGATCCATATGTAATTGCCTCCAATATCGACACTGCTTGGACGGTGTAAAGCATAAAATAAGCCATTTATTTTTTCTTCAAAAATGGCACAATCCTTATTGTGAGGAGGAAATATCATTCCTTTTTTTTCGAAGTTTTTCCAGTCTGTTGTAGTGCGTAAACCAACTCCAACGCCATTATCAGAAACCGAAGTAAAGGTTAAATAATAAGTTCCTTCAATCAATGCAACACGACAATCTTCTATTCCAAATGTTTCTAAAATACCTTCACCAACAAGCGAAGGATAATTTTCTGCTTCATAAAAATCACGCCCATTTTCACTGTATAATAAACGTAGATGAGATAGTGTAGTTAAATAATCATTTCCTTTGTAATTAATTACGCGGGCATCAGTTGCGATTAAATCAGGATCATCTTTAGGAATCTCAATTATTGTAATAGCTCCGGTTTTTGTTAGTATTGGAAATGAGATTGTATCTTCTTTTTGCTTAGGTCTTTCAGCTACTCGTACCACTAACCATGTCTTATTTTGGTATTGAAATACTCCGGGATTTAATAAACAGGTAATTTCTAATCCTTCTCTACTGGCAGGTATATCTGATGGTGATAATAACGGATTCTCTGTAAAACGGTTTGCTATATCTTCCATGTCTTTTATTTCTAAATGATTACAAATAAAAAGATACTACAATTTTCTTTTGCAAAGACAAAAGCTATCTATTATTTAAAGTAACATTCTAAGTTTTGGATTATAAGAGAAGTAAATTTCTTAGAAAAGTATTTATAGATTCTTTAAAATTAGATTTTAGAATATGATTCAAAAAAAAAAAGCTGATACTCATTGTATCAGCTTTTTTGTGTTTTAGACCTTTTTGACTTTCTTTAAAGCCTCGACATAGTTTTCGTTTACTTTTTCCCAATTTATATGTTGATAAAAAGCATCAATGTAACTTCCTTTTCTGTTTTGATAATCTAAGTAATAAGCATGTTCCCATAAATCAATTCCTAAAATAGGAGTTCCTGGAATCAAAGCGTTTTTCATTAACGGATTATCTTGATTATCAGTTGTAGTTACTTGTAGTTTTCCATATCTGTCAACTACTAGCCAAACCCAGCCAGAACCAAATTGTTTTGTTGCCTGACCTTTAAACTGATTTGTAAGGTTGCTAAAAGAACCAAATTCTTTATTTATAGAACCAACCAAAGTATCTTTTGGAGTTGTCTCTTTTGGAGTCAGAATATTAAAATACAAAGTGTGATTGTAATATCCACCGGCATTTTGACGAAGTTTTGCATTATTGAGGTCTAATTTTTTTAAAATATCTTCAATTGGCAAGTTTTCAAATTCAGTGTTTAAAATCTCTTTGTTTAGATTATTCGTATAGGTCAAATAGTGCTTAGAATAATGCGTTTCCATAGTAAGCGTTCTTATTGCCGGCGCTAATGCATCATAAGAAAAAGGAAGTTTTGTTAATTCAAAAGATCCCGGATCTGCTTTTACATCATTTGGAGATCCAATTGTTATTTTTTCTTCTTTTGTAGGCAAAGGAACTTCTACAACTTCAGTTAGCTTATTATTATCATTACAAGAAAATAATAATAAAAATGAAGCTAAAATGCCAAAACGAGTAATGTTTTTCTCCATAATGTTAGTTATTTTGATGATAGTGAATTAATAATTTCTATATAGCATTCTTTGGCCTCATCGATTGAGATATGACTTATTTGCATCCATGCATTTGTTTTGAAAGCATCGCGTAAATCAAAATTTTCAGATTGATTGTAAACTGCGGTTCCAAAAGTTGCCTGTTTGTAGTATGCATAAAGCCTTAGCTGCACATCTTGTGGCAGTGAGGCCTGAGTCATTTTCAAAGCAATTTCTACGGCCTCTGAAAAACGAGTATCTAAATCTTTTTCGGTCATTTAAGCTTTTGTAGCAATAATGGTTTTTCCTCCAATTGCTTTTTGGTTTAATACTACATTAATTGGAGTACCTAAAGGTAAAAATAAATCTACTCTTGAACCAAATTTAATGAAACCGGCATCAGTTCCCTGAACAACCTGCATTCCTTCTTGTGCATAATTTACAATTCTACGTGCCAAAGCACCTGCAATTTGTCTGTACAGAATCTGTCCGAAAGTTTCGTTTTCAATTACAACAGTTGTTCTTTCATTTTCCTCACTTGCTTTTGGGTGCCATGCAACTAAAAACTTACCTGGGTGGTATTTGCTGAATTTTATAATACCGTCCATGGCATAACGTGTAACGTGTACGTTAATTGGCGACATGAAAATAGAAACTTGCAAACGTTTGTCTTTAAAGAATTCACCTTCATAAACTTCTTCTATAACCACAACTTTTCCATCAACAGGAGCAAGAATATGATCGCTGTTTCTGATTGCAATTCTTTTAGGATTTCTAAAGAATTGTAAAATAATAATCAAAACCAATAAACCTGCTAGTTGCACTAGTATTCTTAACCAACTGATATCAATAAATTTTTCAGCAAGCAAAATTACGGCAACAGCAAATACAGTACCTAATAAAATGGATGGACCTCCTTCTTTATGAAACATAATATAAAATTTGATAAAATAAAAATATAATTGGTGCTACAAATATAACACTATCTAGTCGATCTAATACACCTCCGTGGCCAGGCATTATGGAGCCGCTGTCTTTTACACCTGCAACTCTTTTGAATTTTGATTCGATCAAATCCCCAATAGTTCCAAAGATGCTAACGATTAAAGCAATTATCATCCAGATTAGGATAGATTTATCGCTAAATTCAGGTTTAGGCTGTATGTATAATTTTGAAATTAAAAAACCGGCAAAAGCAGCAAAAACAACTCCGCCAAGAAAACCTTCTATTGTTTTTTTAGGAGAAATACGTTCAAATAATTTGTGTTTACCCATTGATTTTCCAACCAGATAAGCAAAAGTATCGTTGGTCCAGATTAAGACAAATAACCCAATAATAATTTTTGGATTATAATCTTTGATTCCGAAAGAAATTTTTGTGATAAAAAGAAAAGGCAACATAATATATCCAACCAAATAGATGTATTTTGAAGCTTTACTGATGCTTTGAGTATCATCAAATAAAAAGAAAATACATTTTATTGAGACAATCAGAGTGATTATAAGTAAAACAGAAAATAATTTATCTGTATCAACTGTAATTTGGATATTATCTTTTAGAAGTCTGTTGATGTAATTCTCCGTTTCGGCTCTGTAAAAACTAATTAAAGAAACGGTAGAGTAAAACAGCGTAACAAATAGAATCGAAATAACTTTATTGATGTTAACTAAATTGCAAAACTCATAAGTTGCAATAATTAGAAAAATACCAAAAAGAATGATAAAACTCTCTGTCGAAAACAGAATAGAAGTTAGTAATAAAGCGATATAAACAGCACCAGAAATGGTTCTCTTGAGTGTTTCATTCATCTTAAAGATCTTCTAAGAGCAATAAATAAAGATTCTTGGCAACACTTCCGTATTGTGTAAAATCTTCTTCTTTCGCTTTTTCGAAATATTTTATTGTGGTAATGTTAGTAGGATAATCTCTTTCGTATTTACGTTTAATGGCGCTTAAACCATCACTTTTTATAGAAAGGATCTGACTTGTTGTAGCAATAATTACAATATTTGCAGGTAATTCGTTTGGTTTGTTTTGTCTAATTTGTTTTGAAGAGAACAAAATAGAACCTTCGTCAGCAATTAGATTTTCGCAGCTTGCTAAAAGGAATTTTGGTTTTGTTGGTGCAATATAAAGTAACTTGTTTTCATCTAATAAATGAAAAAGACCAGGTTCATAACAAAGGACTTCATTTTCGAACCAATCGTTTTCTTCTAAAATATTTTCAAATTGTTCAGCTACTTCTTGTTTGTTTTCACAATACAAAAACTTTCCACCGTTTTTCTTAAAATTGAAAATGAACCTTTCGTCTATAGACAAATGGCTATCCTGAATGGAATTGCCTGCATATTCGCTTTCATTCTCTTCGTCAGAAGCGGCATCACTTGAACCAAATATTTTTTTGAAAAAATTCATTTTTATATGAAATACTTTACATGTTAATTGAAAACGTTCAAAGATAAAAAAATCTTAATTCAAAAGGCTATTTTGAATTAAGATTTTAAAAAATATTGCATATTTCTGAATAATTTACGAAACCACTTCTTCTAAATTTTTATCAAAAGTACGTTTTCCGAAAATTGTTTCTAAGTCATCTTTAAAAATAACTTCTTTTTCAATTAGTATATCAGCAAGCTGATTTAACTTGTCTTTGTTTTCTTCTAAAATTTGAATTGCTCTTTGGTATTGACCTTCAATTAATTCTGAAATTTCTTTGTCGATAACTTTAGCCGTTTCATCAGAATAAGGTTTAGAAAAGTTGTATTCGCTTTGTCCTGTTGAATCGTAATAAGTAACATTTCCAATTTTATCATTCAAACCGTAAATGGTTACCATTGCACGCGCCTGACGTGTAACTTTTTCTAAATCGCTCAATGCACCAGTCGAAATTCTGTCAAAAGTTACTTTTTCAGCAGCTCTTCCGCCCATTGTTGCACACATTTCGTCTAACATTTGATCTGTTCTCACGATTTGTCTTTCTTCCGGTAAGTACCAGGCAGCTCCTAAACTTTGTCCACGAGGCACAATAGTTACTTTAATAAGTGGTGCAGCATGTTCTAACATCCAGCTTACTGTTGCGTGTCCAGCTTCGTGAATTGCGATTGCTCTTTTCTCTTCTGGAGTAATGATTTTATTTTTCTTTTCAAGACCACCAATAATTCTATCAACAGCATCAAGGAAATCTTGTTTGTCAACTGCAGTTTTGTTGTTACGCGCAGCTATTAACGCAGCTTCGTTACAAACATTTGCAATATCAGCACCAGAGAATCCTGGAGTTTGTTTTGCTAAGAAATCAAGGTCAAGACCTTCAACTTTTTTGATAGGAGCTAAGTGTACTGCAAAGATTTCAGCTCTTTCGCGAATGTCCGGTAAGTCAACAAAAATTTGTCTGTCAAAACGTCCAGCACGCATTAAAGCTTTATCAAGAACATCAGCTCTGTTTGTTGCAGCTAAAACAATTACGTTTGAGTTAGTACCAAAACCGTCCATTTCTGTTAGTAATTGGTTCAATGTATTCTCTCTCTCATCGTTTCCGCCTGACATATTGCTTTTTCCTCTTGCTCTACCAACAGCATCGATTTCATCGATAAAGATAATAGCAGGAGATTTTTCTTTAGCTTGTTTAAATAAGTCACGAACACGTGAAGCACCAACACCTACAAACATCTCTACGAAGTCAGAACCTGACAAAGAGAAGAAAGGAACCTGAGCTTCACCGGCAACCGCTTTTGCAAGCAAGGTTTTACCAGTTCCCGGAGGCCCTACAAGTAAAGCTCCTTTTGGGATTTTACCTCCAAGATTGGTGTATTTTTCAGGGTTTTTCAAGAATTCTACAATTTCTTGTATTTCTTCTTTAGCACCTTCTAAACCTGCAACATCTTTAAATGTAGTTTTGATATCAGTTTTCTCGTCAAACAATTTAGCTTTAGATTTCCCAATGTTAAAAATTTGTCCGCCACCGCCACCTGCGCCACCTGACATTTTACGCATAATGAAAATCCATACACCAATAATAATGATGATAGGAAGTAAACTGATTAAAATATCACTCCAATTGTTTTTTTGCAGGAAATTATAATCTTTCAGTTTCTTTTCGGCAACTGCTTTTTCTAATTTAGTTTGAAAAATTTGGTCGTTACCAATTTCTAAAGTATAGTGAGGACCTTTGTTAGGTCTTTCAAAAATATCTTTAGCTACTTTTTTGTTAGCAGCATCTTTAAGAGCCGCTTGCGTTAAGTATACTTCAGCTTCAGCTTTATTATAAACGTTAACTTTTTCAATTTCTCCTTTTTCTAATAATATATTGAATTTAGAAGAAGTTAATTGAGCAGGTTCGCTTAAATTAGATCCTCCTGTTGCAAAACTTATAAATAAAAAAACTAAAAGTATTGCGGTGTATATTAACCAAGGACTTATTTTAAATTTACTCGGATTTGGATTATTATCTTTAGCCATTAGAAAAAATTTTCTTTAGTATTTGTTTTCGATTGTAGTAATTTTGGCGTCACCCCAAAGGCTTTCGATATTATAGTATTCACGAATGTGTTTCTGGAAAACATGTACCACAATATGCACATAATCCATCAGAACCCATTCTGCATTATCGGTTCCTTCTACGTGCCAAGGTTTGTCTTTTAAATCTTTGGATACTGTTTTTTGAATTGAGTTTACAATGGCGTTAACTTGGGTATTAGAGCTTCCGTTGCAAATTACGAAGTAGTCACAAACAGCCGTGTCTATTTCTCTTAAGTCAAGAATATCGATATCATTTCCTTTTACTTCTTCAATCCCTTTGATTATGTTCGCCAATAGAACATCATTATTAATAGTCTTTTTCGCCATGAATTATTTTATATGAATTTGTAAAGTTACCAAATTTTGTGATTATTTTTGAACCTTAACAAAATATTAAATTAAGTTATTTAAATTACTTAAATGAAACTAATCAAACTCGATGCCATAGATTCAACAAATGATTTCTTAAAATCATTGTCAAGCCAAGATGAGCTTGATAATTTTACTGTCGTAACGGCTGAAAATCAGACAAAAGGAAAGGGACAGATGGGAGCAAAGTGGCAGTCGGAATCAGGTAAAAACTTAATTATGAGTGCCTTGGTCAAAGATTTTTTATATGATAATGAACAATTTTTTAATCTGAGCATTGTAGTTTCATTAGCTGTAATTGAGGTTTTAAAAACGTTGAATATTTCTGATTTAAGTATAAAATGGCCGAACGACATTATGTCATACAATAAAAAAATTGGTGGCATACTAATCGAAAATACCATAAAAAGCGATGGCAGGATCATGTCAGTTGTCGGATTAGGACTAAATGTCAATCAGACTAATTTTGATCAATTGCCAAATGCTTCTTCTTTGGCAGTTATTGCCGGACATTCATTTGATAAAGATGCTTTGCCAGTTTTGATTATCGAAAAAATGAAAGAAAAAATCGAATTATGGGATACTAATTCGGAGGATTTCTGGACAACTTATTTTAATACTTTATTCCGAAAAGGTATTCCAATGCCTTTTAAAAACCTCAACGCTGAAACCTCAGGACAAAATTTTATGGGAATCATTCAAGGTGTTTCTTCCGTTGGAAAAATTCAAATTTTGCTTGAAGATGATTCTGTTTCTGAATTTGATATTAAAGAAGTTCAGATGCTTTATTGAGGAAGGTTCTGAGGTTCTGAGTTGCTAAGGTTCTAAGGTTTTTATCAAATTATAACACGTCTGTCATTGCGAGGGACGAAGCAACCACGATAGCTAATTATTTATCGATTCACAAAAGTGAGATTGCTTCGTTCCTCGCAATGACTAAAAAAATCAGTGTAAATCCGTTTAATCTGCCAAATCCGTGGGCTATTTCTTTTTAAATCTCAACTACTTTTACGGGCTTTGGTTCTATTTTTCTGTTCCAATAAATAATATAGAAAGTTCCTAATATTGAAGGCGTCATCCAGGCGATTACATTTCCAATTCCAATTCCGGCAACGATAAATGCGGTTACTGACGCAATTAAAGCTCCAATCATTTTTCCGATGTGTTTAGAAAGCCAGTTTTTATTTGATGTTGAAAGGTTTTTGAAGAAAATAAAGTCTTTAACCGTCATATAAAACCCAAAACCTCCAAAGAAAGTAAATAAAATACCATTTTCAATAGCATTCAATTGGCAATATATTCCAATAGAAATCATTATTACAGAAAAGAACAACATACTTCCGGAAATTAATTTATCTACAAAATCAGCTTTTAATTTACGTTTAAAACTTAGCGCTCTGTTTCCGGAGATAACCAGATAAATGGTAAATAATCCAATCAGGAATAAAAAGATATTTTGATGTTTTGGCATCCAGCAAATCGGAATCGAAATTAGAGAACTTGTAACCATTCCTATAGAAAATAGTTTACCCATTCTTTGGTGTAATATCCCGCCTTTTTTAATCATAATACTTCCAATTCCGGTAATAAGTCCAATTCCGCCAAAGAAGGCATGAATGTAAATTAAAATCTTGATAGTTGCTTCCATAACTTGGTTTTTGTTAGTTGATGGATCAAACTTCGGTCAATAATTTATCAAGGAATAATTAATAATTCTGAACTGTATTTTTTTGAGGATGAAGTGTTTTTTTGAGGTTCTGAGGCTCTAAGCTACTAAGGAACTAAGTTTTCTCTTTTATGCACAAAAAAAGCCTGATTTTACAATCGGGCTTTTAAATTTTTATATAATTTGAAAAATCAATAATTAACAATTATAGTTTCGTCATATTAGTTGCTAAAGTTTCGATGAATTTGCTAATTGGTCCTTTGATCATCATAGCCATCATAGTATTAAATTCTCCTTCGAATTGAAGTTGTACCGCACTTTCAGTAGCTGAAACACTATCGATGTTTGAAACTAAAGTAAATGGAAGTTTATCACTTGCAGCTCCAAGAACAATTTTGTTTGGTGCTACTTTTTCCTTCATTTTTAGTTTTATTTCCGGCATACCTTTCAATCCAAAAATAAAAGCATCTTCGCCTGTTACTTCAAATTTAGCAATATTATCCGGCATTAATTTTTCAAAATTCTTAACATCAGTCAATAAATCAAATAAATCTTGAGCTGATTTCTGAACAGTAACTTTTGGACTTTCTAAGTTCATATTTTATTTTTTATTTATTTTTTTTACCGCAAAGTGCGCAAGGTTTTTTTATATTGTAAACTTTATAGAAACGCGAAGTTCGCAAAGCTTTATCTTGAAAATCAATTTTAAAATTTTAATAATCTAAAATCAGCAATCTAAAATTATTCCTCTTGTCCCCAAGTCGATGGAATTGCATTCCATTCTTGTAAAGTCGATTGTTGCTCTTCGGTGATATATTGTTTTTGAACTGCTAATTCTAATAAGTTTTCGTAATTACTCAATGTATACAAATCGATATTAGCATTTTTAAAGTTTTCTTCGGCAACACCAAAACCATAAGTAAAAATCGCTGCCATACCTTTTATATTAGCACCTTCGTTACGTAAAGCTTCTACAGCCATTAAACTACTGTTTCCTGTGCTGATTAAATCTTCAACGACAACAACATTTTGACCTTTTTGTAAAAAACCTTCAACTTGGTTTTGTCTTCCGTGTTTTTTAGCTTCCGGACGAACATATACAAATGGCAATCCAAGGCTTTCGGCAACAAGAATTCCAATACCAATGGCACCTGTAGCAACACCGGCAATGACATCTGGTTTCCCAAATTGTTTTTCAATATTTTTCGCAAATTCATCACGAACATAGTTTCGGATGATAGGAAATGAAAGAATTAACCTATTATCGCAGTAAATAGGAGATTTCCAACCAGAAGCCCATGTAAAAGGATTTTCGGGATTCAATTTAATTGCATTTATTTGCAAAAGCAATTCGGCTGTTTTTTCGGCAGTATCTTTATTAAAAATCATAGTACAAATGTATAAAGTTTTTGTGAACGACAAACCACTTTTTTTGACAAATGAAATCTCAAGAGAGACTAATTTTCAATTATTCCTATTAGAGAGTATTGATATCGAGCAGCTTATAGTGAAAATATTTCAAAATAAAATTCAAAAGGCTTACTTATATCATCCTGACGAAAAGGAAATAATGAAGACATTAAAAGCTAAAATTCCTGTACAGAAAGCGGGTGGAGGCTTTGTGTACAATAAAAATGGCGAGGTTTTATTTATCTTCAGAAACGGAAAATGGGATTTACCAAAGGGCGGAATCGAGAAAGGCGAGGAGATTGAAGCCACCGCAATGCGCGAAGTAGAAGAAGAAACCGGTGTAAACCAACTTAGAATTACCAATAAACTTCAAAAAACATATCACGTTTTTAAACGTAACGGAAAATATAAACTTAAAATCACACATTGGTTCGAAATGTTCTCAGATTTTGAAGGAACTCCGGTAGGCCAGGAAAATGAAGGAATCGAAAAAGTAGCCTGGCTAAATCAGGAACAAATCAAAGAAGCACTTAAAAACTCCTACGAAAACATTAAATTATTGTTTGAAGAAGAGAATGAGATTATTAAATAAAAAAATATGAAAAAAAACTACTATTTATTTTTATTGGTTTTGTTTGTTAATAATCATGCATTTTCTCAATGTGGTGATTATTCAGAAATTGTAACTCAAAATTTAGAGACGGTTAAATTCTGGGATGATCAAAATGGATTTGCTTTTGGTGGTGCCAAACTTGCATTTACAAATGATGGTGGTAACAGTTGGTCAGATTACCAGTTAGCTGATTTTGCAACTATATATATTGAACCGCTAGCTGATTGTGATATTCTTGATGACAATTCTGCAATTATTGTAGGTCATAATGGTCATATCTTATTAACAAATGATAAAGGGAAATCTTGGAGTAGTAAAAGTGTAAAATATGATGGTCATGAAGGGCTGTGTACAGTTGATTTTGTAACTTCTAAGATAGGATATATTGCGGGATTTGATTTTGAAAGAACAGAATTAATTTTTTATAAAACTTTAGATGGAGGTAATAACTGGGAAAAGATTGAATCAAATTTAACGCTTAATGATTTAGATTTTCGTTCTATTCAATATTATGAGTTTAAAATTCATTATGTAAATGAAAAATTAGGCTTCTTATGGAAAAGAAATAAATTATTCAAAACAATTGATGGTGGTATTACATGGAATGAAATTTCTAATCCGGAGATAATTTCAGGCGATCCACGATTGATTTTTGATATTAATAATAGTAAAAGTGGTAAAATAATTTTATCAACGGCTGATAACTTATATGAGTCGGATAATGATGGTTCAAGTTGGAATGTAATTCCACAAACAATTTGCGTTCCAAATGGACCATGTTTATTGACTGGTATGTTTGACATAAGAGAAAATACTTTAGTGACTCAAATTGGTAATTTTTCTAATAATAGAATAATTAGTATTGATTTATTAGATAAAAGTTCGAAAATTTTTAACATAGAAAATGACATAGGCTATGTAACGGGCATTAATATTTATGCTGAAAATAAAATTGTATTTGTTGGAACTGGATTCAACTATTCACATTTTGGAAGAAAAATTGTTAGAACCATTAATGGTGGAAGTACATTTGAAACTTTAGATTCTTTTAATGCAAAAAAGCTTAATGCAAGAACCAATACTCTGACAGTTTTTAGAAATGATGATGATATCTTGACCGCTAGTATTGGAGATGATTATAAGGACTATGCTTGGGATTCTTTTGGTTTCTTTATTCATATTTCAAAAGACGATGGGAATTCTTGGAGGCAGATTGTTAAAGAAGAAAAAAACACAGGTAAATTGCTTATTTCTAAAAAACAATTTATAAGTTATGTGAAATACGTTGATGGTCTGAGCCCTTCTGAGGGATTTATATTAAAAGAATCTAATGATTATGGACAAAGTTGGATTGAGAAAAAATTTAATTTTCCTGCAAATACGGAACCATTACTTATAAACCTTTCTGCATTAGATGAGAATACATTTCTTTTTAAAACCTACCTTGAATACTACTATTCTATTGATAAAGGAGAAACATGGAACTCAATAAATTTACCAAGTGTTGATGGTGGAACTTTTTATTCCTATAAGTTTAAAAGTTTAAATGAAATATATGCATGGGGACAGAAAAGTAATTGGCCATCAGTTTATGATTATTTTCTATATAAGAGCTCTGATATTGGTAAAACGTGGACTCAAGTTGTTTTTATTCCAGATAATAATGGAAATGATTTAGGAGCAGTTGCTGCAACGACATATTTTGGAAGTAATTTTGCTATTGTTTCAACTGGAGGTAATACTTACTTTAAAGTTGATTTAATTAATAATGCATATACTTCACTTCCTTTTAAACACCCTATTAAAGGATCTGTTTATTTATCTGATGACCAAATGTTTATGGTAAATGATAATAACTGGGTTATTTCTTACTCTAGTCCAGGTGAACTCAATTATTTGGCGACATCTTATGATCAGGGAGCAAATTGGCAATACAAATTTTGTACAATGTGTGGTGATAATTATGTTTATAATGAAGCTAAAAATGAATTGATAACATATAGTAGAGATGACTTAAAAATTGGAAAAATTAAGAGTTACATTCCAAAAGAACCAATAGTTTTTGGGAATACTGTTTCAAAAATTGGTGAAATAGAAGAATATTTTCTTCCATATGATGTTTTTATTTCCGAAACTAAATGGGAATTAAGTTCCGGCGGAGAAATAATATACTTTTCAGATGACCAAAAAGGTTATTATAAGATTAAGGTTAAATGGACAACAGGTGGTGAGCACACTTTAAGTGCAAAAAGAATTAATGATTGTGGTGAGTCTAATTTAGCTTCTATAAAAGTAAATATACCATCGTTAAATGTAAAAGATTTTGAAAACAATAACCTGTTTTTTGTATATCCAAATCCATTTAATGATAAAATTAGTATTGAAGCGAATGAAAGTTCTAAAATAGAAACAATAGAATTGTATAATGTTAGTGGATCCAAAGTTTTAAATTATGAGGTAAAAAATAAATCTGGAAAGATTATTTTAAATAATTTAGAAAACTTATCATCAGGGGTTTATTTTTTAAATATTAAGCAAAATGATAAAAAAAATCAAATGATGAAGATAATTAAGAAATAATCTATAACTAGTTTTTCAAAACAAAAAAGCCTACTAAATATTGAGTTTGTTAGGCTTTTTTGTTTTGTAGAGTTCTAAAAAAATCTAGTATTAACAGCAATAAATATTCAAGGCAGCGGTAACGTAGGCGCTTTGGTTGCTAATATCGCAGGCGAAACCATTTCTCATTGTTATTCTACCGGAACAGTTACTTCTACGGGATTATCGACTCAGAATCACGCAGAAGGTTTAGTTGGAATCAGCAATGATGCTAACGGAAAAGCAGGTAAACTTTAAACATTTATGTACCGTAAATGTCTCAGGAAAAGATTTCATTTGTTGGAGGTTTAGTGGAGTAGAATTACCTTTCCACAGAAGCTTAAGAAAAATTAGCTATTTGCGTTAATCTTTGAAGATTTAGTAATTGTATCTTGCGTCCTTCCATCCAAATAAGATTATCATCTTTAAAATCATGGAGAACCCTTGCCAGGGTTTCATTTACTGTGCCGGCCATGTTTGCTAAATCTGCTCGTGAAAGCATAATAAAAACTATTTTCTCAGTATCACATATTTTGTATTTATCATGCAATATCAACAAACTAAGAGCAACCCGTTCTCTAACTGTTCTTTGTGATAATACTGCCATAAGATTTACCATTACACTAAATTCGTGACTTAAGCTTTTTAATAGTAGTCTGTTAAATATTACAGAAGTATCGAGTAAGTCAATAAAATCATTTTTAGAAATAAATGAAATTATGGCGTCTTCAATAGTCACAGTAGTATCGCCATAAGGTTCTTCACTTAAAATAGCAGAGTATCCAAAAAATTCACCAGCATTGTAGATGTATATAATTTGTTCCCGACCGTCATTATCTACCTTATACTTTTTAACTTTTCCCTCTTTTACATAAAAAATACCTGTAGGCAAAGTCCCTTCTGTAAAGACAGCTTCATTTTTACGATAATTTTTATGTTGCATTACCTTTTCGAGCGATTCCTTATCAATTTTTGGAAGCTCATTTAGAAGATATTGATTGTTGAAAATAAATTTTGAAATCATAAATAACCAAAAATACACTATTTTTCTTTTTTACCCATTAGACTTGCATTAGACTTGATTTAAATCAAATTTTAAAAACATATTAATCTTCATGTTTTACTTCGAATCAACTTACTTTTACCTTAGAAAAAAGATATCTTATAAAAAGTGATTTATGTTTATACCTAAAAGCCTGTACTATACTAAAAATCATTTGTGGTTACGAAAAATTGGGTTATCGGACTTCTATATTGGTATAACAGATTATGCCCAGAATGAAATTGGCAATATTGAATTAGTAGAATTAGAATTGAAAGGTATCAAGATGAAAAAAGATGCGAAATGGGGATTAATTCATGCAATGAATCATAAATTAAATCTTATCGCTCCTTTAGATTGTAAAATTAAGGCAATTAATACTGTATTAAATGAAAATACATCTATAATAAACTCAGATCCTTATTGTCATTGGTTTTTAAGAGTTACGGTTGATAAACATGATCATTATTTTTTATCCAATGAAGAATACAAAGAACATACATTAAATGATTTTTAAGTCCTTACAAAAGAACATAGACATAGAAGACAGCGCGTTTAATATGTTATACTCAACCCGAATTAGAAGACTCTCAGAACGACATTGGACTCCGGTTGCGATTGCCAAAATTGCAGCAGATTATCTGGTCGACAAACCCAACAAAAAAGTATTAGATATTGGTGCAGGCGTAGGCAAATTTTGTTTAGTTGGTGCAGCCACAACAAAAGGCTTTTTTTATGGAGTCGAACAAAGAGCATCGCTCACAAAACTATCCAAAAAAATAGCAGAAAAGCACAGTGTCAAAAATGTTGAATTTATTCATTCAAACATCACCGAAATTTCTTTTTCAGATTACGATGCATTTTATTTTTACAATTCTTTTTTCGAAAACATAGATACTTCGTGTCCCATCGATAAAATTGTGATTCCCTGTCGCGAATTGTTTGCTTCCTATTCTGATTATGTGAGAGAGCAACTAAACAAGATGCCCAAATATACAAGACTTGTTACCTATTGGAGTACGTGGGAAGAAATACCCGAAAGCTTCGATTTAGAATATTCTGATTCTAACGGAATATTAAACTTCTGGAAAAAAATGTCTTAGATTTATGTCTCAAATATTAGTTTTTCAGAAGCTTAGCAGAGTAAAACATCATTAAAAAAGCCTAATGAACTTTATGTTTATTAGGCTTTTTTTGTGTTGTAGAGTCCCGGAATTTTATCGCGACGGATAAGTTGACATTTAATCATAGATTACGGAATAATTTTACATATTTATTTGTAACATTTCTTATATTTTTCGACTAACTAAGTCGTTGTGAAAACTTTTCTCAGAGATATTAAGCACTATTTTTGATAAGATTTTTACTTTTAAAATAAAACTAACCAACCATTAAATCCAAAAATAACCGTATGAATTCATCTTAAAGAAATAAAAAATTAAGTTTTTAGAGCAAACTCAACCGCAACCGCTCTCATTTCCCATAAATTATCAAAATAAAAAAATAAAAGAATGATTAAAAAAATAAAAATTACTGCACAGCAATTATTCAAATATGCTGGCATGTTGGCATTATTACTTGTAGTTGGTTATTCATGTTCAAATGAAGGGATTGACGAAGGCGAAGTAAAACCATTAAACAGTGCCAAAGCAATTAGCTCTTTTTCTTTTGTAAATCCTGTAGTAAAAGGAACCATAGATGAAAGTGCACATACTATTTCGCTTACATTTCCTTCGGGAACAGATTTAACTAATCTGGCAGCTACATTTACCACAACAGGAACCAAAGTAACTGTAGGCGATGTTGTTCAGGTAAGTGGTACAACCAAAAATAATTTTAGCAAAGCCATAACTTATACTGTTACGGCAGAAGATGGTACCAAACAAAATTATACAATAACACCTCCAAATTCAGCAGATATATTAGGTTTTGCTTTTGAAGGTTCTAATGACGAAACATATTGGGAACTTTCCGGGCTAAAAGAAGGAACAAACACAATTTACAATGCTCCGGCTGGTGTTGATTTTGTTACAGGACTTCCAATTTTGCCTCCGGGAGCCGAAATTACACAATCTGGAAACAACGAAGAGAGTGACTATAATACAACAGGATTTAGCTTTACAGTAACTGCCGGTGATGGAAAGACAAAAAAATCATATATTATCAAAATACCAGCTTACGACAAAGACGCAAACCCTTACGGAATCTATACTCCAGCGCATCTTCTTACGCTAGACAATAATCTTTTGGCTAACTTTAAAGTGATGAATGACATCATTATGCCGGCTGTTAATGGTACAGAAATATTGGCTCCAGATTATGCAACTCAAGGTTGGATGCCAATTGGAGATTTCGAAAGTTTCAGAGGAACTTTAGACGGAAATAATCACGTAATTAAAAACTTGACTATCAAAAGAACCAGCCATGACGATGTTGCATTTATTTCGACATTAGGCGCTAAAGGAGTTGTGAAAAATCTAGGATTAACAGCCGTAAATATTCAAGGTAGCGGTAACGTAGGAGCTTTGGTAGCTAACAATGTTGGAGGAACCATTTCTCATTGTTATTCTACCGGAACAGTTACTTCTACAGGATTATCTGCTGAGAGACAAGTGGGAGGTTTAGTTGGAATCAACAATGATGCTAACGGAAAAGCCGGTAAACTTTTAAACAGTTATAGTACCGTAAATGTCTCAGGAAAAGATTCATTTGTTGGAGGTTTAGTAGGCTACAATTACCTTTGTACAGTCGAAAATTGCTACGCTACAGGTTCTGTAACCGGACCATACAAAAACGGAGGAGCACTTATTGGCAAGAACGCCAGCGAACTAATCAACTGTTACGCTACTGGAAAAGTAGAAGTTGGTGGCGGATTAGTAGGTTTAAATTTTAACTGGAGTTCAGCGCCAAATTGTTTTTGGGACATTCAAACCACAGGACAAACGACTTCGGACGATGGTGGAGAAGCAGTTGGAAAAACAACGGCTGAAATGAAATCAGGAACTCCATATACTAGCACATGGACAGCAACAAATTGGACATTTACTGCTGGTAAATACCCAACTTTAGTTGGAGTTGGAGGGCAATAAAAATCGCTTTTCTTTATAAATATAAAACCTCGTAATCTAAATGATTACGAGGTTTTTTGCTTTTCATAAACTCATTTTAATAATAATTTGGGCGTGCCACCATCGCGCTCGCTATTTGATCAAAAGAGTTATCGATAACTTATTCTTCCTCTTCTTTAGCGATGGCGAATTCTAATTTTTTAGTTTTAAAATTATAAAAATGATTAAAATCTAAAGTATTATCAGTTTCAGGTTCTGTAATAACTCCGAAAAATTCAATTCCTTTTTCATCAATATTTTTAAACCAATAATTATGAAAAATAGCTATACCTAAAAAATCTTTTCCAAGAGATTTGGCAAATTGTTCTTTTTTAAAAATGGTATCTAGAACGATCTTTTCATTTTGGGTTATTGTCAAGGCAATTTCTGCATTTCTATATTTGTCAGTATATTTTTTGTCAGAAGCCCAGGAATCGTGTAAAACATAAGTATCTAGATCTCTGCGAACAATAGAAATTTTAATGTTTTTGTTGGTAATCAACGTGTCAAATTTTTCCGTTGCTTTTTCAATCGGGTAAATTTTTGTCGTATCAGTTTGTGCAACTTTCGGAGGTAATTTCTGAAACTGAAGTTTTTCAGGTTCCTTTTTTTTTTTTGAGTTACATGCAATAAAAAGCAATACAATTATAATTGCTAGAAGTTGTTTCATTAAGTTCGGTTTAAAATTATCAATATTATTTGTGAGACAGATTTAGGTTTCGGGTTCATTTAATCATTTAAACTTTTCAAATGCTTGATATAATTATCCAGCAAACTTTGAATTTGTCGCGCTGCAACCGGATTTGCGGAGTGAACATTGAATTTTAGATTTTCTAAATCAAGTCTAGATTCATAAACCAGCCATTTTGCTGCGGCATAACCATCTTCGGCAATATTGTCATTTTCATCTAATCCCAAATCATTGTCAAAACTAATCAATTCAGGAAGTCCGTTTTCGAGTATAACTTTTTTAAAATCAGCAAAATTCCGAACGATAACAAAATCATCGTCAGTTAAGTTTTTGTAAACCATTTTTACATCTCTAATATCATCAAGAAAAAGCTTGTATTTCATTATTTATGTTTCGTTTGATGGAATTGTTAATCAACGTATTTTTTTACGTTATCGAGTTGTTCTATATTTTCCTTAAAATTTAAAGTAATTTCAATTTTGGCAGTCACAATAACTTTTTGTGAAGAATGGAAACAAATTTTATTTCCACGAAATTCTTTTTTTTCGATAAAATAGATTCTTTCTACTCCCGGTTGTTTCCTATTATTTTCGGTTTTAGAAATCTGAATTATAGATTGGTTTTGGGTGATTAAACCATTTAAAATAGAGTTTCTTAGCAATAGTAATAATGCGTCATCAAGGAGAATTATATTAGAGGTGTAATCTCTCCACCTAAAAGAAGTTTGAGTTTTGCTATAAATTTCAGTTGGAATATTTTTAATTTCGATAAAATCTTTACTGCTAATTTGATTAAAAAGAAGTTTGCGCCGGCTTTTGTAATACAAGTGTATCAGGTATCTACTAAAAATTAGAAATGAAAACATGAAAAGAATAGTTGTAATTATGCTTGAAATCATTTTTAATTTAGGGTATTATTGAGCGTTATTTACCAGATTATTTACTGTTAATTTTTTATTTAAATTTATCAAGAGTATCATCAACTAAATGTTCAATTTCTAAAAAGTTATTAGCAAGTTTTAAAACCTCTTCCTGCAGATTTTCTAAGTCTAATTGTATCCAGCCTTCCATTAAAGTCAAAGGACCATGATTTGTACTCACATTTTGCCATTTGTTTTCATGGTTTTTAAAACTTTCTCTGAATACCTCAGCAAATTTTCGACTTTGTATTTTATAACTGCTGAGTTTTCTCAATTTCAAAGCGTGAATATTGTACATGATTTTTTGCTTTTGCAAAGTCGAATCATTTACCCAAACCGAAAAGAAAATTCGTGATTCGGCAGTTAATGGTTCCTGAGAATTACTTGCCCAGGACTTTTTGTACAGTTTTATAAAAACAGAATCCAAATAAATTCCAACTGAAACTTCAATTGATTTTGCATTCAATAATTTTGAATCAAGCTGATCGACTATTTTTTGAAAGTTTTCGAGATAGAAATTGGTATTCATTTTATTTAAAATTTAAGTAAGTGAAAATAACCAGATTGTTTGATTTTAATCTTTGTCAAAGTTCAAAAAATTTACAAAGATTATGCGCATAGCTTTGCGATCTTAGCGTTTTCAACTTAATCAAAATCAATAAAACTTGCGAACTTTGCGGTAAAAAAAAACTTAGTAGTTGAAAAAAACTTTACAAAACACGATAAACAGGATATTGCAAATGCGCCTTTTCATAATAAACCGAATGTTTGTAAATCCAATCTAATTGCGCTGCAGCATTTTTAGCAAATTCAGCATCAGATTGTTTTTTAGCTTCTAATTCGGCTTTTAAAGCTGGATTTTCTTTTAGGAGTTTTGCCGCTGTATCTTCAAAAATATATTCTGAATAATGTTCTTTTTGCTGTAAAATAGGATCGAAGAAATTCCAGTTAAAAAAAGAATCAACACCTTCAGGTTCAAAAGCTTCAACTAAGTATTTTACTCCTTTTTGATTTGTTGAAACCAGATAATCACCTTTGGCAAAAGCCATTTTTACAATTTTAGAATTTATATTGGTATTATAATGCAAATAATGCCCTTCGTAAGCATTTGGAACTGTTTTGTAATCAGCGATTTTATAGCTTTCAACTTCAATAATAGTATCATTTTTAAGTTGAGAATAAGCGATGTTATTATTCTTCAAAAGGTCAATAATATTCCAATAACCACGCGGAATGATATAAGCAGACGGAATAACAACCTCTTTTTGCGATTTGAATTCTTTGATATAAGGAACGTCTTTTTTATACGGTTTGCTTCGGTTATAATACAAACGGTTTCCTGTTGTAGCCTCGCTTTTTTTGTAACCGGCTTCATATCCTAAAAAGGTAAATTTAGTAGCTTTTGTGCTGTCCAATTCCCATTTTAAAGTATACGATTTTTTAGGCTGATATTGTTCCAGATTTTTAATTCTAAGTTCTTTGATTTTCTGATAATTAGCGTCGGTAAAGTCCAAAGTAGATTTTGTGTATTCGTACGTCATTTTTACACGTTCGGCATATTTTTTTAGCATATGCGTTTCGACCACAAAACCAATGGTATTAAACAACGAAGTATAACCCGTTGTATATCTTGGACTGTCTACAAACTGTCCAAAACCTTTGTCTGGGGTATCTTTAAAAGAATCTACATAAGGCGTAGTTTCAATTTTCTTTTGCTGTAAATCTTTGACCAAAGTCGGCATCATTTCGGTATTCATAAAATCACCCAAAACCGTTCCTAACTTATTATGTTGCGTCATAATATACGTTAGTTTGTATTGATAATCAGATCCGTTGCTAACGTGATTATCAATAAAAACATCAGGATTTATTTTCTGAAAAATTTCTACAAAACTCTTTGTATTTCGAGTATCTGATTTCATCAAATCGCGATTCAAATCATAATTTCTGGCGTTTCCTCTAAAACCGTAAATTTCCGGACCATCCTGATTCGCTCTCGTAGTCGAATTTCGATTTAAAGCACCGCCAATATTGTAAACTGGAATTGTTACCAAAACGGTATTTTTTGGCGCTTTTAGTTTTCCGATTGCGAGATCTCTGTAGAATTGCATTGTAGCGTCGATTCCGTCGGGTTCTCCGGCGTGGATTCCGTTATTGATAAAAAGTACCGCTTTGTTTTTCTGAATTTTGTCGAAATCAAATTCCTTTTCAGGATTATAAACCACCATATGCAAAGGTTCGCCAGAATCTGTTAAACCCATTTCCTTGATTTGAATCGTCGGAAAATCATTGGCTAAAAGTTTATAATATTTGATCGTTTCTTCATACGAAGCGGATTGGTTTCCGTTTCCTTTCTCAAAAAAAGTATCGTATTTTTTATTGTTCTGAGCGAAAAGGGTTATTGTAAAAAGTGAAATGACAATTGTGAAAAGTCTCATGGTTTGGGTTTTTAATAGAAGAATCAAATATAGAAAAAATTTAGTTTCAGGTCTTCTTTGTTTCAGGTTTCAAGTTGAAATGAGATTATGCTTTGTGCGTAGATTTTACCGCAAAGGCGCAAAGTTTTTTTTGTAGTTGATTGTGTTTATAAACGAAAGTTCGCAAAGCTTTATAAATATAGCTTTGCGAACTTTGCGTAAATCTTTGCAAGCTTTGCGGTTAAATCATCCAGTATTTCAACTTGAAACCTGAAACAAACAAAAACCTGAAACAATTTATAAATGTTTAGAAATTTCAATTATTCCTTCTTCAATTTGTTTTTCAGTCAAAGAAGCATAACCAAGTCTGAATCCCAATATTGGTTCATTAAAACTGAATTTCTCAGGAGTCATTATCTTGATTCCTTTTAGGAGAAGTTTATTGGCAATTTCAAAAATATCTATGTTTGAATTTGGCACGATCCAAAAAGCCAAACCGCCTTCAGGTTTTATAAAAGAGGTTTTGTCTTTTAGATATTTAGTACAAATCGTTTCAAAGTAATCTCGTTTGGCTTTATAAATAAGTGTCGTTCTTTTGAGATGTCTTTTTATTTCGCCCTCGTTTATAAGTTGCAAAACGGCTTCTTCCATAATATTGTCGCCTTGTACATCGATCATTTTTCTGTGTTTACCAACTTTCAAAATAGTTTCGGAATTACTAACCAAATATCCAATTCGTAAAGCGGGCGCGACGATTTTGCTTAAAGTTCCTATATAAACGGTGTTTTTGGCGTTGCTGTAACTTGAAATAGGTAAAATTGGTCGTTGTCCAAAATGAAATTCATTATCATAATCATCTTCAATAATCGTAAAACCATATTGATTGGATAATTCTATAAGCTTTAATCTTCTTTTTAAACTCAACGTGACTGTGGTCGGAAATTGATGATGTGGCGTTACATAAATCGCTTTTATAGTGTTGAATTTTTTCAAATATTCCTCAACTTCATCTATCAACAAACCATCTTTGTCAACATTTACAGGAAGTAATTTTGCGCCCGCATTTTCAAACGTTTCCCAAGCTGGTTTATATCCGGGATTTTCAATCATAACATAATCGCCTTTTGATAATAAGCAACTTGCAGTCAAATACATCGCCATTTGACTTCCGCGTGTAATGCAAATTTCGTCTGGAGTAATATTCATTCCTCTTTTAAAATTCAGCATCTGAACAATAGCTTTTCTGAATTCTAGATTTCCAAATTCAGTACTATAACCCATAATTTGCCAACGTGATTTTCTGTTAAAAATCTGTCTATATGCTCTTGCCAATTCATTCATAGGAGCAATTCGGCTGTCCGGAATTCCGTCATCAAAAACAATTAAAGGTTTTGGTTCTTCCTTAGAATCATTTGTTTTTTGTTGTTGTTTTATGCTTTTAGTGGAAATTGGTAAAATGTCAGCTACAAAAGTTCCTTTTCTTTCCATTGTGATCAACCAACCTTCAGCGATCAGAACATCGAGCGCTTCAATAACGGTGTTTCGATTCACTTTTAGTAATTCAGCAAGTTGTCGGCTTCCCGGCAAAGCATTTCCGCTGTTGAGAATTCCGGTTTTGATGGCGTCAATAATGGCGTCGGCAATTTGGAGATAAATTGCTTTATCAGAATTGGTGTTTAATTGAATCTCTAATTTCCAAGGTCTTAACATCTGGACTATTTGTTTATATGAAAACTGTGTTACTTGAGTAGTCCAAAGTTAAAATAATTTTGGAGAGCAATACTGCAGAAAATTAAAATTTATAAAACTTATGGAAACTAAAAAACAATTTTCATCAAAAGACTTTCATGAAACTTTTGCCCGACCAACTTTTGTAATGCCAGAGAAACTAATTCATAAAAATGTGGAACAAGCTGGAGAACACAATCAATTTTCGACAGAGCGAAAGCATCCGGTTTTCTTTGTTGATCTTCCAAGTAAAAACGTGAGCATGACTATTGGCGGTTTATTGCCGGATCAATTGACAAATAGACACCGTCATACTTATGAAACCGTTATTTATGTTATTGAAGGACATGGTTATACAGAAGTTGAAGATGTAAAAGTAGAGTGGAAGGCAGGTGATGCAGTTTATATTCCGAGTTGGGCTTGGCACAGACATCAGAATTTAAGCAGTTCAGAATCGGCTAAATATATCGCTTGTGAAAATGCACCTCAACTTCAAAATTTAGGCGTTGCATTGAGAGAAGAAGAAGGTAGAGATCTTTAAATTTAAACTGGAAATAAAATGAAAAATAACCTATTTAAAGGCATTATTGCTTATCCTATAACGCCATTTGATAAAGATGAAAAAGTTGATATTGAATTGTATAAAACATTACTAGAAAGATTGATTGTTTCCGGTTCTCATGCCGTTGCGCCACTAGGAAGTACGGGCGTAATGCCTTATTTGACAGATGAAGAAAAAGAAGCGATAATAATAGCAACAATCGAACAGGTTAAAGGCAGAGTTCCGGTTTTGGTTGGTGTCTCCAATTTAACAACGGAGAAAACAATTTATCACGCAAAATTTGCAGAAAAAGCGGGAGCAAATGCCATAATGATTATCCCGATGAGTTACTGGAAACTGACTGATGACGAAATTGTAGCGCATTTTACTGCGGTTGCCAATCAAATTTCGATTCCTATAATGGCGTATAATAATCCTGCAACCGGCGGAGTAGATATGTCACCGGCTTTATTGAAACGACTTTTGGAAATCCCAAATGTAACGATGATCAAAGAAAGTACGGGAGATGTGCAAAGAATGCATTATTTAAGAAGAGAATTGGGCGATGATGTTACTTTTTATAATGGTTCAAATCCTCTGGCGTTGGCTGCATTTTCTGCCGGAGCTTCAGGATGGTGTACGGCGGCTCCAAATTTAATTCCCAAACTGAATTTAGATTTACATCACGCAATTCAAAATAACGATTTGGATGAAGCTCAAAAGGTATTTTATAAACAATTTAATCTTTTAAAGTTTATCGTAAATAAAGGTTTACCAAGGGCAATCAAAGCCGGTCTGGAAATTCAGGGAATAAACGGAGGTTATTTACGAAGTCCGTTAAAACCGCTCACAGAATCTGAAGTCGCCGAGTTTAAATTGATTTTAGAAGAATTAGAATAAGTTTCTTAACCGCAAAGTGCACAAAGATTTACGCAAAGTTCGCAAAGTATGTAAAACATAAAGCTTTGCTCCCGATAGCTATCGGGATTGCGTTTTTCAACACAATCAAAAATAAAAAAAACCTTTGCGCGCTTTGCGGTTAAATTTTAGGCATAGGATATCAAACCTGAAACCTGAAACAAACAAAACCTGAAACAATCAGTATTTTGACTACTTTTGCAAAATGAATAAAAAACACCATTCCAATAACATACTTTCGAATTTAGGAATTGAGAGCCTAAACGAAATGCAAGAAGTAGCGCAAGATGCTATTTTAAACGATAACAATGTTTTACTGCTTTCTCCAACAGGATCAGGAAAAACATTGGCTTTTTTACTACCTGTTTTAGAATTATTACAACCTGAGATTCTTTCGGTTCAATGTTTAATTTTAGTGCCTTCGCGCGAATTAGGTTTGCAAATTGAGCAGGTTTGGAAAAAAATGGGAACGCAATACAAAGTAAATATTTGCTACGGAGGTCACTCTATTGATACAGAAATCAAGAATTTGAGTAATCCGCCTGCGGTTTTAATTGGAACTCCGGGAAGAATTGCAGATCATATTGACAGAGATACTTTTCGCACAGATAAAATCCAGACTTTGATTTTGGATGAATTTGATAAGTCATTGCAATTAGGTTTTCATGAGCAAATGTCTTACATCATTGGAAAATTAACGAAGCTGAACAAACGCGTTTTGGTTTCGGCGACTTCAGATATTGAGATTCCAAGATATACAAGAGTTGTTAATCCTACTGTTTTGGATTTTATTCCTGAGGAAGAAGAAAAAGCAAATCTTTCGATGAAAATGGTTGTTTCTCCAGCCAAGGATAAATTGGAAAGTTTATTCAATTTGATTTGTTCGTTGAAATCACAATCGGCTATTATTTTTTGTAATCATCGTGATGCCGCAGAAAGAATTAGTGATACTTTAAACGAAAAAGGAATTTATTCGACCTATTATCATGGAGGAATGGATCAGGACGAACGTGAGCGTGCTTTGATTCAGTTTAGAAACGGAAGTATGAGTTACTTAATCACAACTGATTTGGCGGCTCGTGGTTTGGATATTCCGGAAATGAAACACGTAATTCATTACCATTTACCTCTAAAAGAAGACGAATTTACGCATCGTAATGGTCGTACAGCGCGTATGCAAGCTTCTGGAACAGCTTATATAATCATTCACGAAAGTGAAAAAAAATTAGATTATATTGACTACGGAATGGAAGTTTTAAAAGTTGATAATGCTACAACTTTACCAAAACCACCAGAATATCAAACCATTTATATTAGTGGTGGAAAGAAAACAAAACTGAACAAAATTGATATTGTTGGTTTCTTTTCTCAAAAAGGAAAATTGGAGAAAGGTGATTTAGGTTTAATCGAAGTAAAAGATTTTATTTCGTTTGCTGCTGTTCGTTACAATAAAGTAATTGACTTGCTTAAAAATATCAAAGATGAAAAAATGAAAGGCAAGAAATTCAAAATTGAAGTTGCCAGAAAAGTGGTGAAGAAAGAGGAGGAAAGATAGTTTTTTGTTTCAGGTTCTCTCTCGTTTGTCGTTTTTGTATGGACTTTTTTGTCAAAATTGTAAACTTTGATAGAATTTAGAAGGTAGATTTGTAGTAAAATTTCGTTAATTTCGATGTGTTTTTGCACTTTTTCAATCCTAAATTTAAGTCTTTATTGTATTCGATTTGATGAGCTAAACTTTATTTAATTTATTGAATTTCAGTATTTTGATTACTTGTTGTGTTGTGCTTAGGCTAATTTTGAACAACAATCTTAATTGAATGTTGATAAATTAATGATTAAGGTTTTAATTTATCATAAATTCTACGTTTCTTGTGGTGGTAAATAATAAACCCCAAATTAATTATGAAAAGAATTATTACGATTGCTATTTTGTTGTTTAGTGTTGTGTCTTTTGCACAAATTAAAGTTATTGAAACTGTACCAGTTGAAAAATTAGGAAAAGTAAATAACAACTATATTCAGAAAATTGGAGATGAGTATACTGTATACTACACAAGTATTCAAAATGATGATGAATCTTCTTCTTTGAGAAAATTTACATTTAAAAATGTTAATAATGATTATTCTAATCTTTATAACATCATTGTAAATGGTTTTACTGCAAATCCATTATACGATATCAAATTAGAATTACCTAATAATTATATTTGGTTACACTACACAGGAAGTGTTATTCCTGAGAAAGCTACAGTTCAGTTTATGGTTGGATCTAAAGATGCTTCTTCTGCAACAAGCAGTGTTTCTGAGCCATTTGTAAAAGATCAGATCAATAAATTATTCCAAAAATAAATTTTAGTTTCAGGTTTTATTTGTTTCAAGTTTAAAACCTTATTTAAGAAACTTAACATATAAAAAAGGCTATTCAGATTTGAATAGCCTTTTTTGTTTTGTTTCAAGTTTGAAAAATTTGTTTCAGGTTTCAGGTTTGTTACTCTGAGATCTCAAAGATTAGAAAAACTTAGAGACTTAGAATCTTAGCAACTCAGAACCTTAAAAAAGATTAAATCTTTTTGACATATTGCGTAATAATCACAATTTGCTGACCGTCTACTTTTCCTTCGATGTATTCGGCGTTTTCGTGGTCTAAACGAATGTTACGTACAGCAGTTCCTTGTTTGGCAACCATACTTGAACCTTTTACTTTTAGATCTTTTATTAAAACTACAGAATCTCCGTGTTCTAAAATTACTCCGTTACTGTCACGGTGAATGATTTTGTTTTCATCTTCTTCGCCTTCGCCAGTTGCTTGTGCCCATGCCAGAGTATCTTCGTCTAAATACATCATGTCGAGTAATTCTTGAGGCCAACCAGCAGCACGCATACGGCTTAACATTCTCCATGCGACAACTTGTACGGCTACATTCTCGTTCCACATACTGTCATTAAGACATCTCCAGTGATTTAAATCGACATTGTCCGGGTTTTCGATTTGGTCAATACAAGTACTGCACGCCATTATACTTTCGTCAAGTCCGCCTTTTTGAGTTGGTAATACCTGATATACTTTTAGGTTTTCCTCAGCTCCACAAAGTTCGCATTTAGATCCGCTACGTTTGTTTAATTCTCTTTCGATGCTCATTATTTTATTTTTTTGGCGAAAGTACAGTTAAATACTACATTTCGCAAATTAGTATGAAGTTTAAAAATTAATTACGTCTAACTTCATAAATTTCCTTTTTATCATAAAGCTTCAATAGGTCTTTTTTAGAAAAGTTATACTTGTTTATATAGTATTTGTCAAGATCAATCTTATCTATATCTGATTCCATATCAATTTCCATTTCGTTTATAAAAATAGTTACACTGTCTTTTAAAACCTGATCTACTTTCATCGTCGTATAATGATGATTTTCTGTATTTAGAAGATAGAGATCTCCTACCTTTGGACTTTTAATATAAGTTCCGGTATCTATGTCAGTTTGATATGATTCGTAATAAATAAGTCCGGCAATTGCAGCAATTATAAACAATCCTGAAAACATCCAAATAGGAGTTTTAATGTGATTTTTTTCTTTTTCTCTTTCTAATTTCTGCTGAATTTGTGATGGCAATTCTTTTTGTTCAAATGTTTTTTTGCAAGAATTGCATTCAGAAAAGGTTAATTTTTTAATGGGAAAAAGAGGTATCAGATATAGGTGTGCATATTTCCCGAATACGCTGTATATCATTGATACATTTGTGTTGCAATTAGGGCAATCTACATTAATTACCTGTCCATTTTTTAAATTGGTTGATTTGGTTCCGTAATAAAATATCATTTTTTGTTTTTTTGGATTGGTCTTGCAAAAATAGATATATATGTTACTTCTCCAAATTTATATTTCTAAGTGAATTTGTGTTAAATTACTTCTTCACTCTAACCGCATCAGGAACCAACATTTCGTATTCACCGCCATTTCGTAATACATCACGAACAATGCTTGAGCTTATAAATGAAGTTTTTGCCGCTGTTAATAAAAACACAGTTTCAATTTTTGAAAGTTTTCTATTAGTATGGGCAATTGCTTTTTCGAATTCGAAATCCGCGGGATTGCGTAAACCTCTTAAAATGAAGTTGGCTTTTTGTTTTTTGGCTAAATCAATTGTTAGACCTTCGTAAGTGATAACCGAAATTTTTGGCTCGTCTTTGAAGGTTTCTTCAATAAAACGCTTTCTTTCTTCTAAGGAAAACATGTATTTTTTTTCGGCATTGACACCAATTGCAATTACGATTTCATCAAAAAGGGAGATTCCTCTTTTGATAATATCTTCGTGACCTAAAGTAATTGGGTCAAACGATCCGGGAAATATGGCTTTTCGCATTTTTTTTGAGGTGCTAAGGTTCTAAGACGCTAAGTTTCTAAGGTTTCTTTGCATCTTAAAAAAAGTTTAATTTTTAGTTTTTTGTCATTTCGGCGGAGAAGAAATCACAATTGTGTTGTATTTATGTTATAAAAAAAATAAGGTTCTAAAATCTTAGTGCCTTAGCAACTTAGTATCTTAGAACCTTTTTTAGTTAAGCCAAAGCTAACTCAATCGCGTTGGTGAATAAATCTTCCAGAGATATTCCGGCTGCGTGCGCTTGTTGCGGAATCAAACTTTCGGTTGTTAATCCTGGAATTGTGTTCATTTCAAGCATGTGCGGTTCGTTGTTTACGATGATGAATTCGCTTCTTGAGAAACCTTTCATTTTTAAAACTTCGTAAGCTCTTTTTGCAGTTTCACTCACTTTTTGAGTCAATTCGTCTGAAATTCTTGCCGGTGTAATTTCTTGTGATTTTCCTTCGTATTTGGCTTCATAGTCAAAGAAATCATTGTCCGAAACAATTTCGGTGATTGGTAAAACTTTGATTTCGCCTTTGTAATTGATTACTCCAACAGAAACTTCGGTTCCGTCAAGGAAACTTTCGATGATGATTTCGTTATCTTCTTTATATGCAACTTCAATTGCGATTGGCAATTCTGCTTCTGTTTTTACTTTTGAGATTCCAAAGCTTGATCCGGCTTTGTTTGGTTTTACGAAACATGGCAAACCTACTTTTTTAACGATTTCGGCGGTATTGATAACGTCACCTTTATTTAAGTAATAAGAGATTGCTGTTTTGATTCCGTATGGTTTTAAAACCGATAATAAATCACGTTTATTGAATGTCAATGCTGCCTGGTAATAATCGCAAGATGATTGCGGAATACCTAATAATTCAAAATAAGCCTGCATTAAACCATCTTCTCCAGGAGTTCCGTGAATGGCATTGAAAACACAATCGAAAGTGATTTTTTCTCCGTTTACGGTAACAGAAAAATCGTTTTTATCAATTGGAAATTCGGCATCATTTTGATCTACATAAACCCATTTTTCTTTAAAAATATGAATGCGGAATCCGTTGTATTTTGTTTTGTCAAGATATTGGTGAACGACGTTTCCTGAAATAAGAGAAATTTTATATTCGCTTGAATATCCGCCCATGATGATGGCTATGTTTTTCATTGATTTGATGTTTAATCGTTTATTTTTTTATCGTTTAATCGTGTATTTGTTTAAATCGTTTATTTGTTTCAAGTTTCAAGTTTCAGGTTTTTTGTCATCTTGTTCTCTTTTTTGTCAGACTGAGCGGAGTCGAAGTCACGTTTGCTGAATCACTTTGCGGGACTTCGACTCCGCTCAGTCTGACAAAACGATGGTTTATAAAAAAGAAAACCGTTCTTATGAAACCTAAAGCCATAGCCCTGATGGAAGCGGCATCCTTTTTATTTTTTCTTTAAAAATAAAAAGATACAGCGGACAGCAGGAAACAGCTCCTAGAAATCGAAATTCCAATTTTTAAAATTCTAAAATTCCAAAAAATATCAATATTAGTAACATAATGTTACGAATGTTACTTAAAACAAAATTATCATTTTTTTTGAAACGAAATAGCTTTATCTTTGCCTCTAATAAAAATAAATTTATGAGTTTACGTAAGTATTTAACTAGCCGAGTATTTTTTGTGCAAGTATTAAGTGCGGCTGCTATAATTGCCGTTTTAGGTTATTTGTTTATGCATTGGTTGACTTTTACAACTGATCACGGTCATGAAATTGCCGTTCCGAATTTAACTAAACTGACTGAGGAACAGGTTGAGTCAAAATTAGACGAATTGGACCTTGATTATGTGCTTTTGGATAGTGTTGATTACCGAAGTGAATTTCCTAAATACAGTGTTGTTGAGCAAGATCCGTTGCCGGGAACAATGGTAAAAGTAGGAAGAAAAATATATATTAAAATTAATGCATCGGGATTTTCATCTGTTAGAATTCCTGATTTAATCGAAAAGACGTATCGTGAAGCGGTTCCAACTTTGAAAGCTTTAGGGCTTGAGGCGGGAACAATTACTTATATTCCGAATCTTGGAAAAGATATGGTTTTGGAGATGCGTTATAAAGGTAGAAACTTAAAAGTAGGAGATCGCGTGCTGAAGGCTTCTAAAATCGACTTGGTTTTAGGTGACGGAAAAGCAACTTATGTAGATGAAAGTCAGGCCACAGATAGTTTAGCTGCGCCAACTACGGAAACCCCAAAAGATGAACAATAATATTGAAAATTTAGATCTGGAAGACGAATTATTCGAACATTTTAGATTTGAAGTCCCTAAAGGTCAAGCGCTTTTGCGTATTGACAAATATTTAATGAATTTGATTCAGAATGCAACGCGTAACAAGATTCAGAACGCTGCAACTGAAGGGAATATCTTCGTAAATGATATTCCGGTAAAATCAAATTATAAGGTTAAACCATTTGATGTGGTGACGGTTATGTTGTCGCATCCGCCGTTTGAAAATCATATTCTTCCTGAAGATATTCCGTTGAATATCGTTTATGAAGATGATGCTTTGTTGTTGATTAATAAGGAACCGGGAATGGTTGTACATCCTGGTCACGGAAATTATACGGGAACTTTGGTAAATGCATTGGCGCATCATTTTGATAATTTGCCAATGAATAGCAGCGAACGCCCAGGTTTGGTTCACCGAATTGATAAGGATACGTCCGGACTTTTGGTGGTGGCCAAAACGGAAGCTGCAATGACACATTTGGCGAAACAATTTGAAGCTAAAACTTCTGAACGTGAGTATATTGCTCTTGTTTGGGGAAATGTTGCTGAAGAAGAAGGAACGATTGAAGGAAATCTTGCAAGACACTTGAAAGATCGCATGCAAATGGCGGTTTTTGCTGATCCTGAAATCGGGAAACCTGCAATTACGCATTATAAGGTTTTGGAACGTTTTGGTTATGTGACTTTGATTTCTTGTAAACTTGAAACGGGAAGAACGCACCAAATTCGTGCACACATGAAGCATATTGGTCATCCGTTGTTTAATGACGAACGTTACGGAGGACATTTAATTTTGAAAGGAACGACGTTTACAAAATACAAACAGTTTATAGACAATTGTTTTAAAGCTTTGCCACGTCAGGCTTTGCATGCTAAAACGCTTGGTTTTGTACATCCTGTAACGGGCGAAATGATGCGTTTTGATACTGAATTACCTCAGGATTTTCAGGATTGTATCGAGAAATGGCGCAATTATGGAAAGTCGCATAATATGGAAGATGACGAGAATTAATTAGATAATTTGTCAATTAGAAAATTAGATAATTTCTTATAATTTAAAAAGCTCCTTTTGGGAGCTTTTTTGTTTTTTACTATTTAGAGTTTAATTTCTTTACCATTAAGTAATTAAGAAAAATTAAGTTTCACGCTTAATAAACTTAATCTCTTAATGGTTCAAATAAAATTTTTATTGAAGAGTTTTAATGCTTAAGTCTATGATTTTTGCTTCTCCGTTGGTTAAGAAACCTAGTTTTCCTTGTTGGCTTAGATTGCTTTTTTCAAGGGAACATTCTAAGAAAGTTTCGTTATCGACTGAAAAATATAATTGATTGTTTGATACTCTGATTTTGAAAGAATACCATTTGTTATTTTCTAATTTCATTGTCTTTTTAAACAAAGTTGGTCCGCCACGTTTGCCGTATTCGTCGCTATTTTTATTGTATGTTCCGTCTCCAATCACAATATTTTGGTCGATTTGATACAAATAGGTTCTAATGTATTTATTTTTATCAATATTGAGCATAACCTCAAATAGAGATTCTTTGGTCATGTTTACTTTGAAGTCGATTTCATAGTTTTTCGGAAGCTTTCTTTTAGATTCTATAACTCCCCAATGCATTGGACCTCCATTTCCTGTTAAGGTATCTTTTTCGAGAAACCATTCTTTTGCGTTAAAACTCCAATCTCTTTTTAATGGATTAGTTTCTGTTATTTTGTATGCTGCTTTCGTTGTCGAAATTGTGCCGGAACACGAAGTGATTATTAGTGATAATGCTAATAATACGATATTTTTAATTTTCATTTTTGTGTTTTAATTTAACTCAGAGTGGTATTTTATTTTACCAATCGATCCTGTTGGATTTGATAAAAGTTCAAAAACCGAAGTAGGAGCAAGGCCAGATTCTATACGATGTGAAACGTACAAAATACTCACGTTAGTTTCTTGTTTAATGGTATTAATAAGCTGAATTACCAGATCTACATTTTCGTCGTCCAGACCTTCTACAGGTTCGTCGAGAATTAATAATGGAGGATGTTTTAAAACGGCACGAACAATCAACGCAACTCTTTGCTGACCAATTGAAAGGTCGATAAAACGTTTTTTTCTTAAACTTGTCATTTCAACAACTTCAAGCCATTGCGCTACATTTTGTTTTTGTAAAGTGGTTGGCTCGTTATACAATCCAATGGAATCAAAAAATCCTGATAGAATCATTTGTTCTAAAGTGTGCCCTTTTTGAAACAAATCAGTCATAGAAGTGGCGAAGATTCCGATTTGTTTTTTGATATCCCAAACGCTTTCTCCAGTTCCTTTTTTTCTTCCGAATAAATATAAATCCTGTCCAAATCCTTTTGGATTATCTCCTGTAATTAAAGATAGAATTGTACTTTTTCCCGAACCATTCGGACCAATTAATTGCCAGAATTCGCCTTGTTTTATCGTCCACGAAATTTGATCTATAATTTTACGTTCGTCATAACTTACAGAAACATTATTCATTTTGATTAGTACACTTTCGTGAAAGGAATGCGGTTCAATCGCTTTTGGAATTGCGGCTGTATTTAGGGTTTTAAAATGATTTTCGGTTTTTAAAAGAGGATGTAATTCAAAGGAATTGTCTTTGATTTGTGCTTTATTCGGAACAAATTCTAAAACATCAACAACACGATTGAGCAATTGAATAATCGCAATATTATCTGTTAGTTTCTCTAGTGATTGTGCCAAAACAACTCTCGAAGCCTGATCTAAATGATCAAACGGATTATCGAAAATTATGAAATCAGGGTTTTGATTGATGCAGTATTTCAGGAACTCTTTTTTGCGTTCTCCAGACGAGAAAGTTCTCAATTGTCTGTGTGATTCCGGAGAAGCTTCGACAGTGTCATATTGATACTCTTTTTCGATGAATTTTTCTATGGCAATATCTGAAAACAGAATTCCTTTTTGGTTGTTAAAAACGGCTAATTCTCCTTCGGCTTCACCGGAAAGTAAAGTATCAATAAAAGCTTTTTTATTTACCTGATTCGATAAAAGTATATCCCAATGCTGCATTTTGTAATTTATTTTAAACTGTTGTCTGTATTCTTAACACATAGAAACATAGTTTTTGTAATTTAAAAATAGGCGTTTCACTTATTTAAAGGCACATAGCTATGTGTTAGAAACAGGTTTCTTTTAGTATTCTTTTTTAGACACATAAAATCTATGTTTCTATGTGTTTAATTTTTCTCTTTTGTGAACATTTCTCGATCGTTTCGTGACCATTCGCTCCAGGAACCTACATAAAGTTTTGGAATCGAAATTCCGGCATAATCCATTGCTAATAAAGTATGACAAGCTGTAACTCCGGAACCGCAATGAACAATTATATTTTCAGAATTCTTGTCTTTTATAATTGCGGAATATTTCTCTGCTAAAATTTCAGCGGATTTGTAAAATCCATCTTCATTTAAATTTTCGCTAAACGGAACATTTATCGCACCGGGAATATGTCCTGCAATTAAATCCAGCGGTTCTGTTAAACCATCAAAACGATTTTTATCTCTAACATCAATTACAATATTTTGATCGTTATTTCGGGCTTTTTCGACTTCATCGATATCGGCGAGAAGTAATTTCCATTCTGATATTGGGTAATTTTCGCTTGCATCAAAAATCTTAGTTTCTGAACTTATCGGATAACCTGCTTTTATTGCCTCTTGTAAACCTCCGTTTAAAACCTGAACTTTTTCATGTCCAATAGCTCTCAACATCCACCAAAATCTTGCTGCGGCATTTGATCCGTTTTTGTCGTCATAAATAATGACAAAACTAGAAGGCGAAATTCCGAGATTTGAAAGTACCTGAGAAAATTTTTCGAAAGAAGGCAAAGGATGTCTTCCTCCGTTTGCCGGATCAGTTTCTACTGTTGCCAAATCCCTATTCAAATCAATATATCGAGCGCCTTTTAAATGCTCTTTTTTGTAATTTTCTTCGGCATTGATTCCGGCTCTGGCATCAATTAAAACAAACTCAGAAGTATTATTCAGTTGTAATAATTCTTCAGGATTTATAAGTGGAGAAAGTTTTGACATCTTTAATAATTTTATTTTTTAGAGTTTCCTAACCAAAGCAAAGCATTCAAAATTAATTGGCTTTCTACTTTGTTTTCAAAGGTGTACGAAAGTGTTTTGTTTGTTCCGTGTTCATAATCAATATCATTATGTCCCATATTTACATAAAGCATTTTATAGTTTTTATTGGTCCAAACAACTGGATAATAACCGCTATGCCAGATCTCATGCGCTTTTGGTCCGGTTCCAAGTGGGAAACTGCTTTCGTCAATTGCCAAAAGAATTTTAATATCAGGATTTTTGGTAAGATCATTACTCCATCGGTACCATTCGTTTGGCGCTGACGAAAATGTTTTAGGAATATTTTTAGTAACCGGATGTTGATTTTCTACTCGTAAAACCGCCGATGTTGGTCGCCACGTATTGCTTCCGTATTCGCCGGAACCTAAAAAAGTATTGTGATACCAATTCCAGTTTTGTGTATAATCAGAATCATTTAGGGCAAAAGCTGAAAAATGAAATCCTATAAAACCGCCGCCATTTTCCATGTATTTCTGAAATGCTTCTCGTTGACTTGGCGTTTCGGGTCTTGTATCCAGAAATAAAACAACTTGGTACTTTGCCAGGAATTTAGCGTTTAGATTATCCCAATTGTTGGTAGAATCATATTCAAAATGATTTTCTTCAGCAACTTTTGGAAAATATTTATTCGCTTCATGAACAAAACTTATATGCGCCTGATCATTTTTTGCAGTATAAAAAGCAATTACTTTAAATTTTGATTTGCTTTTTTTCTGCTGAGAATATCCTGAAAAACAACTTAAAAAAAGTATAATCAAGAGACTCTTTGCAGCAAGAATAGAAGCTTTTTGACTAAAAATTGACATTGATTGTGGTTTGGTTGGTTAGTTAATTTTTGATTAATCAGGGATTTTTTCGATCAAAATTTCATTTCCTGATTTGTCATAATAAGTACACGTCATTTCGATAATATCAACTCTCCATTTTGCAATACCACATTGCGCAGCATGATTACAGAAAGTCAGATAATCCGTTTGTCCGCTTTGGTGCGATACCAAAAATTCAATAAAACGTTCTTTATTGGCAAGAGGAGCAACCTCAATTTCGGGATATCTTTCCTCTGCTGAAACCGTATAATTATTTACGCCATAATATTCGACATTACCATTATTTACAAATGTATCGTAACCTTTAACGCCCAAAATGATCAGGTCTTGTATATAATTTGGGAAATCTGCACCGCTTTGTACTTTCGAATGCGCTTCTTTGATTTGTTCTAGTGTAAACATATATTTTAGTTTTAGATTATTGATTAAAAAAAGTGTTGTCACGACCCGAGCGACAGCGAACTGGTGAAGCAATTCACGAATTTCATTCCTAAATTATTTAAATATAATTCGTGAATTCGTGGCGGAAAACCTTATTGTTTATTTCAAAAATACAATTAATGGTTTTATAAATTGATCGAAAGATTCAATATGTGGCAAATGTCCGGTATTTGGAACTTCGACTAATTTTGAATTCGGAATTACTTTTTGTGTCTTTTTGCCTAATTCTAAATAATTTCCCATTGTTTTTCGAATTTCTTCAGAAACCAATGGCTTTCCTAAAGCCGTTTTATCTCTTGTTCCGATGATTAAAAGCGTTGGACTTTTTATGTTTTTAAATTCATATAAAACCGGTTGTGTAAAAATCATATCATACAAAAGTGCCGAGTTCCATGCAACGCGATCATAATCCGGAGCAGTTGTCCAGCCAGCGCCAAGTTCTGCCCATTTTTGGAAATCTGCGTTCCATTTGCTATCATAATAATTGGTCATCTGATAGGTTTTTATGTTCTGATAGTTTTGTTTTAATTCAGATTCGTACCACCAATCAACTGGTTTGTAAGGAACAACTAGTTTCCAGTCTTCAAGACCAATTGGATTTTCGAGAACTAATTTTTCAGTAGTTTCCGGATACATTAAGGCAAATCTGGTTGCTAACATTCCGCCCATAGAATGACCGAGAATGGTTGTTTTTTCGATTCCTAAATGATCTAACAATTTCTTGGTGTTTTCTGCAAGTTGCTGAAATGTGTATTGAAAATTATCCGGTTTTGACGATTTTCCAAATCCTATCTGATCCGGAACTATAACACGAAATCCTTCGGCGCTCAATGCTTTTATAGTGGTTTCCCAATAAGCTCCGTTGAAATTTTTTCCATGAAGCAAAACGATGTTTTTGTTGTTATAATTCTGCGGAATAATATCCATATATGCCATTTTTAAATATTGGCGCTGATTGCTCAATTCTATGAACTTTACAGGAAATGGATATTCATAATTACTCAGATTAATATCTAATGATTTGATTTTTACTTCTTGCGAAAAACAGAAAACAGGAAATAATAGGAATATTAATTTTATAATTTTCATTTTCGGTCAGATTTTGAATTTACAGGATTATAAAATTACCGTTAAGCATCTTTAAATGCAAAAAATAGAGCCTTAAAGTTATGAGAAAATCTGAAAAGAAGAGATTTTAGAACTGTTTGCTATTATTTATTATTGAATTTTTAGCGAATAGAGCATTATTTTTTGTAAATTTAATACCCCGTAAGACATTGATTGTGAAAATATTGCATTTTAACGAGTAATGCTGTACTTCAAAGAACTTCTTTTATTAACAGGAAATTTGTCTGTAAATTAGAGTAAGAATGTTGTATGCTAAAACTGGTCTTATGAAAAAAACTATACTTTTACTCTTACTGACAGCGCCTATATTTGCTCAGGAAGTCAATACATTTGATTTCGCAGTAATAAATTCTACTTTAATATCTCCAAATATTGATCTTGATAAAGGCAGGAGTGTTGTTGCTGCCAATAAAGATGAATATTCGTCTTATTTTCAATACGCATTTGATATGTGTGATGATGATATTATTTTTGGTGCCGGAATTGATAAATCTGAGATTGACCGAACTTATATTGGTTATATTGGAAAAATCTGCAATAAATTCAGAGCGACAATTGCAATTGGTTACGTTGATTCAAGGTCTGATTATCAGGGAACTTTTACCGGATTTAGCGTTTCGTATCATTTTGGCGAAAATACTTTTGTGGGCGCAAGTTTAGAGAATTTGCATTCTTCAATTATTGATTATGAAACAGATGAGAGTTTTGATTACTACAAAAAACTGGTTCCGAAAGTTTTCGCGAGTTATGAGATTATTCCACATATAATTGCTTTTGGACAATTGAGCAGCAGAGTCAATGATATTGCATTAAAATATCAAATTGATCGATTTTCGGCAGGAGGATTTTATTCCGGACATGGAGTCGGAGGTATTTTTGGAACTTTAAATATTGGCAGGTTTGCCGTTTCTTGCAGTACTACTTTTGATAAAGTGAATTTTGGTTTGAAATTTCAATAAATTGCCAATTGCCCACGGATTTTAACGGGTTAAACAGATTGTCGCGGATTTTACTTTTTTTGGAATTTGGAATTTAAAAAAATTTGGAATTTTAATTCTCTGTTGGATCTTTTTTAATCGTTATTACTCTTTGTGGATACGGAATATCGATTTTAGCTTCGTCAAAACGTTTTTTTATACTTTGTAATAAATCGCAATACATCACAAAACCATCGGTTGAGTTTTTGGCCCAAGCCCAGGCTTTTAAGTTTACGCTTGAATCTGCAAGTGCAACAACTCTTGCTACGACAAGAGGTGTTTTTTGTTTTTTACTTTCGGCAGTTCTGGTATCTACAAAAAGCGGATGTTTAGCAATTTCTTCCTGCATAATTTCTAATGCTTTTTCGACATTGGATTCATAACCAATTCCAATTTCAATTATTTTACAGCATTTGGTATCATGCATGTTGGTGTTTACAATAATCTGATTGCTTATTACGGAATTTGGGATTATGATTCGGTTGTTTTCTGCATCTTTCAAAACAACTTGTCTTAGATTGATATCTTCGACAGTACCAACAAAACTATTAATGGTGATTTTATCGTTGATTCGGAAAGGCTTAAAAATAACCAGAAAAATTCCACTTACGATATTACTCAAAGCTTGTTGAGAAGCTAAACCTGCGACTAACGAAATAACGCCGGCACCTGCTAAAAAGGAATGACCAATAATTTTGAATTCGGGAATTTGTATTAAGGCAAAGGCAAATCCTAAAATGTAAATTACGGTTATAATTAAATGCTTTAAAAATCTAAATCCCGTTGCATCGTATTCTTTATCAGTTAATTTACGATATAAAACATAGCGAAGTACTTTGTCTGTAACAGCGCCCAAAACGATTGTTACAAGCGCAATTGTAGCAATAACGATAATTATTCTGAAGTCTTTTAGGAAATCGATCATGAGTTTTGAATTTAAAAAATCCAAAAAACATATATTTAAATTATAGTTTTTTGGATTTTATAAAGTTAAGAAAAATGAAGTTTGTTTTTATAATCCAACAAAATCATCACTTTTTGGGAAAATGCTCAACGCTTCAATAGCAATTTCCGGAGTTGGAGATGCTAATTTACGTAGTTTGGTATCCATCCATGCACCATCAACTGTAATTACTGCACAAAGTGTATCGTCTTCTCTTCTAAATTCGTGAATGATTGACCAACGCGAAGCATCTGGTTTCATTTTTGAAGTTTTGGTATGAAGAAATATTTTATCTGAAAGTTTTAGTTCTTTTCTAAAGATACATTCCTCTCTGAATAAAACAGGACCAAAACCTTGTGTTTGCATTACTCTTAAAGTCAGACCAAGTTCTTCGAGGATTTCGATACGATGTTGCGCACCAAAATCGTAATAAGCACTGTGACGAACGTGAAAATTTGGGTCAAGATCTGACCAGCGAAATGAAATTTCTTTAATAAATGAAGCCATTTTATACTTGTATTTTAATTTTATTCTGAATGTTTTTATATTGATTATTACTTCATAAAAACAATCATTTTCAGAAAACCGAAATTACAAATAAAAAAGTAAATTGAGGATATAATGGCACAAAGTATTATTCGTGCATAGTAAATTGTTTATTTCTTTGTCTTCACATAGAAAGACAAAAAAAGGAACTAAAATGTATTATTTAATTGAATTTATATTTTTGATTATTATCGCTTTGTCCGCTGGAGAATTGGTGATTTGTAGTGCTTTTTCGAAGTTTTGGATGGCTTTTTTATTGTCAATACCAGTATAAAGATTGCCTAGTAAAGAGTAATAAAAAGGATTATTAATCAGATTAAGTTTTTCGGCTTCGATGATGGCTTCTTGTTTACTGTTGGTTTTGGCAAGGGCAAAAGTTCTGTTTAAAGCTGCGATAGGCGAGTATTCTAAAATAAGAAGACGATTGTAAAGTTGTAATATGTTTTGCCATTTTTCGGGCGTGTCTTCTTTTTGTGTGTGCCAATAAGCAATTCCAGCTTCAAGATGGTATTTTGAAAGATGGTTTCCTGTAGAAGCTTTAACTAAATAATGTTGTCCTTTTTCGATTAATTCCTGATTCCAAAGCGTTTCATCCTGATCCTGATACAAAATTGTTTCGCCATCTTCATTTGTTCTGGCATCAAATCTGGAACTATGAAAACACATTAGAGAAAGCAAAGCATTTACGGCAGGAAGATTGGTTGTTGGATTTTCGATCAATAAAAAAGTCAATCGCATGGCTTCTGCGCAAAGATCTTTTCGCAGAATAGTATTTTGTGATGTAGAATAATAACCTTCAGAAAACAATAAATATAATGTTGTTAGAACGGTTTCTAATCGATTATTGATTTCTGAAACTGTTGGTTGTTCAATTTTAATATTGGCTTCTTTGAGCTTTTCTTTGGCGCGATTGATTCTTTTATAAATAACTTCTTTATTCGTCAAAAAAGCGTCGGCAATTTCCTGAATACCAAATCCGCATAATAAATTTAAAGCCAATGCAATTTGTGCTTCACCTGAATTTTCAGGATTGCAAACCGTGAATATCATCGCTAACTGACTGTCATTTATATTTTTGTTTGACAAGTCGATTTCAATTTCTTCAGATTTATTTGCAGTATGTTTGATTTCTACGGAAAGTTTTTGCTCAAAAACAGCATTTCGTTTTAGGTAATTTTTGGTTTTGTTTTTAGCCACGGTATAAAGCCAGGCTGTTGGATTTTCGGGAATTCCTTTTAAACTCCATAATTCGGTTGCAGCGAGAAAGGTGTCGCTTGTAATGTCTTCGGCAATTTCGATATTATCGATTCCAAATAAATAACAGAGCACCGAAACTATTTTTCGATACTCTGTTCTGAATAAATTGGGTAAAAGCTGGCTTTCTTCCATGATTCTATGCGATACTTTTTGTAAAAAGTAAACTGTTAGATGTAATTTATAAAAGCTTAATTTAAACACATAGAAACATAGATTTTATGTGTGAAAAAGAAAATAAAAAAGAAATACATTTCTTGCACATAGCGAACTTTGTGTATTTCAAATAAGTGAAACGCCTTATTTTTTTTGCTAAAAAAGTCTATGTTTCTATGTGTTGAAAAATAATTATTTATTGTGCTGTTACAGCCATACGTATTTCAACATTTCCACCTAATTCTAATATTGGACATCCGTTTGCAATTGCTACGGCTTCGTCATAATCTGTGGCTTTAATGATGATTAATCCGCCAATGGCTTCTTTGATTTCGGCATAAGGTCCGTTGATGACGCTTTTGTTTGTTGTTACAATTTTTCCTTCACCGTCCCAACGCTGTAAGGGTCTTGCTAGTTTGTCTTGCGCTGCGATTCCGCCAAGCCAATCTTGCCATAATTTAAGTGAGTCTTGCAATTCTTGTGGCGAAGGCTGTGTTTCTTTTGTGATATAATCTCTACGAAATATTAATAAAAATTCGTTCATGATATTATTTTTTGAATGTTATAAATTTTTCTTTTGATGTTTTAAAATCGATTTTTCAGATTAATCTTTTATATAATGAACCTGAAAAACCGATCGATAAAGCTTTAATTAACCAAATAATCCCACTTTGTAAGTTCCGGGTTCGTTAGGAAATGCAAGATTAATTCGGTTCCATGTATTAATGTTTGTGATAGCTAAAGTTAAATCAATTAATTCTTGTTCTGAAAATTCTTTTGCGGTTTCGTTGTAAACTGAATCTGTAACGTCGCATGCTGTTAAAGCTTCTGCCCATGCAAATGCTGCTCTTTCGCGGTTTGTGTAATATGAGGTTTCTCTCCAGGCACTCAATCCATATAAACGTTGTTCGGTTTCGCCTTTGTGACGAGCATCTTTATAATGCATATCAAGACAATAAGCACATTTGTTGATTTGTGAAACTCTAAAAAGAACTAATTCTATAAGAGATTGCTCCAGTGGAGATTTTTTTAGATATCCGCCAACTGGGTAAAGTGTTTTGATTGCTTCTTGTCCTTTTACGTGAATGTTAATTCGATTTTCCATTTTCTTTAAATTTAATGTTTATAAATGTTGTTATAATGGAATAACAATCGAACTTCTGGAATTGGACAAAATTTTCATCTTTTTTTGAAAATATTTTTATTTTTTGTTTTAAAAGTTTGTGAAGCCTTGATATTACTGGTTTTTTTTGAAGTGAAATATTTTCTAAAATTTCTAATTATTTTCTCGGGCACTTAATTTTTTGACAATCCAAGGTAAAGTTAATCCTTGACCAATAAGCGTCAGTAATACAACGGCAACCGAAATAAAAATAATTACGGTTCGCTCCGGAAAAGGAGTTCCGTCTTCGAGTTCTTTGGGAATACCAATAGCAATTGCAAGAGAAACGATTCCGCGCATTCCGGACCAACTTAGAATGACGCTGTTATTAAAGTCTAAAAGAGCATCTTCGGTGACTTTTCTTTTTCCTTTATTTCGTGTGCTTTTAAAGGCTTTTTGAAGATTGATTTTCTGAAGAAATATCCTAACCATTCTAATCAATAAAGCGACAATTGTGATAATAAAAGCATATCCGATATAAGGTAATATCATGTCGTTGTCGATACCTTTTAAGATATAACGAAAATTAAGTCCTATCAGGATAAAGATTAATCCGTTTAGTAGAAATATAATAATGTCCCAAAGGCTTCGGGAGTGGTTTTTGAGACTTTCGGGGAATATTTTTTTACTGAAACGTGCAATAGCGAGACCTAAAATAACTACTGCAATTACTCCGGAAACATGCAGTTCTTCGGCAATAAGATAGGTAACAAAAGGCATTAAGAGCATAAAGCTAATGGTAACTTCTGGATTTTTTTTGTGGACTTTGCTTAATATGAAAGCCAGGATTTTTGCCATTACAAAACCTACTAGAAATCCGCCTCCTAATAAAAGGATAAATTGTAAGGTTGCTTTCCATATTATAAATGCTGATCCCATTACGGCTGCAACGGCAAATCGATAAGCTACTAATGCTGAAGCATCGTTAATTAGACTTTCGCCCTCAAGGATGGTTATGGTTTTATGAGATATTCCAAGTCCTTTTGTGATGCTTATGGCGGCAACAGCATCTGTTGCTGATAGGATTGCACCAAGTAAAAATGCCAATGGCCAGGTTATATTCGGGATCATGTAATGTGCGACTACGGCAATCCAAAAGGTGGTTAGAAACACTAATGTGACTGCCAATGTGCCTATGGTATTGATATTGGTTTTAAAATCTTTAGGTGAAATATTGAACGAGGCATCATATAATAATGGTGGCAGAAAGAGTAGAAATATAATTTCAGGATTAATTTCGATCTCGTTCATTGTTGGAATAAAACCAATTGCAATTCCTACTATAACGAGCAGAATTGGTTGTGGTAGTTTTATAATATCTGTAAAGGCTGAGAGTCCTATGACAATGGCGAGTATAAAAATAATGATGCTGTAGTTTTCCATTAAAATAAATTTTGAAGAAGCTAATATAAGTATTTCGGGTTTTAGTTGAAAGCATCGAAAGTCATTAAAGCAGTAGATTAAGATGTTTTTCTTTTGGAAATAATTGCCCTAGCCCTGATAGAAGCGATATCCTTTTATGGCGGGGTTCGCCATAAAAGATATAGCGGATAGCAGGAAATAGCTCCTGATAATGACACGTAAAGTACTGATATGCCACGATTGTCAGGTTTGAAAAATGTCATGTTGTCAGATGATTATTGTCGTGCCAATATTAAAACTGACAATTTACTTTGGTTTTTTATATTGGCACAAAGATTGACTTATGCCACCTGAGTTATAAAATGTATATCAAAAATTAAATATATAAAAAATGGGTAAAATAATCGGAATTGACTTAGGTACGACGAACTCTTGTGTTTCTGTAATGGAAGGTAACGAAGCAGTTGTTATTCCTAACGCAGAAGGAAAAAGAACAACGCCATCTATCATCGCTTTTGTTGAAGGTGGAGAAATTAAAGTAGGTGATCCTGCAAAAAGACAAGCGGTAACGAATCCTACAAAAACGATTGCTTCTATTAAACGTTTTATGGGACACACTTTTGCTGAAACTCAAGAAGAGGCAAAAAGAGTTCCTTACAGTGTTGTAAAAGGTGACAACAATACTCCACGTGTGGATATTGACGGTCGTTTATACACTGCTCAAGAATTGTCAGCAATGACTCTTCAAAAAATGAAAAAAACTGCTGAAGACTATTTAGGTCAAACTGTAACTGAAGCGGTTATTACTGTTCCTGCTTACTTTAACGATGCACAACGTCAAGCTACTAAAGAAGCTGGAGAAATTGCTGGTCTTAAAGTTATGCGTATCATCAACGAGCCAACTGCTGCTGCACTTGCTTACGGATTAGATAAAAAAGGAACTGATCAAAAAATTGCTGTTTACGATTTAGGTGGAGGTACTTTTGATATCTCTGTTCTTGAATTAGGAGACGGAGTTTTTGAAGTATTGTCTACAAATGGTGATACTCACTTAGGTGGTGATGATTTTGACCAAGTTATTATTGACTGGTTAGCTGACGAATTCAAAACTGAAGAAGGTATTGATTTACGTTTAGATCCAATGTCATTGCAACGTTTGAAAGAGGCTGCAGAGAAAGCTAAGATTGAATTATCATCTTCTGCTGAAACTGAAATCAACTTACCTTATGTAACTGCTACTGCTTCTGGACCAAAACACTTAGTGAAAAAATTATCTAGAGCTAAATTTGAGCAATTATCTGATTCTTTAGTAAAACGTTCTATGGAGCCAGTTGCTAAAGCATTGAAAGAT
>Ga0105244_10000279_pt1 | contig 51377 bp, 56 predicted proteins | sample KBSM44metaG_FD_80423 | JGI IMG/M metagenome (GOLD analysis project Ga0105244, IMG submission 80423) | Miscanthus rhizosphere microbial communities from Kellogg Biological Station, Michigan, USA - KBS M4-4 metaG | ecosystem: Host-associated > Plants > Roots > Rhizosphere > Soil | place...
CCCTCCCGGCGGCATTTTCGCCAGAAGCGGTAAGCGTTATCGGTTACACCGTCTTCGCCTCCGGAATCCACGGCCATCGCCATCAGCGACATGCGCTTTGATGGAACGCTGGCCAAGGCCCAGGTTTTATGCAGCACGTCTGTGAGCAGAAGATCCCAGTCCTCAGGGTAACTCGCCGGATCGAGAGGACGGCATTCGCCGCTGTCATCGCTTCGCAGCGAATAGCGGATGCTATACCGGTCAACGACCCACCGTTCTCCCATAGAGCCGTATCCGGTGACCTGCACCACAAAGCGCCGATTCCGGCCGCCCTGTACATCGACGGTGGCGACCAGAAACCTGACGCCGTCTGCCACTGCTCGTTCAGGCATTTCCTCGGCACGCTGTGCTAACTGTTCCCCCCTGCGTTGTTCAAGGGCGGTTCGGGGAAGATAAGGACGGCCAAAATCTGTATTGATAACAGCCTTAAGGGTTTCTTCGCTGCCGGTTGCCTGAAACTCCTGTTCGGCAGTGAGGTATTTAAAAACCAGTTGTGCCCATGTCTGATAGGCCGCCGCCGGTCCCTCCATCCAGAAAGAGGCAATCCTCGACTGACGACCTTCACCGCTGATATTTCCGTCGCGATCAATCGTCTCACCATCCCTCAGCCAAACCCCACGAATGTTCAGCTCTCGTTTCATATCAGGGGAAATCAGTCCTTTACAGGCAGGGCACTGCAGACGTGCGGCCTCACTGGCCAGAACCGGATCGCTTTGATTGTGATAGCCCATAAGGTTGGCCATTTCTGGCTGAAAGTACTCCCTGCAGTGCGGGCAGGGCCAGTACCAGCGCCGGCGATCGCCCCGGTTGTACAAAGACATTATTCCGGTTGAGGGTGGCGCGTCATGAGGGGTTGAAGCCTTCCATTTTGTATCGCAAATGTCCCGGCCGGGTGAGCTCTCCACCAGCGTCATACCCGCTGACATAAAAGTGGTAGTGCGCTTTGAAGCCAGTGAAAATGCGTCGCCCTCGCCGTCGATGTCCTCCGGGAAGCGGTCATAATCAGTCAGGGCGACAAACCGGTAATCCGACGACGACATAATACTGATCGAAGGCCAACCAATTTTAAGGAATGAGCCGTCCCTGAACGTTTTGTCATGGACATTATTATCGTTGCGGCGGGGGCTCATTCTTTTCTTTACCGCCGCGCTGCACCTGAAGGTTCTGTCCAGGCGCTTTTTCGAGTGCTCCCGGGCCTTATCTTCGGTCATCTGCACGACGAGCATGTCTGAGGGATCGCAAACGATGGTATAGACAATCCAGCCATCAATGAGGCCGATCGTTTTCCCGGTTCGTGCTGGGCCTACAAAAATCACGGCATCGTATTCACGTGATGACAGGCAATTCATGGGCTCGATGATATAAGGTGTCAGTTCAGGATCCCACGGAACAGAGTTACCGGCACCTTTAGGAACACGCATGAATTTTCTAACAGCCTCTGAAATCGGCATGCGGCGTGGTGGAGAAAATCCTGCCGATATGTCCCTGCCAGAATTTCGGGCTGATGACAAACTCATTAGTCCTCCTCGTGGCTTTCTCCTTCATCGTCAGGCATTAATTCTGCAGCACAAGCCTCATATGTCTTTTCCTGGAGGGTGTATCGCAGGTCATCGATTGATTGCTGTACGATGCCGACGGCCTGTGGTGGGAGGGCACAATCTCGCTCCAGAATGTCCGGTATGGTCTCCAGAACCTGCACGACAGCCTTTCTCATGGCCGAATAGACAATGACCACTTCATCCACGGGGATGAGTTTCCGCTGCTCCTTTTCCAGTTTGATCCTTTCGTTTTCTGACTGAAACCAGTCCTTTCTCTCTTTAGGCTCCATCTGGGACGGATCTTGAACAGATTCTGCGCCCTCAAATTTCGCGCCAAACAGGGCCGGGCCAACATGCTGCAGCGCATAAACTGGATTTCCCCTGATTGTCGCAGCCACCGGAATGTTGGCGGCAATGAGCCGCTTTTTGACGGTGTCACGGTGCAGCCCGAACGCCTCTGCGATTTTAAACACGCTCCAGTTATAGGCATCCCCGATACCACTTACATTCGACATAGGCAGTACCACCTGGCAGGTGATTGTTATATTTTTTGATTAGTTTCAAGAGGGTACGAACTGGTCTAATAACGTGAAACGGATTGGAAGTGTTATCATAAATTAATGATTTAAATACATAAAATACAAATTCATTTCTTATCGCACCACTAAATTCCCCACGTCCACTCATATACCCCTTTGAGCCGCTTACATGTGACCAAAATCCTTGAGAATGAAGCACCCGTTAAATAATTGTGACGCCTGTCTCTTGATGAAATTTTCACCTTGAAATCTTCCCCCGCAGGAATACAAGGGTAGCCGCATTTATTGGCGATCGATTCAAGTTGAGGATGACAGCATGATCAAAAGGTCCGTTCTGGCTGTTCTGATACTGACTGCTGGCTCGCTGTGCACACTTTCAGCGAGCGATCGTGCAGTAGAGCATCCAAACCGTTACAACTTAATGCTTAAGCCTGACGGTGATCCTCGCTCCTGCCATATGGAGGTGCATGAAATATTGCAAGACTTTTCATTGGCAGGGCTGACAGCATCAAAACATCATTCTTATTGCCTGGAAAAATACATCAAATGTATACACTTCCATGGCAGTCGAAAGTCCGGCCCCAGCATGACACAGTGTGGCGCATGGAAGGACCAATGTGACGCCCAAGGCGTCTGGTCTGGTCCGCCCTACCTTTTCACAGATGAGGGTAAAAAAGATGAACTTTGAAACTTCCATTTATATTGATGAAGCAACCTGCCAGGAGATAATCCTGAAGGAGTGCACTCGCGAATGGACGATTGTGACACGTGTTGTTGGCGAGGCTATGTCACGTACCCGGGAAAGATTCGGGAAAATGGAAGGCGATCTCGCACTTGAGGAACGCCTGAAATATCTCGCCTCAATCGGTCTGATTGAGATTGATGAACCTGACCAGCCCTACGGCCGATACAAAGTCAGGCTACCTGTAAAAGAATGACAACGACACTAAATTCCCCACGTGCACTCATATACCCCTCTAGCCGCTTATGCGTGACCAAAATCCTTGAGAATGAAGCACCCCTTAAATAATTGTGACGCATGTCTCTTGATGAGATTTTCACCTTGAAATCGTTTTCCATAGGAATACAAGGGTAGCCGCCTTTATGGGAGATCGATTCAAGTTGAGGATGACAGCATGATCAAAAAGTCCGCTCTGGCCGTTCTGATACTGACTGCTGGCTCGCTGTGCGCACTTTCAATGAGCGCTCATGCAGTTGAGTATCCAACACAGTACAATCTGATGCTTAAGCCTGCCGATGAGCCTCTATCCTGCAACATGGGGAATCATGAAAGATTGCAGGAACTCACCCTGGCAGGGGTGGCAGCATCAAAACATCATTCATTTTGCCGGGAAAAATACATTAAATGTATCCATAACTTTGGCAGCAGAAAGGCTGGTCCCAGCACAACACAGTGTGGGGCTTGGAGGGACTATTGTAATGCTCAGGGCATCTGGCTTGGTCCGCACTACCTTTTCAAAAATAAGGAAAAAGAATGATGAACTTTGAAACTTTAATAAACATTGAAGAATCAACCTGCCAAGAAATGATCCTGAAGGAATGCACTTCCGAATGGACGATTGTTACTTATGTTATTGCTGACGTTATGACTAAGACTCTGGAGAAGTACGGTAAAATGGAAGGCGATCTCGCACTTGAGGAACGCCTGAAATATCTCGCCTCAATCGGTCTGATTGAGATTGATAAACCTGACCAGCCCTACGGCCGGTACAACGTCAGGCTACCTGTCAAAGAATGACAACGACACAAGGGACAGCGCTATAAGCAGATAAAACGTCAATATTCACTATTATCCGTTGATTAAAATAACCTTTTTTACCTGCTTATACTGCTGTCCAGCCTGAATCTCACCAGTAACGATGATTCAGGACCCCTCATGCCACCGTTGCCACCGGATGAACAGGGTGCTGGCTGCGTGAGCTGGCTGACTAATTCCCCTGAAAATAAACATCACTCACTCTCCATACAATTGACATAGGCAGCTCCACCTGGCAGGTGGTTTTGTAATTTTTTCTTTTATATCAATTGAATATAAACTGGTCTAATGACAGGGTTAAAAAAAGATTGTACAGGTGATATTAAGATTTAATCAACAATATCATAGCGTTAAGAGACCTGCCGCCGCCGCCATGAAAATGCAAAAATCAGCCTTTTTCCGCGGGGCCGCCGCCTCGTGGACAGGGCATCCCACCGGGAGGACCCGTGGCTTTAATAGGAGCCTGATCATTCGTGACCCGGCTTTGCTCAATCTTTCTGATGGCGGCCTTGTCCAGATTGCAGTTCTCAATGACAGTAAGAAGTTTTTCATTCAACTCCAGGCTGTCGCCGTAAATCATGTGCTCAGGGATATCAGGGGCTTCACAGTCCACCAGCAGTTCCAGCGGGACTGGGACCGCGGGAACGCGCACGAATTCTTTCTCTGTGCGCACGCAGCTGGTCAGCAGCACCGTTAGGCACAGGATGGTAAGCACAGTCGTCTTCATGCATCTCCTTCCTGATGTGGGCAATGCGCCTCTCGCTTTCAGCATCATTGCTGCGCCTGTCTTCATGGGTAATCCGGGCTATATCCTGAAACAGCATGACTGCTGCCAATGTGTTTGTGAGGACAGACTGAGATTTCAGTTGTTCTTTTCGGGCGTCACGCTCAGCCTTTTGGGCCTGGAGCATTTCATTATGGAAATGATAAGTAGTCCAACAGAGTATAAGAATAAAAATAAAGAGCAGTATGAAAAGACATTTATTCACTTTACCACCAGCGTATAGCCCATATAAAAATAGAAATCGCAATAAGCCGAATAGCGAAAGCAGCCGCTTCAGTCAATTCAGGGTTATCTGGCGCTTCAAGTTCGAGACCATTTTTCATAGTTAACCTCAACAAAATTCGTTTATAGTTCACCTATGTTCCTCGTTAGTACTGTAACGCTGGAAAGCAGAAGCCCCGGAGTGCGGCTAACACCCTGGGGCTTCGATATATTTATCTTTGTTTGAGAAATTTACTTCATAGAGACCCCACCCACTATCAGCCCCCCTTTTTTCTTTCTTCACCACCGAACGGCATTAATCAGGCTTGATAGCCCATCAGAAAGAAAACGAACCACATCAATGAAAAACCGCAGATTACTCATGTGCCAGTTCCTCCGCTCTTTTAAAGACAACAGAATCGTATGGCTGATATCCGTTTTCGTGAACGATAATGGCCCGTATGAGTTTGAGCATCGTCGTGCCGTCCATTACATCAATATGCTGGTGAGAAGGGATACCGGTCACGGTGGATACACCATCGATGTAAGCCTGCGTGTCATTTTCCTGAAGCGGTGCCCAGCGGTGAATGATGTCTGAGATGGTATTGAGGCCATGCTGGATCTGGTAGTGTTTTAGAATAATCAGCATTGCCCGTATGCCATATTCAGCGCTGACAAACTGGCAGAAATCTTTGTCTGTGCGCTGAGATTCAGGAACGAGACCACGCCACTGATTACCCCACCGGATATTACCGGGATTATTGTTGCGTATGCCCCGAGCATTACTGATTGTCATCTTTCACACCAATACGATTACCGATAAAGCGCAGGACAAAGGCGCGAAGAGAATCTACTCCGATAAACCCGACCGCTCCGCCGATTGCTATGGTTGCTGTGCGTGGCCAGTCGAGATACCCCAGCCCGGAAGCAACGGTTAATGTAAGGGCACCGCAAAGCAGACCTTCCAGAATCATTCTTCTCCAGCCGCCTCCCGTATAAGCTATCCGTAGTACCGCCATCAACATGGAAAGAAGCATGGCTCCTACGGGTGTTTCACCCCGCCACCAGCTTTGTAGCAGGTCATACAGGCTGGTCAATGCAAATGGATGAGGCTGCATTTTCATTCTCCGATACCTTTTAACGGGGCCTGATACGAAAAACCCCGCCGGGCTGGCGAGGTTATAATGCGATGCAAAGTTATTACGTAACGATTTTAGGTAGCGTGATAGCAGGGTCGAGATACGAAGCTTGTCTGCATTCCCGGATTAATGCTTTTTAAGTTTTACATTGTATTTGCCATAAGGTTTATCCGGGTGATCAATATCAATCAAGCCTTGCTGGTGAAGATGACGGAGTCGCTCTTCAATCGCCATATCCTCTCCAGTATTTCCTGTCGTTATATAAAATTGCTCCATGACTCTCACAATGACTTCGGGTCCGTACTGCCATTGTTCGGAACAGGCCGAGAGGATATATCGGAAACAATCCTCCTCATCTACTGAAAGTTTGAATTTGTAATTCATACATTTCCCTGTCGTTTAGAATCATTCACCAGGCCAAAATCCTTGTGATAAACATATTTCATACCACCTTTGACATTGCGATTTTCCGGCATGAAAGCGATGAGCCCATTCATGATTTTGCATGCATTCAACGTATTTAGGGCGGCATTTATTCAGATTCCTGGTTCCAACCGAGTCACCAGGCACGGAATTCATGTCTGTGCGAGACTGTACATTTTCACCATACAAGGTAAGAGCTATCTTCTGACTCTCTAACAGTGTGTAGTGAGTTGTCAAATGAGCATGTGCTGGTGATGGCACGCTACCGGTGTTCATCATCATCAACATAGCTAACACACACTTCACTTTAGTTCTCAAGTTTCAACTCCGCACGCTGCCGATATTTAAATACTCTCCCTATCAAAAATCAGAGGATTTCAACATCCGCTGCAAAAGATTATCTTCAGGCCACGAGTGCTTAGACATGACGCTGACAAGGTAATCGTCAGATTGATTCTCTTTTAACTCAGGATGGATGTCTTCAAGGGGTTGTATCACAACAAAATCAATTTCCAGTAGAACCGTCTCAACAGCCATTCTGTAACATTCTAACTCTTGGAGACTAATTCGGGATTCAAGAAGGGAAATCGACTGAACAAATTCTCGTTTTGATAAAATCATCTGGGTATGAATAGCATTTGCCAGATCATAATCACCGATATAAATGGATTTATCAGAAGTAGAGGATAATGCAAGAGGACTCATATCTTCAGTTATGCCAGATAAACCTGGTCTATTTACATAATTCTTTATCATTCTGCTGGCGATACTGTCAGTGGGCCATGAATAATGTGCCAGCAGATCATCCATATAACAGATATATTTATCATATCCAGCACCATTTATTTCAGGCACAGGAATATGGCCCCGTAATAGCTCGACAAAATAGTCATGCAAGTTATCGTAAACCTCATATAACACAGATGCTATCGCAAAGCTTAATCTTTCCTGATGCTCGTTACTAATCAAACCGTTTAAAAGGGATGGCAGAGAACCGAGATATCGAAGTTGTGAATAAACCATCCCGTGAACAGGCAGAGCAATCCTAAATTCACTAATCATCATCAATTCCTCAATTATCATCAACAGCCATGCTGCATCATAAAATCATTCTTACATCGTGAAAAATCCCAATGATTTTTACCGGGTTCATTAAGAATGCCGTGACAGTGCTCAATAGCCTGATTTTTTAACCGCTGACACCGCTTAGTGAGTTGCCTTAACGGGCTTATCACCGGTGCCCTGGGGAGTAAGCCGTACGCGTTGCTCAGGCACAACTTCAGAACCGACAGTGCTGAATATTGCGGCTTTCTTGTTGTGCTCATCATCCTCTTCATAGCACCTATCAGCTGAAGACATGCACCCAGAGATTATCAAAATGGACGTGAGTAACGCGTACTTCGTCTTTGTATGCACTGCAGCTCCTCCCAGTAAGCAGCAAAGAACATATTGATCAAAAATCAACCAACTCAAGGGAGCTTAATATCATTAGCTGGCAGTTGTCTGCTTTGGGATGCAAGGGAATGTAACACTTGGTTCAATTTTGAATGTCATTTAAGGAACCGTGTTCGTTGCTGCTGTTGAATATCGTTGTATAGGCTCGAACGAATCATGCCACGTCTTCAGGTGGCATCTTGCCCTCTCATCCACTTGACCGAAATATGAGGAAGAAACATCTGCATAAGAATGACCAGAAAGACCAAACCGTCAGGAGGTATCAAATTTTGGCGTCTCACTAATATTTTATTCCTGGAATAAAAGTCAGGGCTGAGACTGGATGCTCATGTCACCATTTGATAATGTGCAGTTTCGCTAACTAATCACATGGTGGTGGAATATGCAGTTAGAGGGCCTTCGTTCACTTCACGCAAGCATGCGCGCGAATAATGTCACACGGACGCAATTTCAATATCGTCACAACAACGTCGTATTCGATGTGCTTTTTTTTACTGACCGCACGCCCTATAAATTGCTGTTCGGTGCGATTGGGCATAAATGCAGTTTCATACTGGATGTCCGCCAGGGTTATGACGTCGCCCCCGTAATAAAGCCTGAATCGGCTTATTCAGACCTCTGTAAAGCCTTAGGATTGACCTACGATCCCACCAATCCCTTTCGACCATCAAAATTTTTGGGGCACTTCGCCCAACATATTCCCTCTTCCATTGAAAGCACCAAAGAGCCTTCAGCTCCAGTGAATCAGCATGCAGAAATAGTTGATGACGGGGATAAGGTGTTCTTCAGTCACTGGCGTAATAATGGGAGCAGTAGCCATGTCAGCGAAAAAAATCTCGACAAAACCTATCGTGCATTTGGGAAATTAATTTCTGATTTTTGCATGGAAAGGAATATCAGCAGTTGCTGGACCGTCCATGACAAGAAGAGTTAGCCTAAACGGTTTCTGACTATGACAGCAGCAGCTGCCACGGAAACCGCATGATTGACAGATTACGCCAACTTTTACGTACGTAAAGTGGTTTCACTTGAATATGGGCGTGGTGTGCGTTGCACTAACCGGTCCATTTCAAGTGACGCATCGAGCATAACGAGCATACCCTCAATAATACCCTCAGCCTTTTGTAGCTTTTTCCCGATATGTCCGTCAGAACAGTGATGCTTCCTAGCCAGAGTCATGAAGGTATGGCCAAGAACATAGTAATCCACCAGCAGATCGTGCAGATCTGCGTTGTTTAGAAAAAGCCTTGCCACACAATGGCTGATAATAAGCCCATCTTCATCGCAGCATTGAGGACGCGACGTTACCTTCACAGGAAAAAGCCCCTTGAGGCCTGCCGCAACGACATTCCATGTGATTTTTTCAGGGTTGCGAGCTGCCCATGCCCCCCAACGCTCGAGGACTATTTGAATATCGCGCATTGTTTTTTCCGGCCAGTTCATAAACCAACAGGCACTAAGCATAACATTTGGGAAAGCTAACTTCCCGGCTATATCGTTTGATATAACTGCCTATTATGAATCTGGAAACCAGGGGTGAACATGATTGTAGGGGTCAGTATTATAAATCGGGTGAAAACGATCACGAGGCACACTATAAGGTTTAGGTTCACCACATCCTGACATAAAAACCGAAGCAAGCAGCAGAATTAGCATTGATATTTTTGATATTGATAGCTTCATAACATCATCCTTTCCTAGGGGGTAATTCAATCATTACTCAATGAAACTCCTTGTTCAATAATAAAGAAGCATTGCCGATCATAGAATATCCAAAATATGCACACCAAGTCTCGGCTGAAGTCTTAGCAGTCGCACAAGTTGAAGAAAGTAGGCTATTTTGATGAGGGTATTATTTTGACTCGGAAAAGTAGAAGTTCAGCTTCCTGTTAATAGGCATTGTGATAGCTTTGACCAAAGCTCCACGCTTAATAATTTAAAAACGGTGTTTACAAAAGTCAGCTAAACCAGCTTTTAGAGCTCACTTTCCACAAGCAATAACGACATAGCCCCTGCATTCCTGATTTTTTGCCCTAGGCAATAGGTGCTTTAGTCACCTCCGCCCTTTAGCCGCTCATCAGGCGTACGCCATTTCAGAAGACGCTGCAGCGCCGTTTCATCCTGCATAAACGCTCTTGCCGCCTTAAGGCGTTCTTTGAGCTTCTCCTGCAGAGCTGGGTCACAGTTCTCAATATCCCTTTCCGCATCAATGAAGAATTGCCTTACACGAATATCTTCTGCCCACCTCGTCATGATGCCCTGCAGTTCATTCAAGCTGTCTTTATAAGCCTCTTCCCTTCGACGAATGACTTGTCGTTTCTCATACTCAATCAGTTGCTTCTCAATTCGTAAACGTTGTGCTTCTCCGCGCTCTTTCTGGGCCTGAATTTCTTTCCTCAAGATGGGTACGGCTGACTGCGCCGCTTTAATCATTTTGGGTATCTGACTTATCAGGTCACATTTTTTGGTTTGTGTGAAAACCTGATGCCAGCCATTAGGCTCATACGGCGAGTAGAGTTGAAACCGGAATCGCCCACAGGGGATATGTCGCCGGCTGTAGTACCCCAGTTCACCTGAGTTTTTACCACGGAACCATTCGATCATCTTTTCATCACGCACATATCGCCCTTTGACCTGTTTAGTAGGCACCTCTTCCGTCATCTCCACCAGCGAGAACCCTACATTTAAACTATCTAGGCAGATGACGCTTTCGTTGGAAGGCTTCCAGAGTGATGGGTAAAGGAACTCCCTGCTGCCATCCTCACTGACAGTGATATCTCTACGCCGCAGGCTTTCATTCATATCGGCCAGTCTGATACGCAGGCCTGCCTTTTCAGCTGCAACAAACAGCTTCAGAAGGAATGCCTCAGCTTCGCTCATTCCCGTGTCAGAAACATTCATATCGAGGAGTTTGCGCTTTGAAGGCTTGTAGTAACCCAACTGAGTTATTGGAGATTTAAGCAAAATCTCTTTCGTGGCTGAAAACAACTGCGCCCCTTGGATGGATCGAATAGGTGATTTGGGCCTACCCTGAGGAACGGACTTTGGTCCGGAGTGCAATGCTTGCTCGCCTTCTGGTTCAGTAGTTCGCTGTACATCAGGTTGTTTGGGGGGATTGATGCTTACCTTATCTTTGTATGGGGGTAAGGAAGGAACAGGCGGTGCAATACCTTTCGCAACCGCTCTCCAGTAACCCAACATAGGCCTTGGAACTTGTAGCTCAATACATTTAGCGATGAGTATTTGCTCGGTTGACTTTAACTCCGCTGCTAATTCTCCTAAGGGCTTGCTCCAAACACGATTATAAAGAACCTTTCTATTCACACAAATCAAGAGTTGATTATTAACTTTCATACGTCAAAACCCAATATTATATTCTGTTTTATGAAAAACATTTAAGATTTAACAACATAAATCCACACCCCTAGCAGAGATCCTACTGAAAACGACAAAACCGCATTTTCTACATGAAAAAGATTAATGAAATTACTAAAATTAGCAGACATATAAGATCTAATGTAAAAATATTTTCAGCTTGCAAGATTCACCATTCATGCTCAGCAAACAATTTTAGAAAGGTGAATTTATTAGAATCTAAAAATAAATATCAAACTTAAGGCCATACAATGCTTGGAAAAAGAAAGTTATCATCATTCGCTTTATCTAAATTAGAACTAGACATCAAAAACCCAAGGCTTATTGGCTATAGAAAACAGAATAAAATAAATAACGAGAATGATGTTATCGCTTTAATGATCTCTGTTTATGGAGTGAAAGAGCTTATTTTTTCAATCTTAACAAACGGATTTCATCCTGACGAAGTTTTATATTCAATACCTAACAATGAAAACAATAAAAAAATTATTGTAGAAGGCAATAGAAGACTGACCGCCTGTAAAATAATAAAAAAACCAAGTCTTTTAAAGAAAATAGGTCTTGATAATTTATATGTAAAAATTCAAAACCATAAAAATTATGCCTTGGCCTTAGAAAGCATTAATAAATTAAATGTTGTAGAGCTAGAAAGTAGAAAAATGGCTAGAACTTACATTGCCTCTAAGCATACTAAAGAGTCAATAAAGAGGTGGAGTGTATATACACAAGGTGCCTACTACATTGATCTAATGAATGAATATAGAGATATAAATGCACTGAGATCTTCTATTAACAATAGCGTATCGAGCAGTAGAATTCGAGGTGTAATTTTTTTCTCACAAATTACTGATGAAATACTTTCGTTACCTACACTTAGTGAAATCGAAAAAGAAACGTTACTATCAGATATCGATAATATCAAAGTCGAAGCAGTCATTCGATTGATTCAGCGAACCGATTTTAAAGAAAAAATAGCCAGAATAACATTGAATAAAAACGGAGAGTTATCAGTAAAAGGAATACTCCCTCAAGCTTATCAAATACTCTTGGCTAAACTTGCTAGGGATGCAAATTTTTCGAAAGAACTCACTACTCGACAAGAAGATGATAATAAAATTGAAAAATACATTTCCGATTTGGAAAAAACGTTGCTTTCATTTTCCAAACCAGAAAATGAATTATTTGATGATGCCGAGGATGAAGAATATGACTTAAACCTTGATTCAGACGAACCTTCTGAAGACAGCGATGAAATAGATTCAGAATATATAGATACTGACCAAAAAGTTACGACACCGACCGACCATGTAAAACCTAAACCAAAAAACATTAAAAAAAGCACATACCTTATTGAACGAACATTTTCTTTAAGTGGACATAAAAAACTAGATGAACTACTGGATGAAGCCAAAAGATTAAACTTCCTAAAATTTAAATACAGCTCCATAATTTTAAGCAGAACTATAATAGAAACGGTTCTGAGCATATTAATTAAACGCTCAACAGTTCACGATTCGTATAAAGCTTACTCAAAATTTAACTATTTGCAACTTGATACCTTATTAGACTATTATTCAAATAATTTAGTTAAAGTTTTTCCTGAGGATGATAAAACACCTTCCATCAAACTAATCAAACACACCTTATCTAGTTATAAGGAGACGGGAAAATTGGTCTCCAATCTGGCAACGCATAATGAAGAACATTCCCTCACAGAACAAGAAGTTACTCATGTAAGAGAGAAGTTGAATGATTTGATTGCATATTTTTTAACCAAGTTTATAGCTGGCCAGTGAAGCTAAAAAAGTTATAATCATGCCAAGATTTAGAAATGGTAACGATACGATGCGGACATACGAGACAAAACAGATAAAAAGCCTTAAAAATAAATTAGTTAGAGATGGTTTTGGCTTACCGCATTTACCTTCTGATGTTTCTCCGTTCCGCTATCCGGGCGGCAAAGCGAAACTATCTAGGTTTATTGCCCTCTTCATTCTTACCAATAACCTTAAAGGCTGCACATTAATCGAGCCTTTTTGTGGTGGCGCAGGAGGGACTCTTCCCCTCCTCGTAGCCGGCTTAATCAATAAACTGGTTTTGAACGATCTAAATCCTGGAGTTTACGGATTTTGGCATTCAATAAAGGAGAATCCTGATGAGCTAATAAAATTGGTTAATAGTGAACCTGTCAATATTGAATCATGGAACCATTGGAGAAAAATATATTTTTCTAAAGATGAGTTTAGTGAACTTGAAAAAGGTTTTTCAGCCTTTTTCCTGAATCGCACAAATCGCTCTGGCATATTACATGCAGGACCAATAGGAGGCAGATCTCAGATTGGTGAATACCTTATCGATTGCCGATTTACGCGCGCTACATTAATTAAGCGAATAGCCAAAATAGCAGATATTGCCGATAAATTAATAGTTACGCGAAATGACGCGTGCGAAGTTGTTTCAAATGCAACTCCAGAATGCTTCATTTACGCCGACCCTCCATATGTAAAAGAAGGACGGAACATTTACAATGATTTCTGCTTCAATGACCAAAATCATCTCGAATTTTCTTGTTCATTAAAGAGAAGCAATGCTCATTGGCTGCTATCATATGATGACCATCCTTTAATACATGATTTATATTCTAATGCAGGAATTAATATTATTGAGTTAAGTTACGCCATTAACAAGGCTAGGCTTGGAAAAGAGCTATTAATAGCATCTATTAACTCTAGACAACCACAAATTGAAAAGCCAGATACTCCGAACCAAGAGAGTGATATTGATTTAACTTTAGCTAAAATAATTTAATTACTCAAATCATTATTCTTTGAAATGACATTATAAATAATGATCACATTTTAAACCAAAAACTTAGGAAGAGGAAATGGCTAAAAATAAAATAACAAAAATAAGAAAAATAGAAATAAAAAAATTTAGAGGGTTGAGCGATGTTAGCTTCAATTTGGCTAATAAAATTACTCTCATTTGTGGAAAAAATGGCACTTCAAAATCTACAATTTTAGGAATTATTGCACAAGTTTTTAGTTTTAGAAAAGACTATTCAAAGTTACCCCCTCTAGATCTCTCGTATAAAACCCTTACAGAAGATAATTTTGAATCAACTTTTTCCGACCACTTTAGATTTTCAAAACTAGATGAATCGGGTTCGATGGATATTAATTTTGAAGTTTATGATGGATCAACCAACACACTTCAAAAAGACTTAAAATTAAGAGTTTATGATAGCTCAGACAGGAATAGAGTCCGCCCTGTTGTTCGAGGCAATAAAGTAGAAGGTATAACAAATACTAGTCGGAATATTACTCATCCATTGATCTATTTGAGTTTAGCTAGACTTCAGCCTATTGCGACCAGAAAAGATTATAATGTCGTCACGCAAGATTATGTAAAAGATAATGAAGAATTTTTCAAGAGTTTAAATAATAAAATACTAATTAAAACTAATACTTCCGAGCTCACTGCAACCTCTGGTAGTGTTAAATCTTTAGTGGGACACTCAGATAAATATGACCAAGACTCTGTATCTGTAGGTGAAGATAACGTTGGACAAATAATACAGGCAATTCTATCTTTCAAAAAATTAAAAGAAGATTATAGCGATTACCATGGTGGGATATTATTAATTGATGAATGTGACGCAGGTCTTTTCCCAGCGGCTCAATTAGAACTATTAAAAGTTCTTTCAAAGATCAGTTCTGATCTTGATCTTCAAATAATAATCACATCACATTCTCCTCTTATGATTGAAGAAATATATAATTTAAGCACAATAAATGGTAGTGAAAAAGATTTTAAAAACATCTACTTAACAGATACTTTTGGCCCGATTCAAATTAAATCAGATCTATCATGGCCACAAATCTATGCCGACTTGCATGTTGATACCATAAAAATTGAAAATGAGTATCTCCCTCGTGTTAATGTGTACTTTGAGGATAGGCAAGGATTTGACTTTTATAATGCATTAATTACTAAAAGAGATATTAAAGCAATATCTAATCCTCTCAAGGATATAAACATAAGCTGCAGTGATTTAATCAGTTTAGTCAAGAGGAAAATCCCTGAGTTTTCGGATAAAAGCATATTAATCTTAGATTCTGATGTCAAAACTGATAAAAACTATAAGGAAATAAGCCATAAAAATAATGTATGTTTATTACCTTCTGAGTTTCCACCCGATCAGTTGTTGTTTGAGTTTCTCTATAATTTAAAGAAAGATGACATATACTGGAAGAATAAAGAAGGGTTCACTAAATCAGTATTTATTAGAGTTGCATCTGATATTATCAGTAAATTAGGAATTTCCACAGATCAAGAAGATATCTCTCTTCAAGAATATATTAATGCTTTTAGAAAAAAACCGGGCTATCAAACTGGTTTAATAAGAGAAATGTTTAAAAAATTTAGTAAAGATGAAAAAATTGTTAGTGTAGTCAATGGCAAAGTTGCAGTTAATCCTTATCGAGTTTGGGCATTACGAAATCCAGCGAAATCTGAGATTTTTATCGCAAACTACATAGCAGCCATAAAAACCGTGTTAATTAAAGCCTATGGTTTAGATGCTGGAAAAATTAATTCTCACTTTTCAAACTAACTCTGACTAATAAATATTAATTGTAAAATAATTTATCGCAGGCCTATTTTAGGCCTGTGATAAATATCCTATAAATTAAATTTTCAATATTTCCCATTATTTTTAATCGTGATAACGAATAGAATTATGTTAAATTAAAACTCTATTCACTTCCTACTAGTTGCCTCAATTAAGCATTAATTTAGTCGTGATAGGAGATGCAGTGGCGAAACTAACGGTCTAGGATGTATCATGTAAGTAATTGTAAATATTAACTTTTTATTTATTGTAATATTTTCATTGATATTGGTAATTTTTAATGGTAATTGTATGCTGATTTAAATGTAATAATTAATTATCACAATTTCTGAGACCTTGAAGTTTCAAACGGGTTTGTTTAGACCTTTTAAAAAAAAAGAAAAAATTCATTTCTTCCGGAAATTAACATATTAGTTATAAGGATATATTGCTGATGGAAAAAATTTACTCTCAACATTTAAAATTAGCCTCGGAAATAGCCAATGATTCTGAGCGGCTATATTACCTCACATCAATCCTAAGATCTTTATTGCAGATGGCAGTGGTTTCAACTTTCGAAATCACTGAAAAACTCACACCAAAAGATGAAGTAGACCTATCTGAATTAACAAATAGGTTTTGCAAACCATCAGACGGCTTGCCACTTCAAATAATTGACACTTTGACTCCAATAATCAGAAGCTTCGTTACAAGAGATTTTTTGAATGGTTGGTTTGAAAAAAATAAAAATGTTAATACTCCATTATCCAAACAACTAATAGCGTGGGTTGAGTTTAGAAACAAAAGATCTGGGCATGGTGTTTTAGATACTAAAACTACTGCTGAATGGGCCAGAAAAACCACTGAACTTATTACCACTTCTTTGATTGTTTTCAATGAAATCCTTCCCATCATTAGCAAAGATGGCACGTTTTTACCTTTGAAAAAGTTTAATGATCTAGCGCTCGACACACCACTCTTTTATAAAAAACATGCATTTGTTATTTTAGGTATACAGGTAAGAAAAGGAAATTGGAAACTCAAGGGACAGCTTTTATCGCTTGAAAACGCTGAGGAGTTCGCTGTAGATCTCCCTGAAAATAATGTATTTAATAACATAGGAATCAAGAGTTCAGGTGACTATGAATTAGCAGAAATCATTTCATATAAAAATAGTTATTCTTTTTTTCATAACATTCCTATTAGACAAACCGACACCTTTGAAGGAAGAAAGGTTGAACTAAGGCAGTTGCAAGATTGGATTGATGACGAGGACTCAAGATACTGCCTAGTTTATGGTGATGGTGGTTATGGAAAAACCACTTTAGTTCTTGAGATGTTGAATTCATTTTTGGAAAGCCAATATGACTTCAAAGAACCGTTGCCTACAATAATTAGCTATCACACAGCTAAAATGACTAGATGGACAGATCAAGGTTTAGTTCATTTAACTGGCACACAACCTGTCATGGATGAATGTTTGAGAGAGCTTGTTAGATGTTTTCATTCTGTTCTTCCTCCAGAATGGTATTCATGTTCAGGAAGACCACTAATAGATAAAACCGTTGGGATCCTCAAGGAGAATAAATTAACACGTGATGATATTCTTCTAATTATAGATAATACGGAAACTTTAGCAACTAACCCTCAAGAAGTTAAAGATCTAGGAGCATTTTTTAAAGTTGTTGGCAAGCTAATTGGCAGGATAATAATAACATCAAGAAGGCGAGAGTTTATTGAAGCCACCCCAATAGCTATTGAAGGCCTTTCTGAAATTGAAGGCGTAAATTTGATGAAAAGGCTATCAAATGAATTTTCAGCAAAAGCAATACAACAAGCTGGCGAAGCAAAATTAAGAAGGGTTTCTGCTCAACTTATGCATAAACCTATACTTCTAGAGGCACTGGTAAAATATGTAGCCCGTGGTACTTCTGGAATTGATGCGGCGATTGAAAACGTCTTTAAAAAATCGAATGAAGACTTACTAGAATTTTTGTATGAAGATGCATGGCAAAGAATGAACTCTTTGCAGAAACTCGTTTTCATGACCATAATTCATTTAACCACACCATTAAACCAAAACACTATTAGCAGAGCATGTCAAGAGATCGGAATACAGCACACAGAATTTCAAGAGGGTCTTGAAGAAACGCATTTTGCAGTCCTAACTGACTATGGCCGCACCTATTCCATCGAATTAGTAGATCTCTCAACGCGTTTTTTCCAGCAGCAGTTCAGTAAGCTTTCAAACGAAGAAAAAAGTAGACTTAAAGCAATAGCAGAAGCGGTTGATCTATATGCTATTGAAAGAGACAAGATAGATAGAGAATATAAAACTGACAGAATTGCGGAAGCTTTCAGAAGTGAATATGCTAAAGCTGCAAAAGTTTATGTAGATAAGGGCGATGTAGAAAATGCTTTAAGTATGTACAAAGATGCAATAGATGATGACCCATTAAATTCTTCGCTTCATGATAGATTTTCATGGTTTTTGCTAAACAAAACCAATGATTATGATTATGCAAAAGAGATTTCACTTAAAGCCGTTGAGCTTGACCCCCACAATTGCGACGCAATTGTGGGGCTTGCGTTAGTTTATTACAGACTCGGAGATATTGTAGAAGGTGATAAATTAATTGATAAAGCTCAGCATGCAGGACGCACTAAGTCATTCTGCCTATTGAGGAAAGCCATTGCTAGATATTATCAAGCAAGAAATGAAGATTCATTAGACAGAAAAATTGAACATCTCCAGATAGCTCTTGAGTTTCTGGAGGCTGCTGAAAAAAACAATTCAAATAGTAAGGGTTATGATGCAAAAAACAAAACTGATATCATTCGCTATCTAGATTTAACTCGGGGAAGATTGAGAATATTCAGAACTAAAAGAACTAAACAAAATTCTTTAGGGAAAATATAATTAAACAAAAGATAGTAATGTCTCAGCATGTATTTTAATGCTGAGACGTTTTTTACACCACTTAACATTATTATTTGATTACTGCTGTTCGAGTGTAGGATCCGCGCGTCCGTAATAGAGCAAACTGTACATCACCAATAAGTTGAACACTCATTTTATCCATTATGTCAATCAACAAAATCTAAAGCAAATCATTAATATTAATGGGATAAAAAAATTTTCAATCATACTTCATGTAACCATTACGATAACCATTCACATCAAATTTACCCATCGACTCCCAAATAATTTTCTTCTAATATTACTAACAACATTAAGTTAATTCAACCAGTTAGCTCTGAAGCGTAATGACGCGAATTAATGATGGCAGATTATGCAATTCATCAATAAGTTTTCAAATCATCATTTTCTCAGTTTATATCCCGTGCTGACAAGTGCAGAACGAACACAATAAACTCCTTCCGCTTTAGCCTCATCTATTGGTTGTGAATGGTCTCCGCCAAATGATTATATGCCATACTGGTTTTCCGTATAATACGTAATAACAGAATTTTGCAGTGAGTTTCCTAATTAGATTTTACTCATATTCATCCTGCGTGGCTCTATCCCGAAGCTGCAATTTTTATCCTTTCCTAACTGTTGCTTACATATTTAGGGTATTTTCTTGCCTTCATTTTTACTCCATTTTATCAAGCTTATCGTACTATCTCTAATGCAGCTCTAGCTCATTAAGGCATTTTGCAGGAGCTGGCTGTACCAATGAGTGATTAGTTTGGCTAGCTACTGATAAGTATTAGATGAGTTATACAAACCAGGTTGTGAGCTGTAACGCATAACTATGTCATACAACATGTAGATATTCGGTATGCCTGCAGCGTCGCTTTCGCCGCCCTTAAATCAACTGCCCAACTGACATAACTGCGTTAAGCTTGCTCGTGGTCGCTTGATTCCCTCCGCAATTTGACGTTACATACTGTACTCAAAGAACATGTGCATCTTATTGCCACCAGACCTCCGGCCTTCCCTGACTTAGTAGGAGGGATGGGACCATGATTTCCATTTACATGTAGAAATCTGGAAATGGTGGTTTGGTTGTTGATTTTGATGTGAGTTGAATGCCAGAAAAGAAACCCAATTTTTCTTGTGAACTTTGAGACAGGCTGACAGGCCTTCGTTTAGGCATTCCAACAACCTTCGTTTGTTTTTATGGCATGAGCTGAATTATGCTTCAGTTTGAAATGGGGTTTGATAATTGCGCTTAGGATTGCGTCAGTTCTTCAATCATCCGTCGCTGAGTCACTCCAATTGCTTGGCGGAGCATCGCAAGTTTATAAAAGGAACGTTTATGTCTAAATGGATTGGCGACGATATCGACCCTATATGGGTTGGCGTCGATATAGATGGGATGGGGGTTGAAGGGTATGAGGACCACTACAAGACTTGGTTTTTTAAGCGAAGTGACAGGATTAGGGAAGGCTGTGAACGTGATGAGCACGGCACTCTCACTGAAAACGCTTTCATCGGTTATCGTGCGTCAGCAGCGTCAATCAGGCGACGAATGGCCCTTTCCGGCTACGATATTACGGCCTGTGAAGTTCATTTTAATGAGCATCTGTCTAAAGTTATCCAAGCGACCGAGCATACCCTTCAATTATGTGTACATGACAGGGAGATCTTTTCGAATAGGCCATTAAGCCGTGCGGAAGTTTACCAGCGTTTTCTCGACGCCATTAAGGGAACATCACTGCAGGACTGGTTGAATGTTTTACCTGAAGCTGCAATCCATTCTTGGAATGCTCCAGTTGAGTTTTCTCAGGGCTTTAAGTGGGCAACATTCAGCACGGTCCCGCTAGTTAATGCCATGCTGAGCGAGATCCCCTTTTACATGGAGGGTGTACATACAGACTCTTTCAATTTTCCCTGTCAGGATAGCCATTTTTTTCAAGTGGCATGGCTTGCGTGCTGTCCTGATGAGGCTGTGTGTGAACTCGATATTACTCCACTCATTAAGGCTGGGTATGCTGAGGACTTTTGTGATCTCGATGAAATTCAACATGAGGAGACGCATCCACATGCTATCAGCCGTACTTCAATTGAAGAGATTAAAATCCTGTCGGCGACACAACCTGATAACGCTTCTCTGCAGCGCATGTGTTACGCGAGTATCATTACCGCGATGGAAGCATACCTAGGAGACATCCTTAGAAGAGAGATTTTTGCAAGCCAGACAATTAAGGAACGGTTTGTAGCCAGCTACCCGGCCTTTAACGAACGCAAGCTCAGACTTTCTGACATATTCATCCGCTTGGCACGTTTAGATTCAGAGATAAGGGATGTAATTGATGAGCTATCTCTCCACAAAATTGAAAGCGCCAAAAATATTTTCGCCAGTACGCTAATGACAGAGTTTCCCGCTGAATCGATTGCCTTCCTCGGAGCGGCAGTAAAGTTAAGGCATAATATCGTGCACCGTAATGGTCGCGATACTGCAGGAAATCTCATATCTGTTACTCAGCAGTCTGTTGCTGAACTTGCATTTGAGGTTCTCAAGTTTACAACGGATGTTGATGCACAAATTCGAGATGGATTGCTTCAGGAGCATGAGGCTGAAGGCATATGACACAATCTTGTAGCACAGTACTTCGATTTGGCTGTCATTATTTTTGTTACTATTTTAGATTATATTTTGATGTTAACCCTAGCTCAAATATATCGGCCTGACGAATTGATCTGAGAAGTAACGAATTCCATTATTATCCATACAGCTTGATGATAGTAATGTTCACAGACCAATTAGGGTATGTGAGAACTATAACTAAAATTGTTGGCCTCACTTCAAATTAAGTTGGTACGTTTCATAAGGTAACGATAGGCATATTTAATCTAAATGCGTTTACTACGGTTCTCATTTTGTTCTTAATATAAGCCAAACCGATTTTTACACAGGTTAAACCTATACCGTCAGTTCGCCTTAATACTTACTGCAATTTATCTTCAGCAAAGCCTTTATCTGACCAATGTGTGGGCGCATATAACTTTTCAATCTTATGTTGAGGCGGTTGAATGAATTCGCTGATTTAATCCGTTTGGCCCTCTTATGCAACTCGGTTCAACATTAACTACTAAGCTCTAACTCATTCAGCCCTTTTCATGCATATAGCTGTAGATGGTTGGGACCAACCAGTAATGCGCATTAGCTTGCCATGGGTATGCCTCTGGTGAGTTATACAGACCACGTCGAGCGCTATAGCGCATGACCATGTCATACAGTGCATTTTCATCCGGCAAGCCTACAGCACCACTTTCACCGTCCTTGCACTAGCTAATAACTGCACGGTTGATGGCCTGGACGGTGAGCTGCTTGCTCGGGCAAGCCCATCAATGCCGACTGTTGCCGTTTCGATATGTATGTTTTTATCTTAAGATTAAATCTTGTCTGCCCCCAGACTTACGGACATTTGCCAATTCATAGAACTTGCTCTGCTGATAATTTCGTGGACGCTCGTGACCAATTTATCTCCCGTCTTCTTGTTATGCAGGATAACTTTATGTCTATCACCTAATAATTGGGCTGCTCTCATTTCATTTTCAGTGATTGCAAAGAAAAACCCTTTAAAATCTGGTGTGGCAACCCTTTTTTGATTACAACTCTTAAGCTCAATAAAAGTTAAATATTTAACTCCACTAGCCAATGAAATTAGATCACTAAAATCAACATTAACATTTTCAGGGATTAAAATGAAGTCGAAGCTAGTTGGTTTAATTTCTATACCTTCAACCTGCTTTAATGTAGCAAGCAGATTTTCCATTTCTTTACCTTTAGGCCGCTTTATCCATGAGGCCTCAGAGTCAAGCAAGAGCCGCTCCCCTGAAAGTCCATTTTCTGAAGAAAATCTTTCCAAGTGTTCCTTTTTAGATTCAATAATTTCAAGAATATTCATTATATATCCCTATTAGTTGTCTTAATAACATATGAATGTTAACCCCCCCTATTAAATAGCATAAACCCATGATTCTTCAAGCAAAAGAAACTAAATCCATCTTTAATCCTTTTTAAATATCTTTTTATGGATTGATTATCCGCAAGTATTGGAGTTTTTTAGTTTAAGTAATGCTTTCATCTGCTTAATACGGGCAAGCGCTATCTCGTGACTTGCCGGCACGTACTACTTTCAACCGGCACCCGAGGCGGCGAAATGTATTCACCTGCATTAATCCGTTTGGCCATCTTATACAGCTCGGCGCGGCGTTAATCACGCAGCTCTGACTCACTCAGCCCTTTTACGCGCATCTGGCTGTAGAGGCTTGTCACCATCCAGTAATGGGTGTTCTCCCGCCATGGATAAACCCTGGATAGCCCACGTTCGGCACTTTAGCCCATCACCATGTCATACCGCGTATTATCATCCGGCAAGTCTGCCGCACCACTTTCACCGTCTTTACACTTAGCGGATGAGCTACCCGGGAGATGGCCAGGACGTTGTATTACAGACATGTTTTTAGTTGATTAGGTGTTAATGCTTCACCCTATCCCGGTAACTCTCCCAATCAAAATTGACCCAGATACCACTGTCCATTTTCAGCCGGTCCATGATTCTTACACCCATTACCTCGTTTGCCTGCTGATGGTTCAGGTTTGTGAGAATTCCCACTGGCCTCAACGCTGAAAGACGACGGTCAATTATCTGGTTAAGTAGCACCCACTCGCTCTTTGTCACACGTTGTACACCGACGTCATCCAGTACCAGTAGGCTCACCTGGCAAAGGTCTTTGATTATCGCCAATTCAGAACCGCCCTCCGCTTCATAGGTTGACCGGACTTGTGCCGATAGGTCAGGAATGGTGACGATTAGCACCGTCCGTTTTGTCTGCAGCAAATGATTGCCGATTGCTGCTGCCAGATGATTTTTACCGGTGCCGGGTTTTCCGCTGAAGACAAAACTGCCAAAACCTTCACCAAAACCCTGCGCGTATCGCCTGGACATATTGAGTGCGTGGCGCTGCCCGTCACAGGTAACTACGTAGTTATCAAACGTACACCGCCGGTGCAGCTCCTGTATGCCACTTCGTCCAAGAATGCGCTCTGCCCGGGTTTGCTCATTGGCCCGCATGACCTCTTCAGCGTACCGACGTCCTTCACGAGCCTGCCATGTTTGCCATTCCTGCACCGTGCTGAATTTTGGCTTGATACCAGCTGGCATGAGTTTTTTCAGGCGCTCAATCACGCCTCCAGACGACGTGAGATTTTTCATGATAGATACCCCGTAAAGCCATCGGGAATACTCTTGTCAGGCTCAGAAACTGCGATGTAAAAGCCCGACTCTTTCGTGCCTACAACGTGCGCAGCACAGGGTTTCTCCCAGTCCTCGTCAAAATGGCGATCGGGACCGAAAAACGTTGCTGCCTGCTTGACGAATTGCGTTCCGACACAGCCTGTCGCACGAACGTAATCTGCGTAACGCTTCACACCCGCCAGAATATCCTCTGGCTTAACGCCCTCTCGTAACCGGGCTGACCAGGCTTTCCACGCAGAAACCTTCGGATTACCACCTGCGCGTTTTGGATAGGCTTGCCAGGTTTGTTCAAAAACCGAAGAATATTTTGGTGTGCCAGTCGACGACGGCACAGTGGCGTTAGCCGATGTGCCAGTATCTTGTGATTCCTGTTTTGATGTTACTTGTGGATCATGTTTTAAACCTTGTGATTCTGGGTCCAGATTCTGGAGGGTCAAAACTAGCTTTTTGCCAGAATCTGGAGGGTCAAAACGCCCTGAACGTTCAGAATCTGAAGGGTCAAATTGTGAACCTTCAGATTCTGAAGGGTGAAGCTTCCTGGTTTCGTTTTTCAGTTGACGAAGGCGTTTCACCTTGTCTTTTTCAATCCGAGCCAGAGTTTCGAGCCGGTCAGCATTGAGGTAGTAACGGTTCGAGGTATTCCGGTTACCTTTGCGCCGCATCTCACGCCGCAGCCAGCCAGCAGACTCCAGCTCAGAGATGGCTGTTCTTACCGTACTTTCACCGAGCCCCAGCTGACGGCAGATTGTTTCAACCCCGGGATAACTCACCCCCTCGTCATTTGAATAATCAGCCAGCCGCGCCATGATCATCAGCTTCGCGCCTTTGATGCCGTGCGCTGCGCAGGCGTCCCATACGTTGCCAAGAATACCGCTGCTCATTCCTACCTCCTTTTGCGCACCCGTTAAGACTTACTCACCTCTTCTGCTGAACGAATAGATGTTCCTGTCATTAACCATTCGATTTCACAATTTAGTGCAAACGCGATTTCAAAAAGATATCGCGGCTTTTGAGTAAGCCCCGATTCAATCTGATGTATTGATTGCTGTTTAATGCCGACCAAATCAGCGAGTTCACTTTGCGTGAGCCTCAGTTCTTGACGCCTGTATTTAATACGCTCTGCAATACTTTCCACACAACCTCCCCCACAGTTTTGCCTGTAACATAATACAAGCAAATCTGTTTGTAAAATACAGTTTTACTTGTGAAAATGTGATACAAGGAGAATTGTTTATGAATCTTTCAGACAGAATGAAAAAACGTCGCTTAGAGTTACACCTTAGTCAGACAGAAGCGGCAACACGAGCAGGTATTAAACAGCAATCATGGGCCAGCTTAGAGAATGGAACGACTAAATTTCCTCGAAACTTGCATGGGATAGCTAAGGCTCTGGAATGTAGTGCAGAGTGGTTAATGAACGGCGGTGTTTTTGTTGCTGAAAAGGCTATTACTGCATCTACAATTCCAGTCTTTGATAGAATTGACAGATTAACATCTGATTATAAAGAAAAAATTTCAACCCCAGATCCTGACATTGAATTCATATTTTCCGAAAGGACGAGTACTAAAGGATTATTAGCATTCAGGATTACAGATGAATCCATGGAACCTGCTTTCCATGATGGCGACTTGATAATAATTGACACTTCAACCCCTCCTTCTCCCGGGGAGTTCATCGTTGCTTCTGATTTTAAAAGTGCATTTTTATTCAGAAAATTTAGAGAGCTAGATAGCACCATCTCTCATACTCCCGGCTATTCGCTTGTACCACTAAATAGCGACTTTCCAGTTGTAACAGTTATTGATCAGATGACAAAGATTATTGGCACCATGGTTGAGCAACGCATTTACAGAAAAAGACGATAAAATCATAAACCTATAGCAATTACCAAGCTTTTTACATTTGTATCTGAAAACTCCCGCCCAAAATACAGTTTAAACTGTTGACTAAGAACAATCTTGGTTGTATTTTCATCCTCACCATACAATTCAATTTGAACTCTCACCACGCACATGTTGCGTGATGCTTGTTTAAATAATGAAACGTTGCTGGCTCTTTAAAAACGAGCGGGAAGCTCTATGCCGGTGCCGAGAACGCACTAACTCTCTTATTTCTGGCGCAATGTCCAAACATTGCTACCAGCCGCTTACCGAGGGATTTATGACGCATTTTCACCTGTAGAAAGGGGAACCGTTATGAAAAGAAATGCTAAATGGCGCAGGCACTTGAGCCGTGTTCGTGCAGCGGTTAGACGCCGTCAGGCCATTGAGGCCGGGTCATTGCAGACCGGGCATGAGCTTCCTGCTACAACAGATGGGATCTCCAGAAGCTGTACATTCGCATCCAATGGGATATCCCGTGTAGACAAAGCGCTTTCCATTCAGTCATCGAAAATTTACGACAGTTTCAACAATTGCTGCCTGCGAAAAGCGGCCCTTTATCGTGTTGTTCGGCGCAAGCCTCTGAGTTAATGGCCGCTGGCATTACCGCATCAGTGCTGCTTAGTACCACAAATCCAATGTCATTCCTCAGACCCGCTTCGGCGGGTTTTTTATTGCCTGAAATCCGGAGAACGCCATGTCCAAAACCAAACATACCGAAGCTCTGTCCCAGAAAGAGATGCAACGCCTCGCACTTATCCATGTGCAGGCCTATGTCGGTGCCTGCCACTGCCGGTCCCGTACTGATGTGCTTCAGGCGCTGGCTCAGTGGGAGGAGGTCGGTGCTGAAATGGCCGATTTTATCCGCCATACACGCATCATCATCATCCACTAACCCAGCCTGCCCCCTGAGCTTCTCTCTAATCCCACCCTGCCTGACAAGGCAATTACCTGACCCGGAGGTCAATTATGCAAAATCGTGAAGCAGCCCAATACGCCGTTGAAACCCTGCTTTTAGCAACGAACACCATTACCGATTCATTCGAAAAACTGGACGCGCTTGAGAAGGAGGGAAAACTCACCGAGGAGGAATTTGAACTGTTCCATTATCACGTCATGGAATCGCTGGATGACATGTTTTTGTCAGTCCTGAAACCGATTTTTGATATCCACCCTGACCTGCGCCCGGCATGTCCATGCTGTGCCTGTGTCGAAGAAGATGAACAGTGATACCGAGTGTCCGCTGTTCTACAGAACTGGCCGCCTGCACAGGCGGCTTTTTTTACGCTTAAACGGAGGCATCGGGCAGATATGGGTAAACCTCATGCTCCTGAACGAATAAAACAACGTGCTGATCAGGTAATCAGTTTATGGCGTGCTGGCAATATTCATGCACGTCGCACTTACCGTGAAAGGTACTTGTCACTTCGGGTCACGCACCAGTGGAGGCTGCTTTCAAGAGATAATGGCAGGCACTGGGAATTACTCAGCCACGCCGATTACAACAACCAGATTTAAAACCCTACCACCTGAGAGAGGAACATTTCCCATGATGCATTCACACATCAGGGGCGATGCCGCTTTTGCTCGCCCCTTTGACGCCATTCACACTATTGAATTCGCGAAGGATAACATCCTTACCAGTGCCAGTTTCACATCCTCGCCGCCACCGGCCTTACCCCCACAGCCACCACTCCCCCTGTTACAGGTGGGATTTCATCGGGTCATCGAAATTTTATTGCAGGAGGGTGAACCATGAAAAAAACCGTTGCCTTGCAAAAACGCACGCCCTACATGCGTCTGGCCATTATCGCGGCTGAAGCTGAAAGTGCCGGCGCTTACGGACTTGCTGCAACAGCCTGGAAAGCGGCGGCCGGGCTGGCACGACGGGACAGTAACAGGCTATGGGCTGAAGAGAGGAGTGCACTTTGTGATAACGCACTCAGACGCGAGTGGGGAGTCATTAAACGAGATGAGGATGAATGAAATGAACCTGAACGACGTTTATTTCGCACACATTTATGGTGAGGATTGCAGTGTGTTCGCTATTACGCTGCTGGTATCACTGATTGTATTTGGAGTGCTGATTCAGCTGGCCATGATGTTTACCATCCTTCACATGGCGCTGAAAGACAGCGCAGACATGCTTTCGCTCAATGGGAAAAATATTCCGCGCATTACAGGTCATTCATGATGAAAACACCAACCTCAAGCCTGCCCCAGTCCGCACGTCATTTCGGATACATCTTCATGGTATCGCTGACGGTAGGGGCCGGACTGATGACGGGCGTGCTTTGCGTAGCGGCATCCTTATCGGTGCTGCTCGCGCTAGTCAGTCGCTGATGCCGATGCCCGGTCTGTGCCGGGTATCGTTTTTGTATGTCTCTGTTCCCAGGAAAGTTTCACTCTTGGAGGTAAATATGCTGAATCTGCAATGTGTACCCATATCTGTTTATTGCAAAGAGACCGGTGAAACCCCTGACGCTATAACCAAACGCGTACAGCGAGGTTTCTGGCGGGAAGGAATTCAGGTACTGAAAGTGAGTGGCGCTAAGGAGCGCTGGATTGATTTGAATGAGGTCAGTAAATGGGCACGACAGGCGTCAGACTGCCGCGCGGAGTAACCCTTCGCCGGCACCGTAACGGAACAACAATAAATATCACCTTTACCTATAAGGGGGTGAAGTGCAGAGAGCCGCTATCACATCTCGCGGTAAATCCTAAAAACATTAAATACGCTGAGCGGTTGCTGGGTGAAATCTACAACCATATTGGCAGAGGCACATTCAATTATGCTGACTACTTTCCAAAATCCGTCAGGCTCAAGCTGTTTGGTAAAGTCGGCAACACCAACCTGGTAAGAGATTATCTCAGCGAGTATCTTGCCATCTGCCAGACCCGCAACCTGTCGCCATCAACAATTCGTGGCTATAAAAAATGCATGGATGCGCTCAGAGATCTGCACGATGTTCATGCGGCAGCACTGACCCCGGCATTATTAAAGAAATGGATTAAGGATCAGACGACCGTCCTCAAGACCATCAGAAATCAGCTCTCTTTTCTCCGCTCAGCGCTGGATGAAGCAGTGATTGATGGTGTCATTCCGGTGAACCCGGTCTCGCTGGTTAAGGCTTCTCGCTACAGGAGTCAGCGAGCGGAGGAAAGCCAATATGTGGTTGATCCGCTTTCGCCTGATGACGTCAGCGCCCTGCTCCGTGCAGCAGGCAATCAGCAATGGGAAAACCTCTTTCGCTTTGCCATAAATACGGGTCTGCGGAGTTCCGAGCTCTGCGCGCTGGCGTGGAACGATATCAGTTTTGAACATCGCAAAGCCAGCGTGCAGAACGCCAGCGTCGTGGGCATTATCAAGTCCACCAAAACCCGGGCGGGTAAGCGTAAAGTGGATCTGAACGAGGAGGCAATGGCTGCGCTCACCAGTCAGAAAACGTTTACCTATGACAAGGGGGAATTTGTCTTTGAAGATCCAAAAACCGGTCAACCCTGGGCCAGCGCAGATGCCATACGCAAAAAAGCCTGGGTGCCAACCATTAATAAAGCGGGGATCCGGTACCGTAATCCCTATCAGACCCGGCACACCTTCGCCACTCGTCATATCAGTCAGGGGGCTAACCTGTTCTGGCTGGCTTCCCAGATGGGGCATAAAGGCCCGGAAATGTTGTTCCGCCACTATGGTTCTTACTTGGAAGAGTATGATGGTCATACGGACAAAAGAGTCCTCAGGCTCGTTGAACAACCCTCAAAAGGAGCCGTATGAATAGCCGCGTGTACTTCGAAAAAAAAATCATATACCATTCATCCTATTATGGGGTTCTTAGACGTGTTCAACTCCCGCCAGCTCCACCAAAATTCTCCATCGGTGATTACCAGAGTCATCCGATGTAGTCCTAAGAGCCCGTATGGCGCAAGCCTTGCGGGCTTTTTTGTATCTGGACTCTTTCAAGGCGACTCGCATGAAAATCCCAAATAGACTCCAGCCTCTCGTCGATGATGGCTTGGTAGATGAAGTACTACAAAGACTAAGAAGCGGCAAAGAAGCTGACGTTTATACAGTTTTAACTGGCGGCAAGATCCAATGTGCCAAAGTGTACAAGGACGCCGCGCAGCGAAGTTTTAAACAGGCCGTTCAGTATCAGGAAGGACGTAAGGTCCGTAATAGCCGCAATTCACGTGCTATGCAGAAAGGTTCCAAATTCGGACGCAAGCAGCAAGAAGAGACCTGGCAAAGCGCTGAAGTTGATGCATTGTTCCGCCTGGCTAATGCTGGCGTGCGCGTTCCGCAGCCCTACATTTGTATCGACGGCGTATTGTTGATGGAACTGGTCACAGATGCTGAAGGCCTGGTCGCTCCACGCCTAAGCGATGTGTTCTTGTCCGAAGAGAACGCCATGAAGGATTTCGATACTATGATCCGCAATATCGTGCGCATGCTATGCGCCGGCATTGTTCATGGCGATCTGTCAGAGTTTAACGTGCTGCAAGACGCCAACGGGCCAGTGATCATCGACTTGCCACAGGCTGTTGATGCTGCAGCAAACAACCATGCTGAGTCGATGTTTGAACGTGATGTGAATAACATCACCGCCTATTACGGGCAATTTGCTCCACAAATTTTGCAGACACGCTATGCGAAAGAGATCTGGCAGTTATATGAAGACGGAAAGCTGACACCAGAAACGCCGCTCACCGGTCTCTTCGTTGAAGAGTTGCATGAAGTGGATATGAATTCACTAATGGATGAGATCATCTCCGCCGAAGATGAGTTCTACGATCGTCAGCGAGCCGCTAAAGAACGCGATGAAGAATAGACGCAGCTCCATACTCAGGCAAACTCGTCATGAACGCTTCTGCAGTCGCGTTTTTATTGCCAGCCGGATTCCATAACGTTACCAGCGTAACGTTCAATCCCTGATTGCCGACTTTGGTGCGCAATTGCTGCACATTGCGCCACTGTTGAGCCTGAAAAGGCGTCGATAGAAATTCTTAGCTCGCGCCTCTTTCCACAAACGTTGCAGGATGGCGCGCTTGTTAACGAACAAGGATTTTCCAGAAATTGGCAGGCGTCGGCTAATTTGTTCATCGTTAACTGGATGCATCGACAACTGCGGCATCAGCGACAAATTAAGCAGCGTCGCTGGCTGAGATTGATCGTGTAAATGCTGCAGAGCCGTCGCTAAGTTGGCTCCCCTCTCTTCCCGCAACAACCTAAAATGCTATCTACTGGTGATTTTTCCAACGAAACTAGACCTTTTTCATTCCTGGTTTATTCTTAAATCTTTCCATCCCGGCATATGCCAGGATGAACACCTAAGACGACATATTTCATGAAAGAGGGAATTATGAAAAAGACAATTATTGCAGTATCGGCTCTTCTGCTGGCTTCTTCGGCTTTTGCCGCCACTACACATGCAACTGATGAAACCGTCGCTAACGCACAAGCTGGCGCTAACACCGCCAAAGAGAAACTGCATCAGGCGCAGAATGAAGGTAAAGAGCAGCAGCTTAAAGCTAAGCATGCTGCGGAAGGCAAAAGCGATAACCTGAGCAGCAAAGCCAGCGAAGGTACGCAAAAGGCCTGGAACAAAACCAAAGAAGGTTCTGAGAAAGGTTGGGATGCCACTAAAGAAGGCACCCAGAAAGGCTGGAATAAAACCAAAGAAGGTGCCAGCGATCTGAAAAAGAAAGTGAGCGAATAACTTTCTCAATTTACTAATAAGGCCGCTACTGCGGCCTTTTTTATTATCCTGATTTTGGACCATTCAGCCCGCAGAAAACACGTTCATTATCACCCCACCTGCAATAATAAGTACCATTGCAACGACCGCAATGATATCCGGCTTTTGTTTATAAATAAGCATTGAGCATAGTGTTACGCCGACAATACCAAACCCACACCAGAGTGAATAAGCGACCCCAACGGGAATGGTACTCATCGCTCGAGTGAGTGCGAAATAACAGAGTCCGTAAGCACAGATAACTAACAATGATGGCCCAAGCTTGCTAAAGCCTTGGGTTTTTTTAATCATCGATGTCCCAGTAATTTCCGAACCAATAGAAAGGGCTAGCCATAAAAATCCGAGATTAAACATATAACTTTCCTTTTATGCTAATCGATTAAAATATTCTTAACGTAGTTAAAAACCGTTAACTCTCAGCTTGCTCACCCATTTTTGAAAAAACATTCATGATCACAATGCCACTAGCAATAATCATCATCCCAACAATCGACGCAGTATCTGGATGCTGATCGTAAAAGAGCATCCCTAATGTTGATACTAATAAAATACCTGTCCCGGACCATGTGGCGTAAGCGAGTCCAACAGGTATATCTTTTACCGCTCGTGATAATGAATAGTAACAAATGGCGTAAAACACGATAAGAAATACTAATAACAACGCTTTGATTCCCCCTTCACTTGAATCAAAAAACTTGAGGGTTGAAGTTGCAGATGTTTCTGAAATAATGACCAAAATTAGCCATAGCCAGCATTTGTTTTTTGCAGACATAATTAACTCCTGATTTTAATCATCTATTAAGCGTAATTTTTTGCTTCTTTAAATAGTCGGATGCAGCATCAGTCAACAATAATCCTGAACCATCCATCTTTACTTTTTTATTAATAATGTCATTGAGCGTAATATAACGTCGTGTTACTGCCGCAGCGTCAGACGTTTCACTTCCGTTCAATTTAGCGATTAACGCATCTAGGGAACACAAAGTGACCCCCATGCGTCTCAAGGTCATCAACGTTGCCTGAACGTGTTCGATGTAGCCTGGGTGTGGATTTTTCCCTTTTATACGATTAATTTCACTTTCTGGATCGCAGTAATAATGCAATGCCAGCACAGGTAACCCACTACTGAGTGCCTGATGGATAGCTTTTGCAAATGGTCGACGAATCACGCCATTTACCACATCCGCCGCCAGTGAATAGCTAAGAAATGGAATGACCATCGCGCTATAAGATATTGGTGACAGATTGTCCACCCAGGCTTCGTTATGAAATCCAGCGCCTAATGAACGCCATGATGCCTCTTCTTCGTCCCCTTCAAATGCGAGTCGATAAGCACAGTCACAACTTGCCAGCCGCGAATATATAATCTCCCGGTATTCTTGTGCTTCTGAGATCAGTAATAGCGTTGGTCGGCATAAACGCTGCAAAGTTAACGCGACAAGCCGCTCAATATCCCTTTCCGTCATGTCACATCCTCTTCATTGCACCAACGTCACCATCTCGCCGTTGCTCAACCCTGCAGCATTGGCTTCTTCAATATCAAGATGACACTCAAGAACAAAGTTTTCATCGACGCGTACAATCACGGCTTCGAAGATCAAGCCGCGCTTGCCCTGAGATCGCACGCTGACCTGCTGCCCATGGATAACATTCATTCTGCTCGCATCCAGCGGTGACATATGGATATGCCGCCAGGCACAAATCACCTGAGACCGTAATTCAACATGGCCTGCCGGACCGATGAGCAATGCATTGCCCGCGTTGTCCAATGCCCCTGATTCCCTTATCGGCGCTTTGATACCAAGCGCAAAGCAATCAGCACGGGAGAGTTCCAACTGTGATGCAGAGCGAGTAGGCCCAAGTACACGTACGTGCTGCAGCGAACCTTTTGGCCCTACGACCGTAATGGTTTCTTGCGCAGCAAATTGCCCCGGTTGCCGCAAAGGTTTACACGGAGTTAACGGGTATCCCTTACCAAATAAAATGTCCACATCTTCACGCGATAAGTGAACATGACGATTAGAAATGCCGACCGGTATCAAGGCGTTAGATCTTGAAAGATGAACATCAATACGCTGTAAAACCTGGGCATCCATCATGATTTCTGTCCTTTCTTAATGGACACTTTTTGCTCTTTATTCTCATGAGAACGCGTGATTTCTGGCATAACCGCTGCTTTAAAAACAGCAGGCTTATGTGTCAAATAAAACCCCCTGCCCTTTAAGGTTTGTAAAGCCGCAACCACGCTTTCTTCCGGACGAGCAATGATTAGCGATGCAAGCCGCTGTTCGCTTTTAACAACGCTAATGCCATATTCAATGGCAGTACGGATGGCACTGATTTCACCAACAAAGCAGATATTCACTCGACCAGATCCTACCGTGCGATAACCAATGCAGTTCACATTCGCCGCTTTACAGGCGGCATCAGCTGCCTGTATTGCCGCAGCCAAACCTATCGTTTCAATAATGCCCAAACTGTTCATTGCGCCTCCGATTAATGCCGAACTAAGCGAATATCAAATTCAAATTTCTTCAGGAACACTTCCAGGCGTTGCAGCTCTTGCTGGCTATAAGAGGGATCGTGATGAATGGGATAATCCATCCCCAGCCGTTCATACTTCGCCTTACCTAATTGGTGATAAGGTAAAATATCAATTCGTAAGATATTGCCGCGTTTTGCCAGTCCAGAAATATAATTAATTGCTCCTGTTATGGCATCGTAGGAATCGTTGTAACCACGAACCAAAGGCATTCTGACGATAACTTTTGCACCTGAGTCCACTAACCATTCAAGATTACGCAGCACGGATTCATTGCCAATGCCGAATAAAACCTTATGTTGCGCACTGATTATGTGTTTAAGGTCGAACAGAAAGGTATCTGTTACTGGCTTTAACTTTTCATAATTAACCAGTGACGTTGTCCCTTGCGTTTCCACCGCTGTATTAATCATCAACTTTTTACATTCAGTGAAGAGCGCAACGGCAAAATCGGTTTGCAGGCTCATTTCACCACCACCAATAGTGACGCCACCACCGGATGAAAGATAAAAATCATAATCCTGCATAATAATGTCCATCAACTCTGCTACGGTGACATCTTTACCCAGAATATCTAATGCACGTTGCGTACAGATGTTTTCACATTTCCGGCAACCAATGCACTCAGCTGAGCGGTCGATAACATGTCTACCCTCAACATTTTGATGAACACCTGCGGGACAAACACTCACGCAATCACCACAATCAATGCATTTCTCACGTGAAAACATCACTTGAAAAGCTTTCACCAATCCTTCAGGATTTGCGCACCAGGGGCAGCGTATATTACAGCCTTTAAAAAAAATCAGAGTACGAATACCCTCGCCATCATAAATAGAGTATTTCTGAATATTAAATATTCTTCCTTTTAATTCTGCCGCTGCTTCCATAATACACTCCTTGTTAGACATCCCTGTCATTCATTCCTTTTAGAACTAGAATTTCTCTATTACCGTGCGGCTGATAATTTCGTCCTGAACTTCTTTACACAGTTCAACGAAGTAAGCGCTATATCCCGCTACGCGAACAATCAAATCGCGATACTTTTCCGGTTCACGCTGTGCTTTTTTCAACACTTCATTATCGACATAGCTGAATTGCATCTGCCCGTTACCGAGGATAGAAGCCGTGCGTAGCAGGGTGATCAATCCCTGGCGTCCTTCCGGGGTGTCTAATAATCCTTTGAGGAATTTAAAGTTATGCACCATGCCAATATTCATGGTCTCAACATTCATGGTACTGACAGACTTGATCACCGCAGTAGGACCTTGTTTGTCCGCACCCTGCGTTGGACTAATGCCATCTGATAGCGGCATCCAGGCCAGTCGACCATTCGGCGTTGCGTTAGTGAGTTCGCCGATAGGCGTATTATTGGAAATAGATAGCGTTCCGTGACTCAATGTTGAATACAGCATCTGATATTGCCGGCACTCTTTTTCCGTCCATTCGGTAATATCCAGGGCCAGTAAGTCGACATTTTTGTCATCGTTGCCATATTTTGGCGCATTCAGGCAGTCACGGCGCAACGCATCGTAGCCGACAAAATTAGCCAACATCGCATCGCGCATCTGTTCCAACGTGTATTGACGATCTTCGTAAACCAGTTTGCGAATTGCAGCCATGGAATCGATATACGTCGCCAAACCAGAGAAAATGAGCCCCGGGCCGTGGTTGATCATCGCCCCGCCCGCGGCCACATCCCTACCGCTCTCCATACAACCTTCCACCAGCAATGACATGAGCGGCTTGGGCGCGACTTCACGATGGACGCGCTGGCTAATAACCGTGCCTACTGCAGACAAACGCACAATATGCGCTACCTGTTTTTTTACCGCAGCATCAAATTGTTCGAAGGTTTTCAGCTCGCTGAGCTCTCCGGTATCAAGTCCCTGATAACTGTCAAACAGCACCATACGACCGCGATTTAGCACAAACTCAATGGCAATCGGCCACTGTGTATAGCCGGTTGAAGTCCACTGATAAATACGTCCTGATTTTTGCGGCTCTACGCAGCCCATCAGGCAGTAATCACGCGCATCTTCAAAATCGAAACCTTTGCGCAGCATCATTTTGATATGAGAATCATCGAAGTGGCAGGCTGGGAAACCCATACCGGCTTTTACGACATCAACGATTTTTTCCATGTACTTTTGCGGCGACTGATTATGAATACGACAGGCCAATGAAGGCTGATAAACCTTCACAAAACGCACGGCGTCCATAATCAGATAGGTCAAATCATTACAGGCATCGCCGCCGGTGCGCTTCTGCCCCCCTACTGTCAGATTGATAAACGGCTGATAACCGGCAAAATACTTGGCGCCGGCTTCGCTGGACATCCACATCAGCTCAGCACATTTGATAATGAACGCCTGCAGCATTTCGACTGCGGATTCTGCCGTTAGTCGACCGGTGCGGATATCTTCCGCAAACATCGGGTAGCAATATTGGTCGACGCGCCCCAGAGATAACCCGGTTTGGTTCTCTTCAATTTCAAACAGAGACTCTACCGTCCAGATGCTTTGCAACGCTTCCTGCAAGGTCTTAGGCGGATTGGCGGGGACATTTTCATTAACCTCGGCAATCGTCAACAACTCAGTGCGTCGTAGAGGGTTTGATTCTGTCGATGCCAGTTCGCGTGCATGAGATGCAATACGTTGTGCGTAACTCATTACCCCTTCGCAGGTTTCTATCGCCGCTTTGTAGTAATAGATGCGATCGATATCCTCAGGGTTTTCCATGCTTAGGGTAGCCAAATGCGCTTGCGCATCAGCTTTAATCCCGTTCATCCCCTTGGTAAACAGCAGTACGTCGTAACCTGGGCAAGTGTCGCCGCCGCCGTTGATCTGGTGATAGGAAAGATCGCTGACAAAAGTTTCACCGCTGAAAGACCAAACGCCCGCTTCACGATATTGTGCCTCGCAGATTTCATCCAGCGAGCGGCCCTCCCAGAACGGGACAATCTCTTCACGGATGGTTTTCTTGTCCGCTTCGCTGATGACGAAAGGATCTTGCGGACGTGTGCCCATGGTGTCGAGCTCATCGCGCACCCAGCGCCAGGCGATATCGGGTGAAAAGGCGCCTGCTCGAGGTTTACCGCACGGATGGCCGACAATCAGCTCATCATTTTGTATCAGGATTGGCGCAGTCTCACAGGCACGACGGAAGGCTTTTGCACGCTGTAACACCACCGGCAGCCCCGGATTATTTTTGACGACCTCGGTGAAAGCCAACGCCCTATAGATGGAGACACTCGGACGCGCCTGCAAATAATGGTTACGTAAACGCTGCATGCGTGGCGATAAGCCTTCCATTACGGGCATTTCGTCAGTAGCGGCGATAGGGCTTTCTATTGAAGCCGTGCCGCGGAACAGACGTACGGGCAGATTCAGTGCGCTGAGATTCTGCTGGGCGCTTAGGAATAGTGAGGAGAGTTCATTGATAGCGATAGCGTTATCATCGATCGCGTGGCCACACAGCATTGCATCAAACATCGGATAGCCCTGAATGGCACGCTCAACGCGCACCTCACTCAGCTCAGCCAGCTTGAACCACAGGCTTTCAACAATCTCATATGCCTGCTGCACACTGATTTTTCCGCTTTCCACATCATGTTGATACCAAGGGAAGAGAGCTTTGTCAGCACCACATGGATTGACGGCATACTCGCCGTTATCCATCAGCACTGCCAATTGAAACAGATAGAAAGCCTGACAGGCTTCTTTAAAACTTCGCGCGGGCTGCGCAGGCACATGCCGTAATATCTCGGCACTTTCACGCAGCTCAGCCCGGCGATAGCTGTTCTGTTCGGTGATAACTCGCGTATCGGCTTGATCGGCGAGATTCTTTGCCAATGTGATTAATGCATCGCAGGCATATATCGCGGCACGGCAGGCATTGGCTTCATCGATACTGCTGCGGCTAATGCTACTGCTTAGCGCTTCGCACTGTTTTTCCAGCTTATTACGCATGGTCAGCACGCCCTGCTCAATAACCACCTTGTAATCCGGTGAAACAGGGAGCCCATCAAGGCTTAAGAACTGGAACACCGAAGGACGGTTGCGGGTAGCTTCATCATGAAATAGTGAACCGTGCGGCTTACCCGTCGCATTGCCAATAATCAACTGATCGGCTTCGATCGTCGCGGGCATCTGACGCACCAGCTCATAGAAACGGCGTGCGGGTTTAACAGCCGCAGGCACACCACTTACCTGACTATCAATGGCATGCAGCAAAGCCGCATGCTCAGAACACAGGGTGCTTTTTTGGCTAAGTAAACGTTCCGCCAGTACTTTTATGCGTGGCGTAGGGCTGTAATGTGACATGAGGATCTCCTGATGTTCTTTTTAATGTTCCTGAGCACGCAGAACGTTGGCATCAATGCTCCATGCTTGACGTAACAGAGCGATAAGCGCGGCCAGATCCGGCTTGCGTGGGTTTGTCGGGGTACAACTGTCGCGCAATGCCTGATGGGCCAGCGCCGACAATTGCTGCTCAAATTGCTCCGCGTCTACCGCTAACGCCTCGATGCCGAGCGGCAATGTCATCTCCTCTTGCATGGCGCGAATAGCCAGTAGCAAGCTGCGTACGCCCTGCCGTGCGTTATCTGCCGGTAATCCAAGCAGGCGTGCAAGATGCGCATATTTCTGTGCCGCAACGTTGTCGCAACTGCCTGCATAATCCGCGTTCCACGCCACGATATGCCCCATTAATAGGGCGTTAGCACGTCCGTGTGGGATGCCAAATACTCCGCCAAGCGCATGTGCCAGGCTATGGGTGATGCCGAGTGATGCATTGGTAAAAGCCATACCTGCCATGCAAGAGGCGTTATGCATTTTCTCGCGGGCGAATGTATCTTCACCGTTGCGCCAGCAGGACGGTAAATAGCTGAACACCTGCTGAACCGCTTTCTCTGCCAGCGCATCGGAGAAATCACTGGCGTGAATCGAGACGTAAGCTTCAAACGCATGGCATAACACATCCATGCCGGTATCGGCGGTGATAGCGGGCGGCACTGAGGCAACAAATGCGGGGTCAAGAATGGCGATATCGGGCAGCATTTCGCTATCAACCAATACCAGTTTTTCCCCTTGCGCTTTGACTACAGAAAACGCAGTAACTTCCGATCCCGTGCCACTGGTCGTTGGAATGGCGACAAAACACGGGCGCTCACGCTTCGGTGCCGAGACATCATTGGCCAGCGTGAACAGCACTGCTTTCGCCGCATCAATCACTGACCCACCACCCAAGGCGACGATGAGTTGTGGATAGTGGTTTTCCATCAGCGCAACACCGCGCGCCACGGTGGCGACATCGGGATCCGCCTTTACGTCATCCCACACCTGAAAGCGGGTGCCTTGTTGCTGCCATAGCTGAGTGACTTTTTGCGCATAACCGAGCTGTACCATGGCTTGATCGGTCACTAACAACGCATTCAGAGCCGGTAACCCGCTCAGTTGCGCCAGCGCATCCTTGCCAAACTGAATCCGCGGCTTTAGCTGAAATTCCCTCATGGTTGATTCACTCCCTTGCCTCACGAAACACTTTCTCGACAATGGCGACCACCGACATCGCTTTGTACTGCTCTTTGCTCAGGGCAACGTAATTTTCAGCCAATACCACATCACCCATCCCTGCGCCCACAATGTCGACGGCAACCCAGCTTCGGTCCGATATCACCTGTTGATCATCGCCCAATGCGCTAATCAGCAATAAGTTGCTACCGCGCAGCGCATCGCACTTTTGCGTAGCAACAACATGGCCCGTAACCTTTGCGAGAATCATCGTTTTATCGCCTCAATTCAGAAAGTTGCCGTCGATTGTTTTGCCAATACCTGGCGGATGATGCGTTCAACCTGTTGCGCGCTGACCTCTCCCGAGGGCGCAGGCGGTGGTATCGCTGAAACAAAGCGTTGGTCATCCCCACTCTGCGTAAAACGCGCATCATCAAAAATGCTCGCTGGTGAAGCTTTCACGGTTGCCGTTTCAGGTATCGCCACAGAAATGTGGGATTCAGGCGGACGCAAAGCGTTGATCGAACGTACGCCGTAACCCACTTTGCGGATGTTGATCAGATTAAGCGGACTGACATTATCAGAGCTGGAACCACCGCCAACTGCGCCACAACCGAGTGTCAAAGCGGGCATGATATTGGTGGTTGCGCCAATGCCACCCAGGGCCGCAGGCGTGTTGATAAGAATGCGGTGCACCGGCTTTTCGAGGCTGAATTGCCGCACGATCTTCGGGTCGCGGGTATGAATGACTAAGGTATGGCCAACGCCTTCGTTAGTGAGTAGCTCAACCACGCGCTGGCAGGCATGTTGTCCATCTTCTTCGACATACATTCCCAGCACCGGACACAATTTCTCGCGCGCATAAGGATTGGTACGTGATACTTCGTTTTGTTCAGCAATTAATACGCGCGTAGTTGCCGGCACACTGAATCCCGCCATGTCGCTCAGCACCAGTGCGGTTTTGCCTACCACTTGAGGATTGATAGTGCCGTTAGCGCGCAGGAGTAATGCCGCCATTTTTGCCGCTTGATCGGCATTCATGAACCAGGCGCCCTGCGTTTCTAATTCACGTCGCGTTTCGTCATAGATACACCGCTCAACGATGATTGACTGTTCAGAGGCGCAGATAACCCCGTTGTCGAAGGTTTTACTGGTAATGATGTCCGCAACGGCCTGCTGGATATTGGCACTGCGTTCAATAAATGCGGGCCCATTGCCCGGGCCACCGCTGATGGTTGGCGTCCCCGAAGCATAAGCAGCTCGCACCATGCCCTCCCCGCCAGTGGCGAGAATCAGTGAAATCTCCTTGCTGTGCATCAGCTCAGAAGTGGCTTCCTGTGTGAGTTGGCTTAGTCCACTGACGATTCCCGCAGGCGCGCCGGCTTCGGTTGCTGCCTGTGTGACAATTTCAATCGCACGTAAACTGCATTGCCGTGCGCCGGGATGCGGTGAAAACACAATGGCATTGCCGGCTTTGAGCGCGATCAGCGTTTTATAAAAAATAGTGGAGGTCGGATTAGTTGAAGGCACCAGCGCGCAAATTACGCCCAACGGCACGCCAATATCCATCACCTGCTTCGCGGTATCTTCATGGATGATACCCACGGTTTTCATCGATTTGATGGCCTCGAAAACCTGCAATGAAGCAAACTGATTTTTCAGCGTTTTATCTTGCCAGTTGCCGAAGCCGGTCTCTTCGCAGGCCATGCGCCCCAGGGCTTCTGCATGCTGAGCTGCATGGCGGGCAATGTGTTCTACGACATTATCAATCTGCTGCTGAGTAAACGTGGCGAATTGCGCCTGAGCAATTTTCGCCTTGCGCACTAACTCCCGCGCCTGCTGGCGGGAGCTTAAGTCGCGGTCCAGTTCCATCATGAGTCAATCCTTCATCAGCGCACAAAGAGTGGAATGCGTCAGGCTTTGTGCTGCGCCGCGATTTTTTCGATGTCGTTATGTGGGCGCGCAATAACACGAGCAGTGACTACTTCACCAATGCGTTTCGCCGCTTCGACACCGGAATCTACTGCGGCATTAACCGCGCCCACATCGCCTTTCACCATCGCTGTCACCAGGCCAGATCCAACGTTTTCATAGCCAATCAATTCAACATTGGCGGCTTTGCACATCGCATCAGCGGCCTCAATACAGGCCACTAAACCTTTGGTTTCAATCAACCCGAGAGCTTCTTTCATAATGGTTATTCCCTTTATTCAGCCACTTTGTACTGCATTACGATTTTGTTGATGTCGTTGTGTGGACGCGCAATCACTAATGATGTGACGACTTCACCGATGCGCTGTGCAGACTCCACGCCAGAATCCACCGCCGCCTTTACCGCGCCGACATCCCCTTTCACCATGGCAGTCACCAGACCTGAACCGACGTTTTCATAACCGATCAGTTCTACATTGGCGGCTTTGCACATGGCATCCGCCGCTTCGATACAGGCCACCAAGCCTTTGGTTTCAATCAGACCTAATGCATCTCCCATTTGCGTTCTCCCGCTTAAGCTTTATGTTTGATAACAATTTTATTGATGTCGTTATGGGGCCGGGCAATCACCAGCGAGGTCACCACCGCACCCAACCGCTCAGCAGATTCGACACCGGATTCCACAGCGGCTTTCACTGCACCGACGTCGCCTTTCACCATGGCGGTAACCAACCCCGAACCGACATTTTCATAACCAATCAGCTGCACATTGGCGGATTTACACATTGCATCTGCTGCTTCAATGCAAGCGACTAATCCTTTGGTTTCAATCAGCCCTAATGCATCACCCATAACACCTTCCTCTTGGTCATTGAGCGCCCCACTGGCCGCAGTCACACCGTCGTTAGCGGTTCGGAACCCAATATAGGCAACACAGCGATTAACGGAATTTAAATCCACTCCAGGTTGATATTTAGATTTATATGCTGGTTTTTTGTTTTATTAACCGTATTTTTATTTATTAATGCTGTTTTAGCGGGGACTTTAGGTAGGTTTGCTACGTGTAAAAAACGCGGATTGCAGGGCTTATCTGCGTTGTTATTTGAATGCTGATTAAGTGATAAACAATGGTTCGCCGCTGCGGGCAAAAGTGTGGACAAAATCATTGTTTCGCCGGGATCGACGAAGAGTGACTATGAGTGAGTAGAAACGTTTTATTTGCGAGGAGTTGAGCCGCAGCAAAAGGAGGTGTTTGCGCTAAATTAGCTACCCGATTTCAGCGCGCAGATAAACAGAGGAGAATTGATTGATCCGATAAGCACCGCTTTTTCGTTGAGCTTTTGTACATTGAGAAAAAGACCGTCGTGGCTGTCGGACATCTCGCGCATAAAGTAGTCAAAAATCACATCGGGAGATTCATCTATTGATGAGGCACTAGCTTGCCACTGAACGATGCGATAATGCCTTTCAGCGGGTGAAATGCGTTGGCTTGAATAACGAAAAGAGACATAGCGTTGTAAATATAGCGATCCTGAATTGGAGTGGGTGTAGCCCTCAACAATCAGTGATCCTTTACCCTGCTCACGAAAATTAAAATGTACATTTGCATTGACGTTTTGATACTGCATGCCTTCAAAATGCATAACCGCTTTGGTCGAACAATTTAACTCGTTTGCTCGTTGAGCAGATAAATAATCCCAACCTGAAATGAGCAAGGCCGCAACGGCCACGCATGTAGAGGCGATAAAGAGTGGGCGAGGTGCAAATTTCACGTGGGTTTCCATGCGTAATAGAAATAGTTATCGCAATAACTAAAAACATTGCTCTTCTGTTTAGCGCAGTGGGCTAAAAACACGCGGCCAAGCCCCTCCTTTTGCAGCTTATCATCATAGAAAAAAATAAACTTCCGACCAGGCTGACACTCAATATTAAGCGTTTGCCGCACCGCATTAAAATTTTTGACATAGGGAGTTTGATTAAATGTTGCCAACATCTCCTCGACGACAGATAAATCGCATTGCTTAGATGATAAAGGTGTCAACGTTATTGCGGGTGGGCTGAGTTTCCCATAATAGGTGAACATCATGAGTATACAAGCCAGGCTCAACAGTGTTGCACTGGCGATATTCCAACCGGCTGGAGAGGATAATTCGCCGAATTGCTGGAAAGGTGACTCTTTTTTCCTCAGCATCATATCGGGTAAAGCAACGGGTGAAGAGGGCAGTATTTCGATGATGACAGACGGGTTCAATTGAAGATTGCCGCGTGAAATGCTCACAATCACGTTATCAATGCCGTAAAGGCGGAATGTTTTACGCAGCATACTCAGATATTGATTTAGATTGCTGTTTGACGAGGTGTGTCCTTGATCGTCCCACACGCGCTTAAGCACTTCTTCTCGATTAACCACCCCGGTATTTTGTAGAAAAAAATGCAATAACGAACTGGCAGTAATAGAAAGATGGCTATCAGATGAGGAGCCGTCACACGGCGTTAACGAGCCGTCTATGGTGTCAAAAATCAGGCAGGAATTAAGAGTATAACGCATCATTCTGTACCATCTGTCCAGGCTGAATTTCCCTATCCCGATGCGTGTTGTTGGCTTCACCTTATTACGCGCACCTCATCTGAAACAGCACGCATCATAGCGAGGAGCCAGCCGTTATTTGTTTGATGTTTATCAATAACTATCGAAAGCCAGATATCGGCGTCTGATTAGTGCGGCAAGGCTCACAAAAGTATTTAGCTATTCAACTAAAAGTTTTAATTATTTTATTCATATGAATAAACCCTCAACGTTAACCTCTTAAATAATCGTTAAATCCTTGTGACCTAAGCGCTAATAGGTCGCCATAAATGACGACCCTGCGTTTATTTTGTTGCGTTTTCGTACGTTGTGTATTTATGCATACATATATAGAGAGGCGATTTTTTGCATCTTTTAGAGTAATCCACTTAGACTTCCACGCATTACTCAATCAACACGTTTCTCTTATGTCTGTTACCTTTAAACGCCAGTCGCTGCCTATTACCAGCCGGACGAAGCGTAAAGAAAAGGGCAGAAGAACCTGCCCTTAAAACGATTACCGAAATACCAGCGATAACACTACGATGATCACCATCATCAGCAGCAGATGGAACACCACCTTATTGAGATTGCGGTTGCGCATTTCACCTCCCTGTACTTAAAACCACTGACCAAAGCGCTTGATGTAGAGCATTTTCATGCCCTGCGCGACCACGCAATAACCCAGCAGTGTTGCCACCAGCCAAGGGAAGTAGGTCCACGGCAGCGGCACTAAACCGACCATCGCGCCCAGCGGTGAGAACGGCAGCAAAATACCGGCGATCATCACACAAGCGGTGGTGAGCAGTACCGGCAGCGCCGCACGGCTCTGGATAAATGGGATCTTTTGCGTGCGCAGCATGTGAACCACCAGCGTCTGGGACAACAAGCCCTCAATAAACCAGCCGGACTGGAACAGCGACTGCATTTCTGGCGTATTCGCCGCAAACACATACCACATCACTGCAAAGGTAGTGATATCGAAAATCGACGACGTCGGTCCAATCCACAGCATGAAGCGTTTGATATTACGTGCATCCCATTTACGCGGTTTGCGCAGAAACTCGCGGTCCATTTTGTCCCATGGCAACGCCAGCTGAGACAGATCGTACATCAGGTTCTGAATCAGTAGATGAATCGCCAGCATCGGCAGGAACGGAATAAAGGCGCTCGCCACCAACACCGAGAAGACATTACCGAAGTTAGAACTGGCGGTCATGTTCAGGTACTTAATGATGTTGCCGAAGGTTTCGCGTCCTTTCATCACGCCCTCTTCCAGCACCATCAAGTCTTTTTCCAGCAGGATAATATCGGAAGACTCTTTCGCGATATCCGCTGCGCTATCCACAGAAATCCCCACATCAGCATCACGCAGCGCCGGTGCATCATTAATGCCGTCTCCCAGGAAGCCAACGGTGTGACCGAGTTGCTGCAACGTACTCACAAGACGCGATTTTTGCAGCGGTGTGAGTTTAGCGAACACCGAACTTTGTGCAGCAGCTACCGCCAACTGCTCGTCGCTCATCAAAGCAATCTGGTCACCGGTAAGGATCGCGCTGCTATCAATGCCCACCTGCTGGCAAATGCGCGCAGTGACAACCGGATTATCGCCGGTCAGCACTTTGACGCTGACGCCATTATCATGCAGCGCACTAATGGCTTTGGCAGCGCTCTCTTTCGGTGGATCGAGGAAGGTGAGCAGTCCTTCTACCATTAATCCTTGCTCATCCGCCACGCTCAACGGCTGCTGTAAGCCCGGCTCATCCAGCACGCGGCTGGCCACCAGCAATACACGGAAACCTTGCTCATTATATTGATGCGCCAGCGCCAACAACTCTGCACGGCGCGTCTCGTTCAGCGGCTGCACCAACTTGCCTTCGCGCTCGGCGGTCGCGATGCTCAGCATCTCTTCCACCGCGCCTTTGCAGATCAGCATCTGTTGATTCAGACGACGATCACGTACTACCACCGAAACGCGACGACGGATGAAATCAAACGGCAGTTCATCCACTTTGATGTAGCTGTCGCCCACCGCCTCGCTAACGCGGTTTTTGCCGTACTGCAAAATGGCGCGATCCATCAGGTTCAGCGTGCCGCTTTGATAATGACTGTTGAGCCAACTGAGCATCAGCACGCGTGAGTTTTCCACGCCAGCACAATCCAGATGATGTTCAAGAATGATATTGTCCTGGGTCAATGTGCCGGTTTTGTCGGTGCACAGGATGTCCATCGCGCCAAGGTTTTGAATCGCATTCAGGCGTTTGACGATCACTTTACGCCGCGACATGGCGATGGCGCCTTTCGCCAGATTCGAGCTGACAATCATCGGTAACATTTCAGGCGTTAAGCCTACCGCCACCGCCAGCGCAAACAGCGAAGCATCCAGCCAGTCGCCTTTGGTTAAGCCATTTATCAACAGCACAACCGGCACCATCACCAACATGAAGCGGATCAGCAGCCAGCTCACGCTGTTTACGCCGCGGTCAAAGGCGGTTTGTGAGCGATTACCCACTATCGATTTTGCCAGGCTACCGAAGTAGGTTTCGCTACCGGTCGCCACCACCACCGCTTTCGCGCTGCCGCTGGAAACGTTGGTGCCCATCAGGCAGACGCTGCCCAGTTCCAGCAGCGATGAGCCCTGCTCGCTGGCACCGCTGCTTTTGCTGGTGACGTGGCCGGTAACGTCATATTTCTCAACCGGTAGCGATTCGCCGGTTAAAATCGCCTGGCTGATAAACAGATCGCGCGAATCGAGCAGGCGCACATCAGCAGGCACCAAATCCCCCGCTGAAAGGTAGATGATGTCGCCAGGCACCAGCGTGGCGATATCCACTTCCTGTTTCAGCGGTGCGTGCTGTGCTGATTCACGACGTAGCACGGTGGCGGTGGTGCGCACCATCGATTTCAGTGCCTGCGCCGCTTTATTAGTACGGAACTCCTGCCAGAAGCGCAGCAAACCGCTGAGCGTTACCATCGTCACAATGATGATGACACCGGTCAGATCGGTCTCCTCGCCGCGGCGCAGCGGCAGCCAGAAATCGGTAAAAAAGCTCACTAATGCCAGCGCCATCAACACATAAATAAACGGATTGTTGAATGCTTGCAGCAACTGCATTAAAGCCGGTGGCGCTTTGTCGTGTTCAACCTGATTGCGACCATACACACCTGAGCGCGCCTCGGCTTCACGCTCACTCAGGCCAAGCGCGTCGCTGCGCAAACGCACCAGCGTTTCGTCGGCAGTGAAACCGGCCTCATCTTCAATCAGGTAACGTGGTGTTTTTTGACGTGTCTGGCGCGTGGTATTCCAGGCTTTTTTGTTCTGGTTGAGTTTCATGTCAGTCATGATGACATTCCTCTTATTTACGGCAATAAAAATCCCTGTGTGCATGGCACACAAATTAAATTAACGGCAATACTTAATTAAATTAAAAATAACCTGTCGGGAATTTCCATATCACCTCCCGGAAATCAAAGACGAAAAGAGTCGCTCGTTAAATAACGAGTAATAAATAATGACGATAATAAATACTACGCAACCGAACAGCGGAACGCTGCCTGGCACGCAGAGAAAATCAGCACGCTGAGGTTCAGCGCGCGTATCGAGGTGGAGGGAAAAGTGTATTAAAAATCATGTGCATGATGATATTCCCACGCGCTAAAGCACGCGACAGTGTCGTTTTTCAGGGAACAATCATCAGAAAGGGAGGATTGCTGCCCGCCATGTTGGCAAGCAGCGACAAAAAAGTTCGCGCGTCAGCTTGCCTTGTGTTGCCATCTAAAAGGGTGACTGTCCAACTGAACTCTCCTGCTTTGAAATTGCGGCTATTATATTCCGGGAAGTAACGAAGTAAAGTTAATTATCTGTAACTCACTAACCATTTAAATTTCGTTGTAGTTGGGTTGATATTAACTATTCCGGTCGCCGTTAATGGCGCCTCGACAATATCGCTGAGCATTTGTAGGGTGCGCATTTATGCGCACCGGGCAAACAGCTTTAGATCGACAACACCCCTTATAACTGAACCCTTCGGCTTAGATCATTAATGCATATGCATAGCCTGAAAATGACTATTCTTCATTGCTGCGCTCTCGTAAACTCGCGTTACTTTTTTTAGGCAAGGAAACAACACATGAAAAAAATTATTCCCTCACTGCTGGCGTTATCGCTGGTAGCTGCCTTCTCTGTTCAGGCAGCGACGCCAAAAGATACCCTGGTGATTGCCCAGTCAACGGATGATGCTGATAGCTTCGATCCCGCTCAGGGCTTTGAACTGACCACAGTGCAAGCTTTCACTAACATTTATCAGCGTCTGGTTCAGTCCGATCCCACTAATCCCATCGACTTAAAGCCGACGCTGGCCACGTCATGGCAAGCGGGCAGCGATAACCGCAGCCTGACGTTCGAGCTGCGCAAAGGCGCACAGTTCGCCAGCGGCAATCCGCTGCGTCCGGAAGATGTGATCTTCTCGCTGGGTCGCGTGGTGAAACTGAATCTCGATCCCTCCTTTATTCTTACCCAACTCGGCTGGAATAAAGACAACGTCGATACCTTCCTGAAGAAGGTAGATGACAACCACGTGCAGATCAGCTGGAGCGCTAACGTCAGTCCGGCCTATGTTCTCAGCCTGCTCTCCGCACCGGTCTCTTCAATTGTTGATGAGAAAACCGCGCAAGCCAACGCGAAGAATGGCGACTTTGGTCACGCATGGCTCGGGACTCACTCTGCCGGTAGCGGCCCGTATCAGATTCGTAAAGTCGTGCTACATGAAGCGATTCTGCTGTCTGCTAACCCGACTTCTCCCGCGGGCGCTCCGAAGCTGAAAAACATCCTGATCAAGAACGTACCGGAACCGGCTGCGCGTCGTCTGCTGCTGGAACAGGGCGATGTGGATATTGCGCGTAACCTCGGTGCTGATCAGATCGCCTCGCTGAAAGGCAAAGCGGGCGTGAAGACCGAAGCGATTCCCATGGCGTCGCTTTATTACATCCAGTTCAACGTGGGTGAAAATCCAGTGCTGAAGAATCCGGCGCTGTGGGAAGCGGCTCGTTACCTGTTCGACTATAAAGGTATCGCCAACGATCTGCTGAAAGGCCAGTTCGACGTGCATCAGACCTTCCTGCCGAAAGGCTTCCTTGGCGCAATCAACGACACGCCATACAGCTACGATCCTGAGAAAGCCAAAGCCATTCTGAAGAAAGCCGGCCTGACCAATGTTAGCTTTACGCTGTCCACCAGCAACCAGCCGCCGTACCTCGACATCGCCCAGGCATTGCAGGGCAGCTTCGCCAAAGGCGGCGTGAAAGTTGAAGTGCAGCCTGGCCTTAGCTCAGAAGTCTCTACCCGCGTGAAAGCGCACAAATACGAAGCCACCCTGAACGCCTGGGGCGCAGACTATTTCGATCCCAATACCAACGCCGCGTCCTTCGCCTACAACCCGGAAGATGGCAGCAAAACCATCGCCTACCGTTCTGACTGGCATACACCCGAGTTGAACAAGCAAACGCTGGCGGCCACCGCCGAGAGCGACACGAACAAGCGTGTCGAGCTGTATCAGGCGATGCAGCGTGAAGTGCTGAAGAACTCACCGTACGTGATTGGCTTACAGGCAAAAAACTTGATTGCGCTGCGCGACAATCTGCAAGGCTATGTGCAAGGCATCAATCCGGACATGGTGTATTACTCGCAGGTTTCTAAGTAATGGCAGTGTCAGCTTCACAGGCCGGGTACGCCCGGCCACTCTGGCAACGTGTTAGCCACATCGTCACCAGCTTGCTGTCGCTGCTGGTGACGCTGGTCGGTTTGTTAGCGTTCACTTTTATGCTGTCGCACCTGTCGCCAGTCGATCCGGTGCAACAGATCGCTGGCGATCACGCTAGCGAAGCCACCTATACGCAGGTGCGCCACGATCTCGGCCTCGATCAACCGGTGCTGGTGCAGTTCTGGCGCTATATCAGCCATCTGGCACGCGGCGATCTCGGTTTATCGCATCTCACTAATCAGCCGGTCAGCGCCGACCTGATGCGCACCTTTCCGGCCACCATTGAGCTGGCAACCTGTGCGATGATTTTTGCCGCGGTATTCGGCATTGCCTTAGCGCTGCTGGCAGCGTGGAAACCGGGTAGCATCATCGATAACGTGGCGCGCTTTGTTTCGCTCCTCGGCTACTCTGTGCCGGTGTTCTGGCTCGGTTTGCTGGGTTTGCTGCTGTTTTACGCCGTGCTGCACTGGTCCGCCGGGCCGGGCCAGCTCGATGACATCTGGATTTACACACTGGAGCCGAAAACCGGCTTTGTGCTGATCGATAGCTGGATGTCCGGCGATCCCGAGATGTTCCGCAATGCAATTGCCCATTTGTGGCTGCCGGTGGTGATACTCGGCCTGCTGGCGATGGCGGGCATTACGCGCCTGCTGCGCGCGGCGCTGCTGGAAGAGAGCAACAAAGAGTATGTGGTACTGGCGCGCGCCAAAGGTGCGAGCCGTGGTCGCATCCTGCTGCGTCATATTTTCCCCAACGTGCTCGGCACGCTGATTACCGTCATCGCCCTCTCCTACGCCACGCTGCTGGAAGGTTCGGTGCTGACCGAAACGGTGTTTGCCTGGCCTGGCGTGGGTCGCTACATGACTAACGCACTGTTTTCCTCTGATGTACCGGCGATTCTCGGCTCGACCTTGCTAATTGGCAGCTGCTTTATTCTGCTTAATGCGCTGGCCGATGCCCTGACCTGGTTAACCGATCCGAGAACCCGATGACTCAACAACTCTCTGAACTCGAAACGCTGCGCCCGCGCCGCCGTCGTGCGCGGGTGACCTCGCTCACCCTCGGTCTGACGCTGGTGCTGATTGTGGTGGCGATGGCGCTGTTCGCGCCGTTGCTGGCACCGTTTGATCCCAATGCGCAGATCATTTCACAGCGCTTACAAGCGCCGTCGGCGCTGCACTGGTTTGGCACCGATGGCTTGGCCGCGATTTACTGTCACGCGTAATTTACGGTGCGCGCCCGACGCTGCTGCTGGTGTCACTGATTCTGGTACTGACCATTCCGGTTGGCCTGCTGGTCGGCATCACTGCCGGTTACGTTGGCGGCTGGACCGAG
>Ga0105244_10000280_pt1 | contig 51358 bp, 80 predicted proteins | sample KBSM44metaG_FD_80423 | JGI IMG/M metagenome (GOLD analysis project Ga0105244, IMG submission 80423) | Miscanthus rhizosphere microbial communities from Kellogg Biological Station, Michigan, USA - KBS M4-4 metaG | ecosystem: Host-associated > Plants > Roots > Rhizosphere > Soil | place...
TCTTTTCCGTAAGATGTCGCAAAGTACATACGACTAATTAAATTAGAACCATCAACCAATACCAATGTTTGTTCCACACACGTCAGTCCTTCCGTTTTTGAAATAAATTGAAGTTTTTCCCTTTCACATTCTACATGAAAAGATAGAAAATAGGCATGCAAATCAACTTTTTACGCATAAAGCTTTTGAATCCCGATGAAAAAAGAAATCAGATAGATGACAAATAGCAAAAAGTAAGTATGGTGTAACCATTCTTATAAAAGAGAAAGGATGAGTTTTATGCACCTACATGAAAAAATCGAAGAATATTTGCAACGCTTACCTGGTCAAGATAAAGACATCGCGGTATTTGTTCGCCACTTATTAGATGCCCTGCAGGAAGAAGAACAGCAACATCGTTTACTAACTGCAAGTAATGCGTTATCAGGTATTAAACCTGACCCTGTCGAAGAAAAAACGTTTATTGAAGACACAACGACATTCAAACAGTTAATTCTTCGCGAACTTGAAAAGACAACCGAAGACCTTGAACATTTGGGAGATAAATATTGGACAAAACATTACAAAGACGGCGTTAAAAGTTCTCCCAAAAATGTTCGCCCTAATTCTCTATAAGCAAAAGCACAGCGACGATATTATCGCTGTGCTTTTCTATTAAACTTTACCGTTCACTTATACTTTCTTATCCGCTCATCTTTTGTTTCTCTTGGCACCCTTTACACGGAAGAGGTAATTCGTTTTTGACTATATACCATCTTGCCTCACGGGGAGTTCCACATGAACATGTTACTTCAACATAACGTGTTCTTGCTTTTCCTCTTGTGCCCAAATCTTTTGTTATAGTAAATTGCCCGTATGTATCTCCAATAGTTAGAATGATAGGATTTGCTTTTTGTGGTTTCTTTCGATTCGTCAAACAACCACACGATTTAGTTACTCCCCGAAAGAGGTTGTCCATAAGAACCTCTTTTGGCTCCGAACCGCATTTACACGTTACTTCTACAAAATGTCTCGTATAGCCTTTTACCAAACGACATCCTAAGTCTTTAGTCACAGTCAAGTTCCCAAACGTCTTACCAATCTGAATTGTTTTTTTAGTTCCGTTCTTTCCTTTACAACCGCAAGAGGTAGCTTTTGTTATTTTAGAGAAAGCGATAGGAAATTCTTTTCCACAAACGCACTTCACATTTGCATATCGTTTATTATCCAATTTTGAGGTGCCTGCGTCGCTCAAAATCTTTACAAATCCATGTGTTTCTCCCACTTTTTTAGCCGTACGCGTACATCCACATGATTTCGTTAGCCCTCGTCTAACAACACCCCACTCTATTTCTTTAGGCTTTGACCCGCATTTACATTTCACCTCAACATATCGTCTTTTTTGGTTTCTTACTAATCGATACCCTAAATCTTTTGTAACGGTTAAAAGACCAAACGTTTCCCCTATAGGAATCGGTATTAACATATTTCTTTTATTTTTACATCCACAGGACGATGTTTCTATAATTTTATCACCGCGCATTCGAAATTTTTCTCCGCACACACATTGCACTTTGTAATAACGTCGATTATCTTCTTCGGGATATCCTAAATCTTTTATTATCGTAACGTACCCGTACGTTTTTCCCACCTTTTTACTTGTTTTTATACAACCGCACGATTTTGTTCTATTTCTAGACGACTTTTCAAGGGGGAATTCCGTTCCGCAATGACAGCGCACAAGTAAGTAATGGTATAGTTTCGTTTTTTCTTCATCTAAGTATCGTTTTCCTAAGTCCTTGATTATAGTTAGCATGTTGTACCGCACCTTTCATAAGTTTTCCGTTGATTTATAATAAAAATATCTTTTTTAATTATTTTACATAATTGAACAAAATGCAAGGACTTTTATTTCTTTTAGTCATTTATTTTTTTAAATAAAAACATATATTTTATTGTTTTTTATATTAACTTAATTACCTATGCTCTTTCATATCAAAAGTCTACGCATCAGTTATTAATTAGCGACATTTTTCTCCGTATGGAGAGACTTTCAATTTTTTATTATTTTTTTTATTAAGAAGTTTCACTTTATACAAACACATATGTATGAATGAGTTTAATTGAAGTTTTCTTTTTGTTATGTTCATTATTAACCATAGAAAAAGGTACAAAAAAAGAAATGCTTTGTCAAATCCTTCTTTTGTTTACTTGTAGATTATTACCACTTAAAACAAAGATAAAATGCCCCTATTTTCATACATTCAACTCCTGTGTTTAACCATTTTCTAGCTACTATTAAAACCATAGACAGTACTAAGTAACGATGGTATAATTGAGAGGTATTATGTTTGAATTGTTATGTGGGTACCAATTCATTCGCGCAATTTGTTTACTTTTTTCTATGCAAGTGTGAAGCTTATATGCAACAAAAAAGACGAGATTCCTCGTCTTTTTTTGTGTTTCCTTTTTGTTTTATTTAGTCAAAAGCCTCTCTTTTCTATCCATGCGTCAATAGCATTGAGCGGTCTATTTTTTAACGAATAGTCTATCGCTCTTTTCTCTGAAAACGGCTTTATCACCCAATAAGGTAAAAACAACAGTAATCGAATTGGCAACATCAGCCAAAACTTTAACCAAAAGTCTATTCCAAAACTCCAAGTTCCCATTCGTTTCGCCCCTTTCTTTATTACTCTTTCATTTTATACTAATTTCTTAAAAAATAAATGTTTTGTCCCGTATATGTAAAGAAACAGAGATATATTTTATCCTCGTTTCTTTTAACTAGAACCTAAATATGAAAGGTGAAATGGTTGCAGAGCTATATTGTGTTTTATGTACCAATCAAGTCCGTACCGATAACTATGTAGCAAGAAGTTCCCTTGCAACCCGTATAACCCAACCGATACATGCGTGTGACATTCAATAAGCGCCAATCCTCGGTCTTTAATAATACCGATATCCAATGTATAGGCAAGCGGGTGAGTCGGGTCTGCTTGGTACCGCTCAATCATCTTTTTCAATGTATTCATGTCTTGTTCACTTGGGAATACGGTACAGTCTCCCTCGTAGTATTGAATCCCCATGATTTTCCCTTCCATAACAAAACAACGATACTCAACGATAAAATCAACCACTTCAGATACTTGATACAACCCTTTTTTCAGTAGCGGTTCTCCACCTTTTTGAGCATTGTGCAGTTCTTCTATCATCCCTCTGTGATGGATGTATTTTAAATTGGACACATACTTTGTAAAATGATAGCCCGCTTTTGGAAGTTCTTTTTTTTCGACAATGCGATAATCGCGTTTTACAAACTCTTCTTCTCGTAAGCATTCAGGTATTTCAATAGGGCTCATTGTCTCAATGCCATGAACATTTGTTAAATATGCCTGCACAAACTCAATGGAACCAATAGGAATTGCTTTTTCAATCTCTTTAATACCTGAAAGAAAAGACTGACTGCTCATTTCATTCATTCCCATCATGGAATGTTCATGAATATATGTATGGCGACGCAAGATGTCGTTCATTACAAACACTTCTTGGTTATCAATATACTTGCCTTCTTTTTGAAGAATGAAAAACATACCTTTTCTTCCTTTCTTCCACTATTTTTCTTTATTATAACACCTTAAGTACCCTAACTTCACCTAATTACACACCCTCAACAAATAACGTCAATTGCGCTGTAGTTCAGAAGTCAACAAGGGTTGATTATTTGTAAACAAAACAAAGAGCTGTATACTAGTAATATACAGAAACGAAAACAAACAAAAAAATAAATGAATTGAGGGAACAATATGAACGCCACTCTTGCACGTAATCTAGAACTCTACATAAACGCAATGGGAAGAAAAAAAGAATGGATTCGACTGCGACTCGATTTAGACAAAGATGCTTTTGAATCCTTATTAAAAGGTGACACGACTCATTTATTAGCATTTGCTGACCTATTTGAAGAAAGCGTATCGTATCTTCTTCAAGAAGACTTCACGCCACCTGAGAATATATTAGATATGATAAAGCGACAGCGTGGCGAAGAAAAACCACCTATGAGCAAACTTGAATTTGCACTATCCAAATTAGAACGGGTTCCCGATATAGTCACCCATGCACAGTGGACGCTACAAGATATAGGTGAAAACGTGCCTCCTTCTTTTGCAGAAGAAATTATTCGTCTTGCACGTGAAATTGAAACTAAAAGCTACGCGTTAAAAGAATATGCCAACAAAAAAGAGGCAGAGTCATATAATTCTTAATCACAATTTTTGATAAATATATTAAAAAAGACAGTGAGCATCCCTCACTGTCTTTTTCTTTTACTCTATATTTTCTCCGTTTTGAGCAATTACTGTTTGGTACCAATAGAAACTATTCTTTTTGATACGTTGCAACTCTTTTTCATCGAGTTCGTCTCGGTCAATGTAAACAAAACCATAGCGCTTTTGATAGCCATTCAACCAGCTTAGTAAATCGGTAAACGACCATACACAGTACCCAATCATTTCAACACCGTCACTAATGGCTTCTTTGACCGCTTTTACATGCGTTTCTAAATAATCAATACGGTATTGGTCATTAACAACTCCATCTTCTAACGTGTCATAAGCACCTAACCCGTTTTCTGAAATCAACATAGGTAAGTGGTAACGACTTTCAATCCGACGAAGCGCAATACGCAATCCTGTCGCATCAATATTCCAATCCCAATCAGTTCGTTCTAAATGGTCATTTTTCACTGTTTTGAAAACCCCAGGTACACCTGTATCTTGAGATGTTCCTTTTTTTCCTGATGTATTGAAATGCCCTTCGCTTACACCATCTAATGGATTTTGTTCAAATGTTGTGGTTTGGTAGTAATTCACACCCATGAAGTCAGGTGTCCCTTCTTTTAGGAGCTCCCAATCCCCTTCTTCCACGGTCGGAGCCAATCCTTGCTTCTCTAAGTAATTCCATGCTGCCTTAGGATACGTTCCCCAAGCATAGACATCCATCCACCAATGATTTTGGAATTCTTCCGCATTCTCAAAAGCTAATACGTCTGCGGGATTGGATGAAGCGGGATAAGCAGGTCCGTAGGCGAAACTTGGTCCAATTTTTCCGTCAGGCACATACTGGCGAAACGCTTTAATCACACTTGCATTGGCAAGGTTTGCATGATGATTCACTTGATAGAACAATTTCGTATCTTTTACACCAGGTGGGTGCATGGCTAATTGATAACCAAGACGTGTAAAAATGTTTTGTTCATTTAAACTTACCCAATATTTCACTTTATCTCCGAAGCGTTTAAATAATTCGACGCTATAGTTCGTAAAATCCTCAATAATTTGACGAGATTCCCATCCGCCATATTCATCTTGCAATGCTTGAGGCAAATCCCAGTGATAAAGCGTAACAATCGGCTCAATATTATGCGCTATCAATTCATTGACAAGGTTTTCATAAAAGGTTATCCCTTTTTCGTTGACCTCGCCTTTTCCACTTGGGAAAATACGCGTCCAAGCAATAGAAAAACGATATGCTTTTAATCCCGCTTCTGCCATAAGTGCAACATCTTCTTTATAACGGTTATAGTGGTCAACCGCTACATCTCCATTTGTTCCTTTGAATGTTTTTCCAGAGATACGAACAAATTCATCCCAGTTACTCTTTCCTTTTCCATCTACATTCCAAGCGCCCTCAATTTGATATGCCGCAGAAGCAGCGCCCCATAAAAAATCCGTTGGAAACGGTGTCATTTTTGTATGTATCATTATTTTTTCCTCCTTTTTGTGTACAAGTGTAGTATACAGCGTTGAATCCTAAGAGTTCTAGTTTCGCTTTTCTTTTTTTATTTTTTTATTTTTTTCACTCTTTTTGGAAAATCCAATTATAATCACTCATGAAAATTACAATAAAACAAACAAGGTGGTTATTAATATGACAAACGTATTAACAAAAACAATTGAGATTACATTAGTGAATTTAGGAACGTATCAATCATTGGATTTATCGCTTCCATTAGAGGAAAATGAACTTCAAAAAAGACTTCAAGCTTTTAATCCAAACGGTAATTGTTTAGAGATTCAAGCACTTCAACTGATTCACCCTTCTCTAACTGATGCACATAAAACAGCACTTAGAGGAGTAATTAACGAGCCGATGCCAATATTAAATAAAATAGCAAACTTATTAACAGTCGAAACAGACTTTGACATTGCTTTTTTATACGAGGCATGCGACTTAGCAGAACATGCAATTGAAGCATTTGAAAAAGGTGAATATTTCATTTACCACGACATTGAAAACGAAAGAGAAATGGGACAGCGATTAGCAGACCTTGAAGGTTTTTTAGAAAATACAGACTACCCTAAATCTCTTCGTGATTACTTCGATGCAGAACGATACGGGCACACTGAAATTATCAATCAAGGCATTAAATTGTTAAAAAGCAATCAAGCAGTCAAGCTTTCTCACAAATTTTAATTAAATACACATTAAATAGCTAAACACATCTTTTACAAGGTGTGTTTTCTCTTTTTCTACGAAGAGAAGGCTTTTTTTGTTTGACTATTTGCTACTTTTATCTCATAAAGAAAAGAAAAAGAAAGGAGGGATACAATGCATTCATTTTTTCGAAATAACCGAGGAAACGTTACACAGCAAATTATGATACTTGCGGTTATTGTCGTTATTGTAGTCACGTGCCTGACGAAAATTAAGTCCGCTGCCCTTTGTGCAGACGAGCGTTCTCATTCGCGCCTTTCAGAAATTTTATTTGATAAAAAAGAACCAGCAAAATGCGATACCGATTCAGTGGCAGGTGATGAGACTCAAACAGGAAGCGAAGTGGTCGTTGGAGGAGGTACAGGCGCAGGAGGCTCTAGTGGTACAAGTTCAGGTAGCGGAAGCAGTTCAGGCTCAGGTTCAGGAAGTTCTTCTGAAGATAACTGGGAAGAAGAAAACAATGCTGTCGGTGACAATTTAAGCATGACCGAAAAAGAACTAGCGCTTCCTATCTCTTACTACGACACAGGGAATTTAGATTTAACTTGTTCGAATTCACTCGCCGTTTACTCGTTCGGTGTACCTGAAAACAGTCCACCTAAAGCAACAGGTACAAGGTCTATTAGTATCCAAAATAATAAAGGGTGGACGATGTGGATAAAAGTAAATTCTGTTACCACAGAGAATGGACTAGTCGTCACAAGCGACGACTCTTTTTACCGCAAACTGTCTCCAAACGAAGGTACATCTTTTGATGTCGGTTGGAAATGGAACGTTCCTGATAATTACAAAGGTGATGTAGGAACCGCTAAAATTTACTTTGAAATCAGTTGTTCAAAACCAAGTGCTTCTCAAACCTATGTTGAAAATACAGATGCGCCGTCTAATTTCCATGCAAGCAGTGTAGCAGATACAGCTATTACATTAGATTGGACACCTATTTTCTCGGCACCTGAATACCTTATTTACCGAGACGACGTACTTGTATATAAAGGAGCTAAAGCTCAATACATTGATACAAACTTGTTATCAGGAACCTCGTATAGTTACAAACTTTATACTTCAACAAGCAAGAAAACAGATGCCTTTTCACCTCTCTCAGTTAAAACAACGGGTATTTCCCCTGTTCCTGCAAATGGTCCTACAGGCTACCGTGTATCAGGTGCAACAACTGACACTGTACATATCCAATTTTCAAGCGTAAGTAAAGCGACCCATTACCGTATTTACTTAGATGGACAAGAGAAGTCGGTAACACCATGGGCAGATGCTATATTTCGAGGTTTGACTCCTAATAAAACGTATGAAATTTCCGTTCGAGCTGAAAACAGCTATGGCGTATCAAGCAAAACATCTTATAGTTTTAAAACAAATGCATATTCAGTACTACCAAATCCAACAAACTTTAGACAAACCGCTCGCACAACGAATTCAATGTCATTAGCATGGAATCCAGTTCCAGGGGCAACTCGCTATATTTTAAAAGCATTCAACGTTGTTCGCTATGATGGACCTAATACATCGGTTGATTTAACAGGACTGTCCTCAGGAGGAGGGTATCACTTCTTCTTATATGCTGTATCAGATTTTGGACAATCAAGCGGTATCTTTACAAGTTTCGGAACACTTGGATATATGATGCCAACACCACCAAGTAATGTATCCATTTTTAATGTGACCAACACATCTATGAATATTAAATGGTCAAAAGGAGGAGCTGCGACAGATACGCTTGTTAAATTAAACGGAAAAGAAGTATACAAAGGTTCAGATACCTCACTTAATCTATCCAATTTGACACCAAACAGCTACTATAAAGTGGAATTGTTCTCATATAACCCTGGATTCACAAATAATAACCCTACTGTAGACAGCACATTCACAACCAACGATACTTATGATGAAGTAGCAAGTTTGAGTGCTACCTGTAACGTAGAGAAGTACACCAAAACGTTTGAATTCCCTTCTCCAATTAAAGTAGGAGAAACAGGTGCCTTTGTCTTAAATATGCAAAACAGCACTGAACACAAAATTTCGTTTACTATCTCATCAATTGAACGCGAAGGTTCACTTTTCGAAGGGAATACACCTATCAAATTGGATTACGATGACACCCAAAAGGTTACCGTTGAACCAAACGATACCTTTACGTTCCCTATTCGTTGGATACTTCCGAAAAACGCTTCATCCTCATACACTCAAAAAATAGGCAGTGTAACAGCTAACTTAAGTACATCCTGTTAAGCGAAAGCAAAGCATACAAAAAAACAAGCGATATGTCGCTTGTTTTTTATTTCCCTCTATTTTGTTCAGGTTGCCACTCTCTTACTTTTTTCATGCCTGTAAAATCAAGGCGCTGATTGCGTAGTTCTTCCTTCCACTTTTCGAGTCTTTGTAAGTAAGATTGCTCTGTTTCCTTATTTTTAAACAAAGAATAATTCTGTTCTGTCATAGATTCAAATAAGTCTTCCATCCTTAATCCAAAGAATGAGGCAATATTCCATAAAAGAGATGCGCTATAGAGAATATGCCCTTCTAGTGTCGCAAGTAAAATTATTTCCTCTGTTTCTAGGGCTTCTCTTAGGTCTTCTAGGCTTTTCTCTTGCTCCTGAAGAAGGTATAACACATTGTTTTTAAATATTTCATGCTTCATTTTTATATTCTCTCCTTTTGCGGGGTCTTCCCGCTATACTCTTATCCTATCATAGTTGTTCCTATTTCCATTTATTCGTGTCCTTTCAAAAATAACCGCCTTTCATCTCGTAATGAGACAAAAGGCGGTTATCTGACTTACTTATTATCTTGGAAGAACAGTGGTAAATGCTCTTTGTGTGCTTCTAACATTTCATCTAACAGCTCTTTGGCTACGTTATCTGAATGAACAAGTGGATTAATGGTCATAGCAAGTAACGCTGTTTTGTAATCACCTGTAACGGCTGCTTCAGCGGCCACACGTTCAAAGGACTTAATTTGCTGTACAAGACCACGAACAGGTACAGGTAAATCACCAACCGCAATCGGTTTAGGACCATCTTTTGTAATGACACAGTTCACTTCTACCGCTGAGTCATGAGGAATACTCGCAATTGCCCCTTTATTCATGGTGTTAACAGGTTGAATATCCCCTTTGTCGTTGTAGATAGAAGAAATTAAGCTACATGCTGCATCACTGTAGTATGCACCACCACGTTGCTCTAATTGAGGCGGTTTGATATCTAAGTTTTCATCTTTGTATAATTCAAATAGCTCTGTTTCTAAGCGTTTTACGACTTCGGCACGTGTTCCTTTCGTCTCTGCATCGTGCTTCTCTTGTGCTAGCATTTCACTTGTTTTGTAGTAGTAGCGGTGGTAGCCACACGGAATAGCGTTCAACGCACGTGCAAAATCCGCTTCCCATGCTAGGTTATGGATGTTTTTCATGGTCATCTCTGTTGTTGGATTTGCTAACGCTTCAATAACCTGCTCTTTCACACTTACACCGTCTAAGAATACATCTAGTCCGTAAACCATATGATTCAGACCTGCAAAGTTCACTTGTACACGTGATGCGTCAACATCCAGTATCTTAGCAACCGTCATACGTGTTCCGATTGGCACATTACATAACCCTACCACTTTTTTGTGAGTCGAATGACGAAGAATAGCTTCTGTCACCATACCTGCAGGGTTTGTAAAGTTGACTAACCATGCATCAGGACATAACTCTTGGATGTCTTTCACAATATCCAAAATAACTGGAATAGTACGAAGCCCTTTAAATAATCCCCCTGGACCATTTGTTTCTTGTCCGATAATGTCGTACTTTAATGGAATACGCTCATCTTTTGCACGGGCTTCAAGCAAACCTACGCGGAACTGAGTTGTGACAAAATCCGCATCTTTTAACGCTTCACGTCGGTCTAATGTTAAATGCACCTCAATTGGCAACCCCGCTTTTTTTATCATGCGTTTTGCTAAGTTTCCTACAATCTCTAATTTTTCTTTTCCTGCTTCAATATCTACTAACCACAATTCACGAACAGGTAATTCATGATAACGTTTAATAAATCCTTCCACTAATTCAGGTGTATAACTTGAACCTCCACCAATAGTTACAATTTTAATTCCGTTTGACATCATTATTTCCCCCTTTTAAAAATTAACAATCTATTATTTTTTATTGGTAACTCAGGCTACCTGTCTGAGTCTTGTAAAGGAGAAGAGGCATGTATTCCTCCCCTCCGCAGAAATACTTACTTGATTCGTTTATGCAATTCCACGATTTCTTTCGCTAAATCAATAATGGTAATGGCATTCATTAAATGGTCTTGCGCATGGATGAGAAGTAAGCGAATTTCTACTTTTTCTCCTCCTGCCTCCCCTTGGATAAGCGCCGTTTGTTGCTTGTGCGCTTCCAAGATAGAGGCACTTGCTTGGGTCAATGATGCTTCCGCCTCTTCAAAGTTTCCTTCTTTGGCGTGCATCATGGCTTCCATCGCTGAACTCTTGGCATCCCCACCATTTAAAATTAAGTTAAAGCATGCTTCCTCGATGTTTATACTCATGACTATCCCTCCTTACAGGTAAAATTATTGAACTTGTTCTTGCTCTACTTGCTCTGCTTCTGCCTCTTCTTTCTTCTTCAATTTGTCCCACATTTTAAAGAATGGTAGGTACATAAAGAATGAGATGACGATACTAACGGCTTGCATAATAGCACCTGAGATATGACCACCCGTTGCCAAATATCCACCAATGATAGGAGGTGTTGTCCACGGAATCGCAATCCCTGCAGGTTTTGCTACAATCCCTGTACTCATTGCTAAGTACGTCACAACAATTAACACAATAGGTGTTAAGAAAAACGGAATAACAAGCAATGGATTCATAACAATTGGTGTTCCGTAAATGATAGGTTCGTTTACGTTAAACGTTCCTGAACCACCTGATAATTTTCCTAACTCTTTCATTTGTTTACTCTTCGCCCAAAAGACCATGAGAAGAAGTAATCCAAATGTAGCTCCTGTTCCTCCGATGTTAATAAACACTTCGAAGAACTGAGAGGTGAAAATGTTTGGTAATTCTTTACCTGCTTGGAATGCGATACGGTTTTCATCGGTATTGGATAACCAAATTGGATTCATAACGCCCCCAACGATATTTGTACCGTGTAGACCTGCTGACCAAAGCATCATAATAAGCATGTATGCAATGATAGAACCAATTAAACTACTACCTAATACACCAAGTGGACCTCCTAATACAGTCCCTACGATATCGTGAATACTTGCTGCATCAAAATATCCTTTTGCATTTAAATACTCAATTAACAAACGGATAACCCACACAACTGTAATAACCACAAAACCAGGAATAAGAGCCACAAATGATTTGCTTACTGCAGGTGGAACGCCATCAGGCATTTTGATAACAATATTCTTTTGAACAATTAAACGATAAATTTCAGTCGATAGCATCGCGATAACCATCGCAACGAACAATCCTTTACTTCCCATAAGAGCAACAGGAATTGCTCCGCCTACTTGAACCGCTTCTTTTGCACCATCTGCTAGAAATGGAACGTTAAACGGTGTAGCTAGTAAGAAAGCTGCTAATGAAATGGCACCCGCTGTAATCGCATCGATGTCATACTTTTCAGCAAGACGATAGGCGATTCCAAATGCGGCAATTAAGCCCATCATATTGAACGTAGCATCAACAGGATATGAGAGCTTTGTGAGCCATGCATCCCCAAATATATTTGCCATGAAATCGGCATATCCAGGTATCGGTAAATACCCTAAGATTAAGAAGACTGAACCAATAATGATAAGTGGCATTGTGAGTATAATACCGTCTTTCAAAGCGCTTAAATGTTTTTGCCCTGCAAGCTTAGCTGCAAATGGCATGAAGTAATTTTCTAAAAACGCTAGGAATTTTTTCATATTGCCCGCCTACCCTTCAATTAACTTTCGAGCAAACTTCAACACTTCTGCTCCATTACATGTACCGTAATGAACAGGGTTAATCGAATCAACAGGAATCCCTTTTGTATCTCCTAACTTTTTCATTTGACCTAATAAGTAGCGGACTTGAGGTCCTAGTAACAAAACATCTGCATTATCAATGTGATTTTTTACTGCATCTGCAGGCTCAGCCCAAATCTTACATTCTACCCCTAGTTCCTTTGCGGCCTTTTCCATCTTTGTTACCAATAGACTTGTAGACATCCCCGCTGCACAACATAATAAAATATTCATAATGTATATCCCCCTTTTTAAATTTGAAAAGCGATTAGTGTATGCGCTTACATTATTCTTTTAAAAAAACGAAGTGTGATGTGAAAACGAGTTGTGTAACCGTTTTCACATATATAACTCATTTTTTCAGGAAAGCAAGTCTTTTTCTTCTTTCTTTTTTTCTAAAAGTGCATGCAACGAATGTTGTAAGCGTTTTCCTTGTACCTATATTTGTGTGACTTTTAAATTTATCCTTTTTAAAATATATAAATTTTTTTATTTTTTTAGATAAAGCATCTTTTTCCATTTATACTAAAACGAGAACAACATAAAATATGTTTTCTTTCCTATACAGATAAAGCAGATAACTAGCTTCCTTTGTTGTAACAATTTTTATCAAAGTGCTATCACTATCACTATCTAGAGCTTTCAAAAATAAATGAAGAAAAGAGAGGATAACCTTGTTAGAAACAAAAATTGACTATCAAAATGAAGATATGTTTCTTTCTTTTTATGAAAATCAGTCTTTAGTTGGTAAATGCCATCTCACTAATCAAGACGGAGAAGGAATGGATGAATTTCTTTTCATTCAACACATCAACAGTGAAACGAAAGGAGCAGGTTACGGAAGAAGAATGCTTCAAACACTAAGAACGTTAGGTGTAAAATCAATTGACGGTGGTGCGTTTGAATCAGAAGAACAATCCTATTGGAAACATGTAGGCGCCCGCTTTGTAACGGATACGTATTTTGAGTTAGCATTAGACAAAGTATGATAAAGAAGATAAGAAACGTTAAAAATAGATATAAAATGCAATTATCATAGTAAATAACATCAATAAATACAAAGAAGGGATAGCTTAAGATTATAGCTATCCCTTAAATTCTCTATCAACTCCTGCTAAATAAGCCTGTTGTCCATTTTTATTAAGTATCTTCGTCGCTTTTGTACTCCAAAATATCGACTAGCTCACAATCCAAAGTCTTACATATCGCTTCTAATGTTAAAAAACGAACCGCTTTTGCTTTCCCATTCTTCAGAATAGAAAGATTCACCATATTAATCCCACCCCCTCTGATTTATTTTTTATCTAGGAAACCTTTTAATGGCTTTTGAAGCACGTCAACAACAGCAATGATAATACTTGTTGCTAAAATACTTATCAGACTTACGGATATAGGACCTGCTGAATCATCTCCTGAGATACTAGAAATCACCTTCAAGCTTATTATCATTAACACAATGAAGAAAATGGCTGTAAAAGCACATTTTTTTATACCCTTTAAAGCTTTAAGAGCTGACTCCGAGAAAGCATTGTTCCTTTCGATAAAGGTTAATAGTTTATATACATAAAATAGCGCTAAAGAAAATGTAATACAGATTCCATATGCACATACTAAAAGGGGATATATCGAGTAATCCCCACCTGGATGCGCTTTTACATCTCTAATGGTTAACACAGGAATCCAATAAATGCACAAAGTAAGCACTGCAATTCCAACCAGAAAAATAATTACCTTTAAGAATATGGCTGAACCTCGTTTACCATTCAATTAAAACACCTCACTTATTTAATAACAAAATGACTTTAACACATGATTTATTGTTTTACAATAAATTTATGTTGTTTTTAATTATATTATTGTTGTTAATGATATATCCTCTTAAGTTCCACAAAAATAAAAAACATTTCTTATTACAAAGAAATGCTCTTTCTTCAGTTGTTAAATTTATAATTAGCTAATTGTTATGTTTTTGCTTTTTGTACTTCAAAGCTGAACTCGTTACTTTTTAGGCAACCTCATTTTATTCCTCTTTTTCCCTTTTTTGCGTTTTCAATTTATAATAAACACATACCCTATTTTATGCGACATCTAGAACAAAGCTTTCTTTATTAAACCTTGAGAGGAAGATACACATGCAGTACAAATTGCTAATGGTTGATGATAAGAATTATTTTGCAGGCTTTAATCCTTATGCTAAACCCAAGTTCACCACAAACGAACTTGAAGCTCACCGTTTTATCCCAAAACAAGATGATTCAAAAGAAGAATTTTATGAAGAGGTTGTTCAAACATTAGAAACGTTTGGTCATAACCCTAAAGAGAAATGGCTATACGTTCATGTTCGTTCAAAAGCAACAACCAGTTTGCTAAAAGAGGAAATGGTCGATTCTCTCTATAAATTCTTTCACAACGAACCGCTCACTACTGAAGAAGAGAAAACATTATCTGAGATGATGGAGTATGTAAACAAGAATTTAGATATTCATCAATAACCTTACACCCCACTAAATAGGAGGGACTACCGTGATTAAAAACCAAGAACAATTAATTGAACGTCTAAAAAAAACAAAGTCAAAACAGCAGTTGTATGTCGTTCTATATGAAAAAGAACCTCATGTGTATTCAGGTGCCGTGTATTCAAACCTCGTTAAGGTAATGCGAGAACAACAAGATTTTATAGGAAAGAGTATTCAACTTGGCAATTTAATTAGTTCGAACGAAGAACTTATTGAAAAAATCAAAACATTTACTCCCCCTACTACCGAACGAAAGGAAGATTGAGCATGACCGTTCTTATTAATGAATCGCAGTTAGTCGAAGAAGTTGAAGAATTTTTTAATGAAGTCGATACCAGCGTTGGAATGGGCGGAACCTATTCTTTTTGCAAAGAAACTGTAAATGAATTCGAAGAAGCATTTAACGGAATTTCCGTTACAACGTATACGAAAGATTGCTTATATTTTACGATTCAACAGCAACATTACCAAGTAATATGGAACGTTAAAAACCAAGGATGGCAATTAATTCGAATGATTATGCTCTAATTCATTTTAATATTTCACACCTATACCTAAAATAAGTTATGAAAAGGAAGAAGATACCCATGAGCTATATTGTAAATGAGATTGTTTTAGTTAAAGAAGTAGAAGAATATTTTAATAATGAGATTATCACAACGGGATTATCCCCTTTAGGAGACATCACAAAGGATGTAGCTATTGATTTTACAAATACGTTTTTTGATATTGAAAGAGTAACCTTTACCAAAGACGAGTTGAACTTTGCTATACAAGGAGAACATTACAAAGTGGAGAGAACAAAAGATGATGACGACAACGATATATTTGAATGTATTGTTCTTTAATAGTTTTTTACCGCGTAAAAGATAGAAAGCCTTATAAAAGAGTTGAAAGAAGGAGTTTTATACATGAGCATGCAACTACGAAAAATCGAAACATCTATACGCGAGACCGCTCGATTGCTTGAAGAAGCGATTCTAGCAGAAGACACCGAAAGAGTCTCATGGCTACGAAAACATTTAAATGACCTAAACAACTTAAAACTATCGCTACTTTCATAGCCGTTCGCACCGAAAAATAAAAAAACGAAGAGAGCATCTCTTCCTAATATAAGAATAATAAACGTATAAGAGTTGTCGCTAAGGCAACTTTTTTTGTTTTTTCTCTCCTATTTTTCTATTCCGCTCTATAATACAAAAGCACCGTTTCAATCAAATTCGAAGGGAGTAATGTTATGTTCCTCTATTCATTACAGGAAAACGGACATACGATTCTGCTGCAACACGACAAGAACTTCACCTAAGAAGAGTTCGAACAACTAGTGGACGAACACCGCTACGATTACAAAGGCGAAAGTCATCAAAACGAATACCCGATGGAAGAAGTCGCAAAAGTCCTTGAAAACGAAGGTTTTCGACTGGTTCCTGCTATTGTGTTTTAACAACTATCTTACTGTGGAATAGGACAAACAAAAAAACGAAAAGCGAGGCGAAACGATGAACATATCCAAACTAGCATGGGGCGTGTTACTCGTATCAGGAATTCTTGTAGGCGAGACACTTCCCTACCATCCTCTATCAAAGGTCATTGGATTAGCAGTTCTTTTGTTTTCATTCTTTATCTATATCATATATGAAGATGAAAAATGTAACCAACTAAAGAGAAAACAAAAACATTAATATATTCCCTTGTCATGAGTAGCTTACATGAAATAACCATAGAGTTTTCACCAATGGATTTTAGCAGGTACCTTCTGCTCTATACTAACGGACACTCTATAACAAATACGACGAACGAACAGATAACAGGAGTGGCGAAACGATGAAATTAACAAAATCAACATGGGGTTTTTTAATTGTTTCAGGTATTATAGTGGGTGGAGCTGTAGGCTATAACAGCCCATACGAAGTTATAGCAGTAGCTGTCACTTTATTTTTAACCTTTTTGTTTATGGCACACGAAGATTACACAGATAACGAAGAAAAAAAGAAACAAAAACACGACTAAATATATCAATTACACACAAAAAGGAGCCGAAAACATGAACACAGAACAACCATGCCTAAAACTAAGCGGAACAGATGTTATTTCTGAAAAAAAAGACACTTTAACCCTTATTTATGACCCAACTAGTGGTCATGACCTTAAAATCAAGCATGACTCTTTTGCTGGTTTTACGTATGTGACCATTGATTCTTCTAATGATTATACATTTGACCAGATTGTTGTTGATACCGCTACATTCCGTATGGAACTTGTATCAATTCATACCGTTACCCAAAAAGACGGAAAAGAATCGCTCTCTTCCAAAGGATAATGGTACAATAAAAAGGTACATTGTACCAAGTCAATCAATTAATTAAATGTACTAAAACTACAAAAAAAGAAGGCGGAGATAACTATGAAGACAATGGAAGAAAAAAAGTGTCCAGCATGTAAAAAAATGATGTCTTATGATTACCATTACCACTGCTTTGAATGTAATTGTGGAAAGTGTTACAATGCAGCGCTTCAAGAGTTAGCTCCTAGACGCCAATGGCAAGATGAGTACGACCAAGAAGACTGCGATTATTAAATAAAATACGTAAAATAACGAAACCAAGCGAACAATATTATTCGCTTGGTTTTTTTACTATTTTTCTCTTTTTCCACTAAACTTAAAAAGAACAGCGCAACAAGACTATCTAGCGGAGGTAACAATTATGCAAACAAAAACAGAAATATGCACAAAGGTGTTTATTTCATATGGCACTCAAGACTTTGAGCAATCGGAAGATAAGTGCCCAACTTGTAATGGCTCGGGCATACTTCAAATCGTTAACGACGGCGAACAAGAATTTGTTTTGATTACACACAGTAAGTTCTCTTACCTGCAAAAAGAAGACCAAATGTTTTGCTCCCCTATCCCTAATCAATCTAACAAGTAAAAGAATGCGAAACCAAAAGGAGAATAAAAATGCTTAACCCTAAATCAAACGACATTGTATGGGCAAACGTGACAGACCGCCTTTGCCGAAAAGTAAAAATTGTAGATAAACGTAAACGAAATGGATTAAATGAGTATTTAGGCTCTTATATGATTCCCAACGGAGGAAGTCGATGGCTTAAACGCAAACAATTAATTAAATACGCATAACCCTGACCACACTCTCATCTACCGAAAGGATGTTTAAAACCATGAGAAAAATTGAATCAAAAACACTAACGGAAACAATTCGCATCGAAGACCCTAGCCGTGCCCTTGTACTTGATGAAATGGAGACACTTAGGAACGAAGACTATAGATGTTCTAACCTCGACATAGACATTATAGATAATGGTAAAGAGCAACAAGGCGTTTATTTCTTTATAGCTAAGAAAAAAACGGTAACTGAAACGGTTTTCTCAACAGTCAACGAAGGAGATACTATGAGCGGGAAACACCTGTTCATTATTAAACCGCTCTTTGCAATTGCCGATAAGGATGGTTACTATATTGATGTATCACGTGATATTGCAGAATGCCAAAAATGGTTAAAAGAAAACAACTACAAAGAAGCCAAAACGATTATAGGTGGATATGGTGTTTTTAATAGTGAAAATGATATGATGGCTGATAATGCTGTGGACTTTCATTATTCGTACGAAGAAGCACAACATGAATTGTCTCGTTTCTTAGAGCATATGATTCGTTAAACAGAATGAAGCAGATTGGAAATTTTCCAGTCTGTTTTTTATATTTCATTTTAAGCATAAAAAAATCAAGACTCAGTAAATTTACCAAGTCCCGATTTTATTTATTTTATCTCTCTTTAATCTCTTAATCTCCCTCATTATTCCGCTTTTAGTTAAACCATTTAACGTTTCAACAATGATGATACTTAACGAAATGTGTATATCTGAAAACTTACCTTTTTTCAGTCCTTTTTCATTTTTTCTTTTATAATTGCATAGGAACTGACAATCACTTATAGAAAAGGAATGATACAAATGGATATGACAATATTATCGGACAAATCATACCATACATTATTACGCCGTTACAGAAATTACATGAATGTATGCGTAGAGAAAAATCGCGAATCATCTGAGCGAGTTACCCTTCTATCACTTGAAAAATACTCAGAACTTTTTATTTCTCAAAAAGAAGTAACTATCGAAACTATCACAACATCAGAGGAGCAAAACCAATGACATTTAACCATCTATCTCAACAAGAATTTCAACACTTACTAGACGAATACCAATCCTATGTTAAGTTTTGTGTGCTTCAAAACAAAAAAGATACAAATCATGTTATCCCTTATTCATTAGAAGAATTCGCTTTTCTTACATTACCTACTGACCAAACAAATACATTACTTATAGAAGTATCAAAAGAAAAAGAACTTATGCTTGTTTAACTTCTCACTTACTAAAACGAATAAACCAAATTAGTCTAGGAGGAAAACAATGAAGACACTTTTATACACTTGCGAAAATGGAAAGAAGTTATATGAAATCGGCAAGCCTTTTTGGGCGTGGAAACATAATAATCCTGACTTTTTACCTGGACACATTCGGTATAGAATCGAAGTTGACTCAAAGGATATATCGTTCGATGAAACAAGTTATAAAGTTATTAGTAGTCAGTCAATTGAATTCCTTACCGTTCGTTCTAAAGTAAAATCGACACATCTCAAACGTAGCTTAGCGTTTGCCGCATTAAAAGATGCATCTATTTAAATAACTTACACTATCCCTTTAAGGAGGAAACAATGATGTTTATTATTGAAGAACACGTAGAGGTCACTGAAGGACAAGACGCAGGAAAACAAGGTCGTATTCATGGCAGAGACCTAAAAGAAAATATATATTATGTATACCTTCTAAATGAAAAATTGATTGAAAAATACAATCCATCCCAGTTGATGTCATTAGAAGACTAAAAAAGAGAAAGCTTCTGCATTCTCAAACGTAATGGAAACAATAAAAAATAAAAACCAAATGATTCTTTCATTTGGTTTTTTTCTTCTACATCAGAAAATCCCGCTTCAATTAAGCGAGATTTTCTGATGTTTCTTGACGAGCTTGTCTTGTTACTTCCACTGCTTGTGCAACAGATGAGCAAAGTTCAATATTTTCTCTCTTTCTTAATAACGTTGAAAGATTTGGTAATAACTCTTGACCCGCACCTATTATCATAATAGTTGAAGTAAGACCATTTACAAACAAATCAATCAATGCGTTATGTTGAGCCGTCCAATCTCCTTCTTTTGAAGCACGTGTGAAATCAATAAGTACATAATCAGCTTTCGTTTTCTTCGTTTCTTCAAATGTATTTTCTTTAATGTAAGATAGACGAAACTCATCAATAGCTCCTGCTAACGGAATGATATACGTTTTGTCTTCAATTAAAACAAGCGGAGCTGACATCATAGCTAATTCTTCTCGCATTTGATTTTCTAACTCTTCCTTCATACGACCGTATGCTACTAATGTTTCATTAATACTAATATCAAACATCGCATTTATTTTCTTTGTCAAACACGCTGTTCCAAATACACTTACATTATGCTCCATGCAAATTTCTGTAATGAAATTAGAAACAATCATACGAGAAGGCGGATACCGTCTCATAATTTCATAAATATCTCTCCCTGATTTAGCTGTTCGTTCCGCATTTTCCACACTCCACTTTAACACTTCCTCAGGTACACGATATGTGTCAATCTCCATAGAATCCGCTAAATGGTCAAAGAATATTTTATACATAGTACTTGCTGCTTTTTGTTCCCATTCTGGAATTTGTAAATTCAACACATCCATCACTTTTTGTACAATGATTTCTGCATGCTTTTGTGCATTTTCCGTTATATATTTCGCTACTTTCGTTGCGGTTTCCATTTATTCCACATCCTCTGTTTCTTGATAAAATTTTCGTGCGATATCGACCGCTTCAGCAACAGATGAACATAGCTCAATATTCTCTCTTTTCTCAAGTAAGTTTGAAAGAAGTCGCAATAATTCTTGCCCTGCCCCTGTTATAATAATTGTTGAATAAAGAACATTTACAAGCATTTCAATAAGGTTGTAATGGTGAATTGTCGATTCTCCTACTTTAGTTGCGCCTGAAAAATCAATAATAACATAATCAGCTTGTGATTTTCTAATCTCTTTAAAAGTATGGTCTACCATATATTCTGCGCGAGACTCATCAATAGTTCCTATCAAAGGAACAAGATACGTTTTGTCTGCAATTAATACATGAGGAGCAGACATCTCAGCTAGTTCTTCTCGCAATTGACTTTCCGTTTCTTTCTTTTTTTGTTCATATGCCCACAATGTTTCTTGAATACTGTTATCAAACATTGCATTAACTTTTCTAACCAAGTAAGACGTTCCGTATACAGTTCCATCATGCTCTATACACATCTTTGTAATAAAGTCAGTAGCAATATCACGAGCTAATGGATAGTTTGATACCAGAGTTGTAATATCACGTCCCGAAGCTACCGACTTTTCAGCGTTAACCTTGGTCCATTTTAACCATTCATTTGGTACACGATATGTATCTATCTCTAATGATTCACTTAAAAATTCAAAGAATTTTTCATACATAACCCGAGCTGGTTTCTTATGAGCTTCAGGAATATCCAAACCCAAAGTATCAGCAATTTTATCGACAATTTGTTCTGCGTATATAGTTGCATTTTCTTTCATGTGTTTTGCTACAATAGTTGCATTTTTCATCGTTTCACACCCTTACTTTATATCTATCTCAGTATAAGCTACTTTCCAGAAAAGAAAAAGGTAATTTTATAAAAAATACATTTTTTTATTACTTTTATTGAATATCGGGACCTAATTATTCGTTTTTTTGCTTATATGTAAACCTCAAAATGCTTAAAGTAAACTACAGTTATTACATTTTTGGTTACAAGTTCCATTTTCCTATATATTTCTTAAATTTTATTTCTTTTTTAATTTAAAGTAACTATCTTTTTTTATATTCACTTTCTTTTGATTTTTATAATAATAAAAATAACTTTCATCAACTTCATAGCCTCATGTTTTATCAAAATCTAGAGATGACATGTATATCATATTATACTAATCCCATAGGAGGAACATACATTGAACAACAATTACTCAATTAAAATAAACGGAACATTACAAGCAGACGTAGATAAAGATGCTTTTAACGAAGAATTTAACCAATGGCTACAAACGAAAGGATGGACGTTCACGGGAGCCACTTCTTCTCTTGCAAATAAAGAAATAGACGAGGACTTACAGGTGCAGGACATTCGCGACCGACTGTTGCGTCTTATTAAACAACGAGGATTACAAAAGAAATATGTTGCCAAAGAATTAGGTATGAATTATAACAATTTCATTACGTTTCTTAGTGGAAACCGAAATGACACTTATACAACTAAGGAGCGTTTACTTTAGTTTCATCAGTTTATCAAACAATACGAATGAAAAGAATAATTCATTATTTCTTTACTAGCGGGTTAGTAAACTAATAAAGTTTTGCTTTTATACTTTTAAAATAGTTATTTTACCGAACATAAGAAATAAAACTCATTTCATTTCCCCTTACTCTTATTTTTTATTTATATTATATTGGTAATCATTTTCAATAAACTAAAAGAAGCACAAAGGAGTATAACAATTATGGCAAAACATCAACCTGTGGAATACGGAGAATTACGGCTCAAAATGGAAAATCTTCATAGAATCTATTATTTTAATAATGAAAAATTGAACGGTACTAACCTTCTCGATTGTTTAGATGAAATTGGCGAAGACGGATGGAGATTTGCATTCAAAGAAAGCGAACGTTTTTATTTTCAACGTTTTGTTGATGAGGATTATTAATAACTTTCGAAAGAATGAATAAAAAAGAGAATTAAAAACACAAGCTAGGTATTTTATTGCCTAGTTTTTTCTTATTTTTATAATTTTCCCACTATACTTTAAGTGATGAGATGTCCGTTGTTTTAAGAAAAAATACTTTTAGTACCATTTCTTATGCAACATATCTGTTTACATCTACTATACAACCAAGGAGACATGCACAATGGAACAATATGAAGCTGAACGATTAATCGCTGCCCGCTTTTTAGAATGGAGACCAACAAAATGGAGACATCATTTCACTCCGCCAAACAGCGTAGCAAAAGACGTACGTAATACATTTACACAAGGAAAAGATGTATTACTTTTAATGGACAAAATGAAAACGAAATTTCCCGTTTTTTCAATTTCTGCTCACGAAGAGCAAGACGAAAAAGGCTGGCTCATTACATGGGGAGGACACCAACGCCTTTCACATATGTTCCATAAAAAAGTAGAGATGGCGCTTTGTTTAGCTATTTTAGATTCATTAGGTCACTGGGGAGAAGAGATTACGCCTTCTACTGACTAACAGCATTTTATATTCGCATTTGTATCATTCTTATATCTATACAAAACACAGAAAGGAAGAAAACAATGTTAACTAATTACTACAAAGTCGCGTGTGATACGTGTTCTACTTACGAAACATTATCAAGTAAAGAAGAAACAGGCGCAGAAAAAGAAGCCAAAAAAAATGGATGGGAATTATCTGAAGACCATTGGTACTGCACAACTTGCACAATGGAACGTTTTAAAACTAAACTGGTCCGTAACAATATCCCTCTTACCACTTCTTTAGCTCATGAACGCATTATCTTTTTTATAGCTAAACGCGGGTATTCGTATACGGTAGAAGACATTTTAGAAACATATACTCTGTACTATAAAAAAGGTTCTTATATTAGTCATACTGCCTCAGATTGTGTAGCTTTTTTAGAAAATGAACTTGAGTTCCTTTTTCAAGAACAACAAATATCTTAAGTAAACATATAAACAATAAAAGAAGGACCATTCCTGAGAATGAGCCTTCTTTTTTTACTTCTTACTCTTATCTTTTTGCGCTTATACTCTATTGGGTGTTATTGTGTGTTAGTTAGAAGATGAAATTTGCTTGGCTAATGGCTTTACTGTAATGTCATAGACTTGTTTGCTGTCTTTCTCTACCGCTAACCATGCAACAGTCGTTTCGTAGGTATCTTTTGGTTCGAACACGCGAATAACATGATAAGTTCCTTCTGTGTAGTTGAATTCATATTGGACGTTTGGGATTCCATCTACTAATCCATTTTTTACAGCATATTGCTTAGCGATTTGTACGTCTTGATATAACGCTTCATCTTCAGTTCCATATCCCTTATAGCTAATCCCTTCAGGTGCATCCATTTCATCTATTGTTTCATTTTCTACCTCACTTGATTCCACTGTATCATCCGCTTCTTTTGCTTCATTTTTATTTTCTACAGACGCTTGCTTTTCCGCTACTTCATTACCCTTATCTGTTGTATGTACATCGTTTGAAGAGGTACTTGGTTCTTTTACTCTTGGTACCTTTTCACCTACATCAATTTGATTCTGCGAGGGCGCTTCGGATTCTGTATCCGCTCCACATGCTGCTAAACCTACTACCATTACTGACAATCCAATACCTATCCACCATTTTTTATTCATATTTACTCCTCCTGTCAGGTAAACACACTCAACCTACTTGTTTTATTTACTATGTCACGTTCACTCCTATATTCGCTATTTCTTTTCTATTCACTTTCTTAACAAATAAAAAAACACGATATAGCTATCTATCGCGTTTTTCGTTCTTCACTATCTTATTTATGAAGCATTTACTTCGACAAGCGGATAATGCTCCATTTTTCCTTTTTGAAGGTTATGCCAGTGTTCTCTAACTTCTTTTGGTTCTACAAAATTATTAATAACAGCGGCGCCTTCCATAATAGCTTTTACAAGTTCTTCTTCAATTACATGTCCGTCTTCATTGTAGATAGTGTCGCCATCACAATGCTCACCAAATCTATATTCAGATGAATCATTAAGAAGGATGTTATTGTCTATTACTTTCCAAAAAGGAGATGTATATTCATTTAACGACATACTTTCAGGGTCTTCTACTGATAGATATAAAGCATGCAAGGTAGCCTTACCTTGTTCACTCGTCATCGTTTTAAATTTGATTAGAAACGGGGTATATTTATTCAACATATAACGAACCCACACACCTTTTTCTAAGTCTTTCATACTTATTATAGTTTCATTCATTCTTTTTTTCATTGTTTATTCCTCGGTATTCTATAGTGATAGTAATAGTAGTAGTTATAATTAGGCTATATCTTATTTTTAACGATGATATTCTTCTAGTTTTTCATCAAGCACTTTTATAAACAGTTCATCATCCGATAATTGTTCATTGTACTTGTGCTTTCCGTTAACTAGGTCATACACACATGTTTGGTGCTCGCCTCTTTTTTCAAATAGTCGCTCAAAGTAATAGGGCTTTCCTTTGAACATAAATACAGAATCAATAAATATGTTTTCTTCTCTTTCTGATTTAATAACTTTAATTTCCTTTTGATACCTGTCGATTTCTTGCGAATCCCAGTACTCTTGAATACTATTATAAACAACAATCTCATCAAATATAGGAACAATTTCTTTCTCTAAAAAAGCTAAAAATATCTCAGTTTCTTCAAATACTAGCGGTTTTTCTCCATATCCTTCAACATGATAGTCTCCTGTCATTCGAAACAAGCAGATACTTTCACCTTCTTTTGTTTGTATTACAAGATATTTTTGAGTAATTACCATGTCTGCAAACATAGAAGCAACTTCTTTGTTTGTTAATTGTTTTTCATTCATCGGTTTATTCATCCTTTCAGCCTTTTATTCTATAAGTATACATGACTTTTTTTGCGAAAAAGAAAAAAATATCCCTTTTTTGTCAAGTAGAGCTTGTATCGTCTCTATACTAGTAAAAAGAACTACTCATCTTAGAGAAACGAGGAGATTAACATGTTATTTAACACTTCGATTCAATATTATCACCATATCCCACTCCGCTTAATCGAACGTAGCGATTATGGCAAAAAGAGAGCAAAACAATTTTCTCTTAACGAGACAAAAGAAAGTATATGGATACCAAACCGTCATTTACACGAAGACGGTACATTAATAGAGGGCGAAATTCTTCACTATATTTTCCGTGTAACAAAAAGAGAACTTTTCCGCGCTGGATTATCAACTGAATTGCACTACCAGTATTCATATAAACCTTGGCTATTGGGAAAAGTCCCTAATGGTTATTGGAAAAATCCAAAACACATCTTTTTTGCTTTGCATTGGTTATTCGTGGAAGTACTTCGTCTAGACCTTACGAAAAATAATGAAAAAGTAATAAGACCTAATGACTTTTTAAATAACCGTCTTAATAATCTTTTTAGGAATTACCTCAAATGCAATATCAAGCGAGCTATCCACACCTATGAAACCTATTTAGAGCTTTATTCCGATGAGGTTCCTTCCTTAAGCTCGAAGTAAGAGATATAATCCTTTTTCACACTTTTATCTTTTTTTCTTTATACTACATATACATAACACTATACCTATACAAGTGAGGAAGATGCAAAATAAATTACAATACGTCAACTCAATATTTCTACAATATTCCCCTACAGTTAATCGTACGAGGCGATTACAGAGGAAAAAATGCTATGAGGTTTACGATTAACCATACAAATCAAAATGTATGGATTCCAACAAAGCATTTAGAGGCAGATGGCACAATCAAACCAAATGAAAACTTGCATTACATATTCCATAAAGCGCAGCGCCAACTTCAAATAGCTTTAAGTAGTACTAAAACAAAAACACATAGCAAATAAGCCATCAAAGAAGAAAAGAAAGCTGAGGAACCATATATGAATCAAACAAACCAATTAAACCATTCAGACAAATCAATAAATGAGAAAACGAACGAGATACAGCCAATATGGTTGAAGCGCAGAGTACCCCGTGGATATTGGGAAAATGACGAAAATGTGCGTTGTTCATTAATTTGGTTATTTGAAGTGAAGCTTCAATGGAGCCACGAAGACATTAAACAAAATTTACAAAAAACGCACTTTACCGAGAATAAACTAGGCGGTATGTTAATGAGTGCATTTAAGTCTAGCCCTCACCGAGCCGTTTCGTTCTATTCAAATGGAGAAATTAAACCATGGGAGTTAAAAATGACTCCACTGAATTACTTTGATGAGCCAAAACATCAAATTGAAGCGATAAAATGGTTATTTGAAAAGAAATTAAATGTAAAGAAACCAATCGAATTCAAAGGTAAATTGAGTAGTGAACTATTTTCTGAACACGGCTTAGGCTCGCTTCTTCACCGATGCAATAATTACTTTGATTTAGTAAAACTAGCTTATCCTGACACATTCAACGAATGGGAAGTAATGGAGCTTGTTCCTGCAGGATTTTGGGAAGACAAAACAAACCGTTTACGAGCACTTCGTTGGTTGTTTTATCAAAAACTTGAATGGAATAACGAACAAATTATGTCTCTTACAAACGCCGAGACGTTTAGAGAGAATAAGTTAAGCGGTCTCTTTCAATTGGCATACAAAGGCAGCCCTTATGAAGCAGTGAAAGAATTACTAAATGACAAGGTAAAACCATGGCAATTCTCTAAAGTTTCGAATAAGTATTGGAAAAATGAGAAAAATCGATTACTTGCTTTGCGATGGTTAGTTGAAGAAAAATGCAAAGACAAAGTCATCACAAAAGAAGATTTCGCAGAGCATGGACTATTAGCCTTGTTACAAGTTGAATATAACAACCGTGTAGAAGATGCTCTCAACAGTCTGAATACGTCTGTAGTGGATACCACTCAATAATTATTGTTGGTTTCCAAACGCAATAACAAAATAAGAGAAATTCGTAAATGAACACAAGCTCTCCTGTAACAGGAAGAGCTTTTTATTTACTTTATTATATTTTATAAAAGTCACCTAGTTTAACAATGAAGTAAAAATAAAAAACTTTTCACTTTCAATTTATAATTTCAACGTATAATGACTGAGTAAGTTATCCTTTACTTACCATACAAAACAAGAGAGGTTGATACTAAATGCCAACGTTTGATAGAAATAGTGTGGAACTAAAAGAAAACGATGTAATAGTTCGCCATTATGAAGATGGAGACGCCGAGACAGGTCAAGAATGGACAGAAACAAAAGAAATGATTATGGTGCCTATAGATGGCGAGTTAACAGCCGTAGAATATGATGAAGAATTCGACCTTGAATATGTGTTAAATGAAGTAAAAACAAACGGCAATCAAGGTAATTTTACCCGCATGTCGTTGCCTGATTTGTTTAACGATAAATGGACGTTTAAACTTGAAGTGAAGCAGGAAGATGGTTCTGTAAAGGATATCCCTTGTTTATATATCCTTAGATAATAACCATCTAATCTAGATGTATAAATAGATGATAAGTCAGTAAAAAATCTGCAGAGTTTTCGGACTCTGTTTTTCTTTTTAATTTTCCATATACAAAAAAAAACGGATACTTGTGCAGCATTCATTTACATGTTAACTATCTATCATAGTGATATATTTCCATGTTCAATTATATCGATTTCGACACTCCAATTCACGTGAAAAGAAACAGGTGTTAACTCTTCTTCTTTAACGTTATTCAGGACTCCACACAATTCTTCATATGTATGAGACGAGATAAGTGTCTTGTAATAAGTGTTTATCCACGGGATAACCGTCTTATATACTTGTTTCTTCATTTCTGTCTCATTAGGTGGGTATGGAAACGAAAAAGAGGATAGATAGCTGTTCATTTCTTCAATTGAATCTTCTTCTAATTGATATGTCGTCAAAGAACCACAAAGAGCAACATCTTGTCCATCTTTGGTTTGGTCTTGTACCTTCCATTCAACTGAGACAGGTTTGGATAATAAGACAGGTGTGATAGAAAAATCCGCTCGTTTAAAGACATGAAAGGCATCATTTTGCTCTTTTCTTTGTATTTGATATCCTTTCCCTTCTCTCTTTATTCCGTACTGCTCATAGGACGTTTGTCGCTCATACCAGACAAACAAACTAATAGCACTACTAACAACACATACAAACCAAGTAAGAAAGAGACTTACGTTTTGTCCGTGCGTAATGCCTCCATACCGCTCCCACAAGGTTAATCCAATAGAAGCGATGATAATACTACCCAATCCTACAAGAACCGTAACTACTATCATTACCGCTCCTTTGTAGGCTACTAATTTCATTAAGGGACACTCCTTCTTATTTATACAATTTCTCGTAGTTTATCAGTTTCTTTCTCTTTTTCAAAGATTCGCTATCTACTCAATGAATTTCACACTATAGTGGGCAGACTTTCTTCTGCTCTCCACTTATACTTAGAAATAAGAAAAGCAATAAAATAAAAAAACATATCTTTTAAGGAGTGTTCAGAATGAATCAATTAAAACGAGAAGAATTAACAGGCTTAGTAAATAGATGGAATAAATCACAAGGTGGATTGGATGGCAACAGCATTTATGTGAGCGATATGCAATCAGTAGTAGATAAAGAATGTGAAAAAGAACCCCTCGATGTTATTTCAGAAACGGAGAAATTGACCAAGATGTTTCACTTAGTATACGATGATTCCCTAACAGATGACGCATTTATTGAACAAGCAACATCTATTTTGTTCTCCTAACCGCTAGAAAAGCTGGAACCATTAAAGTAATTGGTTTACAAAAATGAAAAGGGGCAAAATAAAATGGACGATATACTAACTGTGTTTGAAACACCTCACTTGCAATTAAGACTTGAAATTGAGGATATGGGCGACCTCTTAGATGATTACGAACCTTACTGGCAATGGAGCGCGAACGTTTTAATAAGAAATTCAGACACCTTTTTAGAATACTCAAGCCCTAGACATGGGTACTACTTGTCAGAACGAGCGGAAACAATAGAAGATGCTTATCATTTCTTAAGACAACAATCGCCTACAACTCTTTATCAAGAAGAATGGAGCGAGTTACTAGAAGGCTTATGGGATAAGTATGTTAATTAATATATAAAACTTTAATAAGAGAGACATGCACTCAATAATGTGCAGGACTCTCTTTTTTTGCTATGTGCGTATGATATACTGTAAAAAAAAGAAATACAGAGGGAAATTATGAAAAAGAAAATCCTAATACTCACGCATAGCGACAAGCATAAGCCTGTACGAATCGCCCTATTTAACGAATTCAAACACCATGGCATTTCTTATGAACTACGAGGACGCGAATGTATTGAAACCGAGCACGCAAGCTACTATTTCTTTTCCCTTCACTCCTGTCGTAACATGGTGACATTTGCATCTAAACATAAACAGATGGACATAGTATATTCTTCTACCTCGCATACGGAGCGACTCCTTCACGAAGACGAAAGAGAAGCTTTCTGTTTACATATTGGTGTCCCTTGGTCTGAGATTGTTACCACAAGTGAGAACTTACCTCTTGTCGTAGCGGCCACTCATCCTTCTATTTCATCCGTCACCGTGTACGAACTCATCAGTCGAACAAATTATCATATTAAAAAGATGCTTTTTTCCCAATATAAAGAGAAACGCCGTATGTATCCTCGTCGATATTTCCGAACGGAATTTGAGGTACGAGAGCATATCCGCTCACTAGCATTGAGTAAAATCGAAGAGTATAACCGATTAATTCAACAAGAAATGAAGACTATTGAAAAATTCTCTGATTCCCTTTCATAAGACTTACTATTCATTTACCAAAGGAGCTACTTTTATGAGAAAACATATATTAGTGTTAACAGCTTACGAACAACACGACCGTATACGTTGGCAACTGCTAAATGAACTAAGAAAACACAAAATCCGCTATGAGAAAAATCAAGACGTTTCTATCTTTACCGACAATGCGCATTTTTACTTTCTTTGTTTAGCTACTTATGGCTGTCAAAAATCCCGCCACAACTTCATTCGATTTGCACGAAAACATGCACAAATGGATAAGATTTTCACCTTCAAATCTGATTATGAAACGTTTTTAAATGACCAGTATGAAAAAGATGCACTACTTTCATTACTTCCATCAGGGGAAGAAATTAGATATATCTCCTACGGACAAGAACTATCCATCCTGCAAGAACACCCTGACCTTCAAATGAGGGAAGTATATCGACTATACGGAAGCTATGATTATACCAAACAGGTTATCCCTCAATCAGATTTTGAAGCAGACCAAACTCACAAATACAATCTCTTTTTTAGCGATGAAGAAAGCATAAAAGCACATATTCGTCACAAGCTCCAAGGAGAAATCGATTACTTAAAAGGCGAATTAAAACAAAAGCGAGCACTTTTTAGAAAAATGGCACCGTTAGAAGGCGATTCGCAGATATAACTATCTAGCGGCCTTTCTCTAAAGAAACCTATACTGCTTTCAGTATAGGTTTTATATAACTAGTATTGGTTTTTTAATTGCTTTTGGCGTAAAACAAACTAACCTATATATTATAAGATATACAACTTTGTATTTTCTTTCCTGACCAAACGACTAAAATAAGCCATGAGGTGAAAATATGAAAAAGACCGTACTTATCATCACAGAATTAGCCAAAGCCCAATCTTTAAGTGAAAAAATGTATAAATATCTCGTTCATTCAGGTTGCCCCGTATTATCGTATAAAGATAACGTTATTAAAACGGAGGACGTGACCTGGTTATTCTCTACAGTAGAGAAAGAAACTAAGACAGCGCAGCTTACCCAACAATATACAGAGATAGATACTGTCTATTCGTATGTTAATAGGAGCAATCTTTCAGACATGTTAATGTCATGGATAGGCGACTCCCCTTTTCATTATGTCTACGACCCTTCTTTCTTTAAAGATATTGACGAAGAACGAGCAGGGCTCTATCAAATTGAACAACATCGTTTGTTAACATTTTTCAGCGAGCATCCACAATTTCCAACCACTATTGCTTATAACTTGTTAACAAAAGAATATTACGTACCTATCCTTATTGAAAAAAAGAAATTGGAGCGCAAATTAAAGCATCAACAAGAACACCAACCTGAATCTCCTAGTTGGTTTCAAACGGAGGAAGAAGTAAAAGCTACTATCCGTTCTCATGCTCATGAACGTATTCAAGAATTACAAAAGCAAATAGAACATCAAAATGCTCTTATTCAAAAGCATTCTTAAAGAGAAAAAAGGTTACTTTGACGATACTATATCGCGAAGTAACCTTTTTATTTTGATTCATCTTGCTTTACTGCGAGCTCCACACCCCTTTTTAATAAAGTTGATATTTTTTACTATATTTCCCTATTCTCTTTTATAATTTAAAAGAACTCATTTTAGAAAGGATGATAGCAATGAACCAATCATTAATAATTCAATCTGCATTAGAGAAAGTATCGCCAAAACTAGAAGGAGACTTCTTGTACACTCAAACATCTGATATTGTAACTAAAATCCAAAGAGAACCATTTATTAATAGTTTACTAATTGAATATCGTGCTCTTGTTAAGAGTGAGGTAGAAAAAGATTATAACCTTACATTTGATACAGATTTCTCAGGGTGTGATAGGGTCAATGATAATGTCTTCGTTATTCAAGAAGATGAAAGTAAACGAGATGACCAAAATAGACCCCACTTTTTGTTCATGTTTTGGAAGCGCCCAGGAAGTGACTCATTAGACCAAGATGAGAACCACTCAGAAGTAGAACGCACAGATGTATGTATGAATTGGGATGAAACAAAAGCATGGTGTGAACATGTTTTAACGTTAGCGGATGAAGGTAAGGAAATTCAACAAATCTTTTCACTTCTTCAGCAAGAACTCGAAGATGCAGAAAAATCCTATAAAGAAAAAACAGAATGCGAAACCGCTTCTATCGGTAATTTAAGGGTTTATCCAAACAGTAATAACAATTACCATTCTCCTTCAGTATGGGTAAAAGACGAAGATGCGAACATTACCATTGCTATTTGGAAAGAAGACATCGGAGAAATTACAGAATTTGCAGAAAGTCGTGATTCGCATGTAAAACGTATTAACAACATTCATGACGACACTGAGGAACATCTTTTGTTACTATGGGACTATAACGGAGATGAAGTGTATTTGGACATTCACTTTCATACGCGTAAATACCATTCTTTCGTTCGCATTTCCGAGGAACAACTTCCTGAGTTGTGTAACGAACTAGTAAAAGTGCGTACAAGCAAAGAGCGGATGTAACACATATCCACTTTTAAAAGTAAAGAAAAAGAATAAAATGAAAGACCTCTTTTAAATATCCGAAAGAGGTCTTTTTGTATGCAAAGAAACAGTTCTATTCAATTTATCGTTTGTAAGCGGAGCGGTTCACACACTTCTCTTCATCAAGCAACTCCAAGGTATATGCTTTGGTTCGTTGACAAGAAGAATGAAAAGAAATTTCTTCTACAGCCTTTTTCAATGTTTTGTACTCACCTACTAATTCCTCAACTGCTTCGTATAAATCGACAGGGCTATATGCATATGCATGATGCACTGTGAGTTCTTCTATTTCTTTCAACCGCTTTTTTGTTATCATGAGTATTCTTCCCTTCTATTTTTGTATAGAATCGTATCTGTCTTTATTCATCCATGTATCTTATTTTACTTCTTATTCTGTTAAATAGCTCGTTCCGTTACCACTTAAGTAAATAAAAATATATTTTTTTCTGAATTTCGATTATACTAATAAGGTAACTATTAGAAACAAAGAAAAGAAAAGGAAGTCGATACACATGCCCTATACAAATGAACAACTAGTCAAATTATTAACGCCTAACATTCTTATAGAATTGATTACAGGCTCCACTTCGTACGGATTAAACAACGGAAATTCAGACGTTGATAAAAAAGCAGTTGCTAATCTCCCGAAACGCCATTTCTTTACATTAGGAAAGGATTTTGAAACTATTGCGCTTCATCAACCAAATGATTACGAAATCCATTCACTTCGTAAATTTATAACATTACTGATGAAACAAAATCCAACGATTACAGAAATGTTGTGGACAGAAGAGCGTTTTATTACGAAAACATCTAAATACGGGGACGCCCTTCGAGATAACCGCGAGATGTTCCTTTGCTCCGAGGCTTATTATGCTTTTGGAGGATACGCAAGAGACCAATTAATGAGAATCAAAGGCGGCCTTGAAAAGCTGACGGAGGATGATAAAATTGAGCACTTGAATCATACTGCACAAGGAATGATTGACAGCTTCCCTCGTAAATATAGCGAAGCAGGAAATGGAATTTTACTCCTCAACGAAGTTTCTACACTTAGCAATGGAAAACAAAACCTACAGTTAAACGTTCAGTATGACAATATCTCTCTTACTCAATTAAACGGAATGCTAAGCGAACTCCATCATACAACGCAAACGTATAATAAAATGGGCAAACGTAATCGCAAACCAGGAGAGAAACTATTTAAACATGCCATGCATCTACTTCGTTTATTAATTAGCGGAATTGAATTGCTTGAAACAGGTGTGTTAACCGTATATCGCGAAAAAGAACGCGAGTTATTGTTAAAAGTACGAAACGAAGAATTTACATGGGATGAAATTTTCGAAATGGTAGCTTATTACCAAGAACGTTTAAAACAAGCGTATGAAAAAACGTATTTACCACCTACAGTAGATACCGATAAAGCAGAAGAATTTTACCAAGACTTAATGCTTGAGTGGTTTGCTGCGTAGACTTTGCATATTTTCTAAAGTGGATAAATGCATAAACTAAACAAATAAAAAAGCTATCTCGTCATTTGAGGTAGCTTTCCTTCTACAAATACAAAGGTCGGAATCAAAAGGAGTTTGATATAAGTGGACGCCATATTACTAAAGAAACAAGTTCGTACGGAAGTAAAACGTTCAGAAAAGAAGGGCATCAAACACGATATTTTAATTACTACAGGTAAATCAATGTATACCTTTGTCTCGTATGACACCCTCTTTATTGAAGAACATGAGAAACACTTGCGTGAATATGATGATTATTATCGTCACCTTGCACGAAAAAAGAAATGGAGCAAACAGCGGGTAGCCTCTTACTTAACGATTTTGTCTTTATGGAACCAGCAAGTTGATTCGTGTTTGAAAAGCATTTATACCTTTTCTCGACCAACACCTGTGGGAAATGATACACAACTTATTCAATACGGTATTATTCAAGGTATCCTACTCTCACTTCAAAACATGCTTAATCAAGATACACATTTATCTGAGGCAGTCGCATGGCTCCATATTATGAGCGCTCATTTAAACGATTAATCTAATACATTTATAACTATCTATCTACTAGTTAACTAAAGGAGACAACTAACATGAGAGCAACAATCGAATCATTTTTAAAACAAAAAGCAATGGAATCAGGAAAGCTAGATTTATCTTCAAGCTTAATTTTCAGCTCATACGGCGGTTCCCATTTAGCAGGAACAAATGGTGTACAATCGGATATTGATGTCCGAGCAGTTAACCTGCTTAGTGATGACTATTTAATAGGCATTAATAGTTTCGAGCATGACAAGTTAACAAGCGGTAAAAACGGCATTACACATCAAGGCGATTTAGATGTGGAAGTATATCACTGCTTCCCTTTTATCCATCGATTGATGAACGGGGAAACGAATACGGTAGAAATGGCATTTGCACCTAAAGAAAAAATCATTTTTGTAGAAGACATCTTTCAGCCTGTGTTAGATAACCTAGATTTATTTGTGTCGAAAAATTTAATTCATCATTACAGAGGGTTAATTTTTCGTCACTTAAATCAAGCGCAATCTTCTCCTGATAAAGTAAAAAAAGAAGAACGACGCCAACGCATCCTAACTTATTCATATGACACAAAAGAAGTTATGAAAGCCATTATGTATTTACGCATCGGTATTGAGTTTTTACGCACAGGCATTCTTCGTTTTCACCGTACGGAAGATTTTAAAGAATTAATCCAGTTTAAAAACGGAGCTTTCCTAACGTTTGAAGAAGCAAATAAATACATTCAAGAACTGTTGGTTATTTTTAACCGTGAACTTCAAACAAGCAAACTACCAAAAACGTACAACCACGATGCAGTTAACCACTTTGTGAAAGAATATCACCTTACAGTCTTTAAGCAATTGGGAATTGTTGCATAATTTTCCCCTTTTTTCAAAAAACGTTTAACATATGAAAGAACACACACATACCAAAGGAGCGATTCAATATGGAAATTTTTATTATAAAAGGACGCGTGTCATCAGGTTCATACGAGGAATCGGTAACAAGAGTAACAAATTTGGAAGAAAAGCCAAATACGTTTGTCAAAAAAGGAACTCGTATTAACAAAGATGAATTACAGAGAATAACAACTGGTTCATATCGTAACGAATTTAAAGTAGTCGTACGCACAGAAGAAGAAATTCCTTCAGCCCGTCTGCTAATTAAAGAAAAGATACAAACAGTGGTATTAGAAGCATTAAAAAGCGCAGAAGAAAATAAAGCTGTACTTGATGCTCACTCTTTTGAAAACGAACCTAAACGTTTTCTAGAAGTATAAGTCATACTACTAGTAAAAAAAGAAACAGATAGCGATTTGCTGTCTGTTTTTAACAGGTTTCCTTGTGAAAGGAAATGACATAAAAATAGATAAATGTTTTTTACTACACATTTCTTTTTAAAGTAAGGAGCTGATAGAATGAAACGCCCTCATGTTGCTGTACTAATAATTAGTTTAGTAGGATTTTTATTGATATGGCTTCCATTTACCTCTTTGGCAGGTTGGATGCAAAACCCGTATTTTTTAATTTTAGGATTTGCTTTTTTCACCACCTCACTAATTGGTAGCATTTATCTTTTCATAAAAAAAGAGCGTCATGTATTATTACTTACACCTTTTATTTTGTTAATTGTACTAGTAGCTATTATTCTGAGCGGATTTCCTAGTGCATAAAACATAAAAAAAGTGCCGTTTAATACGGCACTCAAAAAGGTGAAAGAGTATGTATAGAAACATACTTTACCTTACTTTATTCTAATCCTTCTAGAGATATGACCGCTTGTTTCTATTTTTCCTTATTTGGAGCATGCAATCTATTCTTTTTAGAAGATATACTACTAGCAAACCCTTTACACGAAAGGACTATCTTGATGACTAAAAAACGTTCTACCACAAAAGAATTTTCTTACCTAAGCGGAAAAATCATTATTCAAAATGTCCCTTGCAAAGAAGATGAGTTCGAAACATATGTTTCATTTAAAAACAGCCTCCGTCTCTCTCTCATTTATGAATATATGAAAAAGCACAATCTGCAGGCATTTGATTTTGCTGCATTTGAACAAACGCCCGAACTTCTTCAGGCTTTAACCGCTATAAACGACTAACATAGTATTAGTAAGTCCCCATAAAGTAGACTTATAAAATATCGATACTTTTTATCCCTTTTTAAAAAAATCCATATAAAATGATTACTAGAACAATAAACCAATAGAAAAAGGAGTTTTTACTATGTCAGTAGCAACAAATGGAGCAATTGCAAAAGAAATTCGTTTAGAAGAGGTATTAGAAGCGGTTCAACGAAAATTCAATCTAATTTACCCATTAAGAGTAGAATTTTTCACGGCACAATATGCAACCGTTACTTTTAAAGTTAAAGAAGAATACCGAACACTTGCTATCCACTTAAATTACTTCGAACCTGAGTTAAAGAAAACAATAACATTACTTGATTTCTCAAAATGGTTAAATTCCGAAGAGTTAATGGAGTCCATTGTAGAAGAATTCGGCGGTTTACTTTTAGCTGATGACAGAACAACTGATTGGAGAACAGTTCTAAAAAAACAAGAAACAGTATAAAGAGTTACCCGAAGAAGAATGACATCCTGTCATTCTTTTTTTACGTTCTCTTTCCACAACTAATGCAAACTACCATTCCTTTTCTATCCTCTTCGTGACAAGAATAGAAAAGATTCTTCATTCCGCTATTGAAGAAAAAAAGAAAGGATGTGATACGATGAAACTGTTATTTTTCTCTGACTCTCATGGTCGCTTTCATCTTCCCGATACCGAAGTTGACGCTTTGTTTTTATTAGGAGATATCGATTACTATGAACTCCGTCATATTGATAAAGAAATCAATTGTCCTAAGTTTGGGGTATTAGGCAATCACGATGGCTTTGATTACTTCCACGGCACCTCAATCGTAAATCTTCATGAACAGCTTGTTTCGTTTCAGGAAATTACATTAGCGGGTTTTCAAGGATGCCCTGTTTACAAACGCAACAAAAGTTTTGGACAACATACGGAAGAAGAAGTCTATTCCTTCACAGCAACCCTTCCGCCTGTTGACATTTTTATTTCTCATGCCAATCCTCAGTTAAATCCTTCTGTCGATAACGAAAATCCCCACAGAGGCTTTTTATCTTTCACTGAGTACATTGAGACCAAACAACCAAAAATCTTTGCTCACGGGCATTTACACGAATCAGACGTAGTATCCATAGGCAATACCTCTCTTCTATCTGTTTATCCTCATACACTATTTACTTACTAGGCATGGTCTTCCATTTATATACCAAAAAAGCAATGGATGTTCTCCACTGCTTTTTTCTTACTTTATTTTTTCGCCTCTTTGATACAGTCCTACTGTTAATGGTCCCGTGTAGCCTAATGCACGCAACTGTGTAATGAGTTCCTTTGTAACTCGACCCTTGATGACTCTTCCTTTTTCGATTTCAAGTAAACAAATGAACTTTGCGTATCGCCATCCTTCATCAATAACAGGTGCTTTTGATTTTAATTGTTCTACTTCAATTAATGTTTTTCGTTCAGATATGTCTAATATATTACCAACCTGATACCCACAAAGCACGTTTATTCCATCTATGCGTAGGTACATATCACACTCAATAATATACTCTTCAGCAATTCCATGGTATTCGTTGTACTTTTGCTTTAGTAGTTTGCGTTTTTCACCACTTCCCATTTGTTTATCCGACGTAATGGTCTGATGAGTTCCATCATGAAAATACACATCAAATAGTGAGACGTATGTATCGGTTTGTTGATTTAAATACCCTCTACCTAACGAAATGCCTCTTACTGTAGAGATATCAATTTCTTCCACCATAGTGATTCCACCTCTTAATTATCCTTTTACGCTCTTTACTGCGCTTGAATTTTATTCAAAATCACTCGTGAGCTGCACAACATATGTCCATTTGTGACTATCGCTTGATTTGTCACTCGCACTACTACGTTCATAACTATTTGCCATTATACGTCCTTCTTTTTTTGACTCATAGTAATAGCCATTCGGTGTATCTATTTTCTTGTAGTTTCCTTCTAGATACAATTCAGCTTGTACACCTCTCTTATCACTTTTTGGATAATTAAACAACGGCACATGCTGATAATACGCTATAATTTCTTTTTCGGGTAAAGTTGTTTCCACTGTTACAGAGGCGATGACACCCCAATACCCACCGTTTCCAGGGACAAACTTTTGCCCGTTCACTTGACTTTTTTGAATAATTTTTGAGTGGTTAGGAAGCGGATATTCATATAATTGTTTAGCGAAATCCCTTGATACTTTTTCTTCATCACTTTTATGATTCATGAGGTAAAACACCCCTATAATAAGAACAATGAAAAGTATTCCTCCAAAAAGATAACCTTTCTTTTTCATAGGTATCTCCTTTTCTATTTTTTTATAAATAAATTTTACCATATTCTTTTTTAAATTACATATAAAAAAACAACCTCTCTTTTTATATTGAGGGTCATTTATGTAAAAAAATATATTATAGGAAATATGGAATTCCACCATTCTTTCAGGTTGCAACTAATTAACTTACAAAGATATTACCTATTAGATAATTGAAAAGAGAGACATTTTCTACGTTTTATAAAATTCATTGATAAAATAAATTTATGAAATGAAAATCAAATTAAGCCAAGGAGCGATTAAATACTATGGGTTCAACTTTTAATCAAAACGTAATAATAAATGAAGAATTATCTTGGGGTATGCTAAAGTACGGTTTATGCAGTTACTTTTCATTGGCTTATGCAAATAAATATCCCTCTGAACGGTTTTTAGCCATTATAGAATATGATGAGGAAGTAGAAAAAGAATATCTTGTGCATTTCCTTGTTGTGGACGAGCTAAATATTTTTGTTGACGCAGAAGGAACGTATTCCGATTGGAGAGGCTCCATAAAGGATATGACGGATGTCGAGTTCATGAACTTAAGAACGAAGGAAGTAGACAAAAGCTTCGTTATGCAAACAATTGAAGAGGAGATAGGATTTGATAATGCATGGTACAAATCAATTGAAAAATTTGTAGACACTATGTATTAAGGAAACGCAAAAGAAAGCAAGAACTAAATAAAACAAGCAACTGATTAATGGTTAATCAGTTGCTTTTCTTCATGCTATTTCTACTCGTTTCTGTATCAGGCGCATTAGGCAATATCAAAAATCATTTCAACAAACGAGCGAGGTGAAAAATACACGTTCCCATTTCCTTTGCTCATACCTTCTCTATATTTTTTAATAAAGAACTGTTGCTTTCCATATTGATTCAGCATTTGTGTTTGTTGCAAAACAGATAAATTATCCCATACTTCATGGTCACTCATTTGATTGATTTTCTCAACAGACCAAATATCCATGTAGTACATCCCCTTTTTATCTTTTTTAAAACAATTTTGCTTTTTTGCTTTATTCACCAATAGCAGTTTCGTATTCTTCTAGGAAAGAACGGATATATCCCTTTACATGCATAATTCGATTTAATACATCTGCGCTTTGTGGTAAATCCACCATTACCCATTTTTCATACAACGAGCTATTAATTTCTTTTAATTTTTCGACCGCATTCTTATAATATTCCTCAATGATATCTCGGCTCCCAATTTGGTGAACCTCATAATTTTCCTTACTAAAAATGACCGAAGGACGTGTCAATTCATATGTCACCCCTTCATCACTCATAAAAAATAAACGCCCCATTCTTTCTTCGTAATGAGCCATGCCATAAACCTCTATTCTGTTTTTTAGATTAGTATATTGAAAAGAATGTATTTTATGAACGAAGAACAAGCCAACATTACACTAAAACAATTTTCTTATTCTTTTATGCAATCGCTCAGTATATTCAAAATGAACGAAAACATTGTTCTTATCTTCGGTTTTTTTAAAAATTAAATATGACATTTTAGTGCCATTTTTAATAAAAATATATTTTTTACTATATATCTCCTAATCTTTAAACACAAGGTTCGCTCGTTATTTTTACACAAAGAGGTAATCGCAACTTGTACAGTTTTTACGCTCTTTTAATTAATAAGGCGATAGGGTTTATAAAGTTGAATAATTCTCGTCATTCACAGCAAATGTTTTTATTTATATGTATGATTTTGTTCATTTATTTTTTAGTTTTTTTATATCAGACAAATAAGCATTTAGTTGCTCTTCTACATTTTCTTCAGTCAGTAACGATTCAAACGCATACCTTTTGTCTATTTTTATTTCGACTAGGTTCTGTGCAGGATGAACGTTTGGCTTAACATAATCAAATAAGTCACTTAACGTATTATTATCGAATAGGTCACGTGTGTAATAAGCACGCTGTTTTTTTGTAATTAACTTATTGTCATAAATAAACAAGTTTTTTTGACATTCACTCGTCACGTGGTAGGAAAGCAAAAGAACTGTTTCACTACCCGTTTTTCTACAATTGATTTTGAAACGTTGTTGATACTGTTTATAGACATCAATATAACGGGATATATATTCGTTTTTTTCTTGAGCGGTTTCAATTTCTTTGGATAGAGGAAGAACTGCAATTCCTAATTTACTCACCATTTTTTTAACATCACTTTCGTACAGGTTGAAATATTTATTCCCACTTTCAAGGAAAATGTCCATCAAGTCCTCTTTTAAGGCTACCGCTACTTCATTAACATCTACATCTACCTCTAAACTGACTTCATATTCCCCTTCTTCAAGCCATCTTTTTTTCAACGTCTGCTTGTCCAAATCATAGTATATAGTAAAGTTGCCTCTCACTTTTAGATACTCTCCTTTGTTCTATTATTTTGATATACGCTTGAACTTGTTCAGGTTACATCTACATCTATGTAAGTGGTTAGTTTTTGTTTATATAAAGCGATGACATTTTGGATAGTTTCATCGCTCTTCCCTTTTTCTTCTTCTTTGTGTGCAAGTTCTTTTAATTCCAATAAAAAACGCTCTAACGGCGCTGTTGATTTAGTCACTTTCATTCTCCTAACTTTTTTCAGAAACGATATGGTATCTTTCGCTTCCAAGCTGCATTTCCTTTGCAGAAAAAAAGCAGAGCGAATATGTAACTATTCGTCTGCTGTTTCTTTTTATTCGCCTTTCTTGTAATCAAGTGTATACAAGTCAGCTGATATGACTTTAGATGTTCCGTTTTCAAACCCCATGACTGTCGTTTGAGCTTTTTCATTGTGGTATTTAAAATCGACAGTCCCACTTTTTCCACCATCATAAGTGAAAAATGGAACTATACAAGTTGTAACAAAATCTCCATTTGGTAATTTAATAGAAATTGTGTGCATACCTTCATCTTCACTTAGCTTCATTTCACTTAAATCAATAAACGTGTGACTTCCGCCATTAAATACCGCAATTCCTCTTTCTTCTGCTTCTTTTCTGCTCATTGTTTCTACTGTTGGATTTTTCATGTTTAATCAATTCCTCTCGTCATTTGTTGGATTCGCTACTAGTATAGCTCAAAAAACAATTTTGGAGGAAAAAATTCTCTCTTTTTTACGAAACGCTTAAGATATCTTCTTTTCCAATTTCATAAATCGTGTCTTCATCTATTTTTACACAGTACTTGGTTTTCATTCCCATTTTTCTGTTCGTGTTATATTTCTTCGTTTGAACATACTTCCCTTTCATTACATCGTATGTATAAGAACATTCGTTGATTTGTCTTAACACCACAAACTCGATTGTTCGAATGTTTTTACTCATGCGAAACGTATTGCTAACTTTCTTTAACGATTGTATTTCTTCTTTAACTTCTTCCAATTTTTTCATAATTACGGTGACGCCCCTTTGAAATTTTTATATAAAAACATATTTATTTCTATAATAACATGTTTCAAACTATTTTTTTAGTGGAAAAATAAAGGTTTGATGTTTTTTTTATAAAAAATTGAACAAAAGGAGAGTGATACGATGATTACTTCACTATGTCCCATTACTCCTCGCTACTCAGAGACAGATGCTATGGGTGTTATTTATCATGCCAATTATATTATTTGGTTTGAACAAGGTAGGACTGATTTAATAAACAAGATAGGACTCGACTATGCGGAATTAGAAGAACGAGGATTCATGTCACCTGTTTTAGATGTTCATGTTTCTTACAAACGCCCTATTCGATACGGCGAGCAAGTTCTTATTAAAACTAACATTAAAGAACATTCTGCGGTCAAAACAACATATGAATATGAAATTTTAAATGAAGCTAACGAAGTATGCGTGACTGGCGAAAGCTCCCATACTATTGTCGACAAAAAAACATTTCGTCCCATTTCTATGAAACGAAAAGTGTCTGATTGGTATGAAAAATTAAAAGAGGCTGGCGCGAAATAAGTTTTCACTTTTCATATTTCTTGTTAACAACGAATTTTTAGTCGTTCAATAGCATTTACACTATGTTTCTTTTTTCGTTATTTAACCAAAACATTCTTTCACTTTTTTCTTTTTTATCGATTTTTTGATTGATTTTTTACATATCTACAGTATAAGAAAAGAAACAAATTTGAAAGGTGGAATTCCACTATGAAAACTGAAACAACTTTATTGACAACTGAAACAACATCATCAACAGATTTAGCACAAGAGCAATTCAAAAAGCACCAAGAATGCGTTAAATTTTTTATCGAGAAGAAAATCGGACATACATACAACGAAGAAATTGCCAATCACATTGTTCAATTTCCAGTAGGTTTATCTCTTGTATTTGAAGAAGAAATTGATTCTTTTGTAATTAACGGTATCTACGAAGATACGTTAAGAAATTTCAAAACGAAATTACAAGAATTAATGGACGAATTCACTTCTGATAAAAGTAAACAAGACGAAATTCTTTTTTGTGCTGCTTATGACTATATTGCTTTGAGCACTCCTGATATGATACTTTATGGTTCAGCTCAAGAGACTATCAGAAAAATTTGTTTTGAATATTAAGTAAAAAGTAAAGAGCCGAGAGGACTTTTATTCCTATAAAAGTTCTTTTTTCTATTTTTTTATATTTTTTGGTTTATAATGAAGACACAATTTATAAACAAAAAAACTAAATAAAAGGGGAAATGACCATGACTAATCCACTTCTTGCGCAAGCGTATCCTTCTCAAAACGCGTATACGTCCTTGCATATCGATACGTTAATTAAAACGCTGGAAAATGCAAAAAAACGAGGAGAAGAAGAAATTGTCATTCATACCAATTCTGCTTTTTTTGAAAATAAGTTAGTCATTCGAGGAAAACAAGCACAAACACTTTTGTATTCCAATCTTTAAAATGAGAAAAAAACACCCGTCGGTTAAATATTATATTTAACCAGTGGGTGTTTTTTATTTAGAACATACTTTAAGGAGAACAAAAACATCGTTATTTTGCGTTTTTACTTACCTTTATATATTCGTGCCTTTCTTTATTCAATAAATCACTCTTATATTGATTATTTGTATCCTTCAGAAATGCACTTTTCAATATTCTTTTTATCCCATACTTGCTCCGTTGAAAAACGCTTATTGTATTGAACGTGTATGCGCAATAAAGGCTGCCCGTTCGTTTTAATAGCTTTGGTGATAAAACGTCGCATACTTTCAACATCTCGTTCTCTTACCAAAAAGTCATATCCTAAAATGTTTGTTTCTGTCTCTTCACAATCCACAGAGATAACTACGACTTTTTCTTCTTTGTTTTCATTTTGCTCAAACATTCGTTGTTCTTCTTCATGCAGTTCTTCTCCAATGAAGAAAGATTTACTTAAGAATGATTCTGATTTTTCGATGGTTTGAAGTAATTCTTTATAATTCCCCATAGGTGGTACCCTTCCTTATCTTGTTTTCTTCATTATAGCATTGGACTATTCTTTATCTGTACATTCGCCTTCTTCTTTTTCATTATTTTTATTTATTCTCCATTATTTTGATTTAAATATCTTTTTTTCTATTTACATCTTCCTTTTGTCTTCTTTTAAACGAAGTATCTTTTTATCTCTCTCTTTATTTGTTTTTTCCATAAATCAGGATTTAAATTAAGTAGGAGTTTTCATTGATTTTGAAGAAATTTGTATTATAGAATAACAACAGCTACAAATTACTAACACTGTGAGGTGTATATATGTTTAAAGTAAAAAATCTCATCATTCTCCTTATTTTCGCTCTATTGTCCGTTTTTATTACGCAACCTTCCAATTACATGTTAGATACATTTAAAATTGGGCAAGTAAGCGACAAAACCATTTTTGCACCTAGGTATGTAAAATACAAGGACACCATCGTTTCTCAACAATTAGTGGATGAAGCCAAAAACGAAGTTCAAAAAGTATACGACCTTGATAAAACCATTAAAGAACGCGTCATTACGGATTTAAGAGACTTTACTTCTTCCGTTAAAGAACAAAACAAATACATACGGACAGAGCTTCCTAAACGACAAGCCGATAGCAAAACCTATCCCGACTTTGTTGAAAAAGATTTTGTTGAAAAAGAACTTAAAAAAACCGACAATCCCTTTAATTTTACCGTCGATGAATTAAAAATCTTTTACACGTTAGACGATGATACAATTGATGTTATTTCGGATGCATTTGAAAATCAATTAAACAATACGCTTGATAACAAAATTGATGAAGCCAACGTCGAACAAGTCCGAAAGAATTTTGTCAACAACTCCAATCTTTTTTTTATTAATAAAAAAATTCGCGTGTTAATGACAGACAAATTAAGCAAACGTATTGTTCCTAACTTAACGTTTAACAAAGCCGAAACGGATTTACGTACAAAAGAAGCCGTTTCAAAAGTAGAACCTGTTTTCCGCGAAGTACAAAAAGGTGAAACAGTTATTCGAATGGGAGAAGTGGTTACCGCATCACACCTCGAAAAGTTAAAAAATTTAGGTCTTATTAAAACCGAAATTAACTACACGGATATGATTAAAACTCTTCCGTACAGCATCTTCATACTTTTTGTTCTACACATTTATTTGTTTAAATTCCATGAAAATCGTTTCCAACATGTAAAGCAATATGTCTTCTTATTAAGTACCATTGTATTTGCCATCTTGTTAACCAACGTTATTAAAGATTCATCTTTCTTTTTAATTCCTCTTCTGACCATTTTGATGCTAAGCGTCGTATTTTGGGGAAGACAGCTAACTCTTTTCTTATCGTTAATACTAGGTATGCTTATTAACGTTGGAGAATACGAATATCTGCTTCTTGCTTTATTCAGCGGCATCTTCTTATCTCTTATCTTTAAAGATAGAGGGAACCGCATTGATTTAATCCTATCAGGGATTCTAGTGGGTATTGGTATAGGTGCAATTTATTTTATTTTCTCTCTTCTTTTGAAAACAGACTTTTCAATCGAAAAAACATTGTTCTTTGTAAGCTCAGCTTTTGTATCTTCCCTTTTAACTATGGGATTCATTCCATTGTTTGAAAGTATGCTAGGTATAGTCACCTCTTTAAAACTTCATGAACTTCATAATCCAAATCATCCTTTATTAAAGCGCCTTATCCGCGAAGCACCAGGTACCTATCATCATTCATTAATGGTCGGAAACTTAGCTGAAACCGCTGCAGACGAAATCGGCGCCAATGGATTATTACTGCGAGTAGGTGCATTCTTCCATGACGTAGGGAAACTAAAAAATCCTGAGTATTTCATCGAAAACACCACACCGTCTCGAAATCCTCATGACAATATCGAACCAATCGAAAGTGCACGAATCATCCGAAGACACCCTCTTGATAGCGTAGAACTTTGCAAAAAGTACAATATTCCCGAACCTATCTTGAAACTAATTATTTCTCACCATGGTGATTCAGTTCTTACTCATTTTTATAAACAAGCAGTAGAAAACGATGGACAAGCAAATGTCGAGGATTTCCGCTACGAAACACCAACACCGAAAACAAAAGAAGAAGGCATCCTACTACTAGCCGATTCTATTGAAGCTTATTCACGTGTACTTCTCAGTCAATCAAATTCAAAAGAGAAATTTGAAGAAGACATTAAAAAAGCTGTCTACAGTAAAATTCATGACGGTACACTTCGTCACTGTAACTTAAGCTTAAAAGACATTGATACCATTGTATTTACCTTTGTTAATTACTTGTTAAATTCTAATCACGAACGAATAGCTTACAAAAAATAAGATTAGAGTCGATTTATCATCGTTATAGTTAAAGAAAGTTTTATATTGTTTGTTTTTAAAATAAAAAGTCTTTCTTATCCAAATCTTACAAAAACCCATTGTTTATAAAAACCAAGGGTGAATTTCCCTAGAGGATAATTAAAAAAAACGCGAGTACTGTTTTGTCATTTACACAAAACGTCTCGCGTTTTTTTCTTTTTATCACTCTTTAAAAATGAAAAAGCAAAAAAAGAATGAACGAAATAATAGTTTTCATCACTTTTTAGTTAAGGGAGGAAACAAAATGAAGAACCCCAAACATATTCTTTTAACAATAGTAATGTCTGTTTTTTGTTCCATTCTAACATGCTTATTACTTTTTTCGCTTTATCGTCCGCTCCTAAATCAAACCCTTTCTAGCGCCCAACCTACTACTTTTGATTTTTCCGCAATTATTAATCATACATCTGCACAGTCTAAAAAAGCGATTTTATGGATAAATTCTGATGAAAAAGGCGATTCATTTGGGACAGGATTTATTGTTTCAGTCAATCATCAAAAAGTACTGATTACAAATAAACATGTTATTGAAAATAACACCTCTTCAACAGGCTATTTATATAATAACAAAGAAGTCACTCTACGCACCCTTGCGATTGATGATACGCTTGATATAGCTGTATTGACTTTTTCAAGTATTGATTCTTTGCCAGCTCTAACACTTGATACAAAAGGCAATAACCAAATTGGCGATTTAGTTTTTGCAATTGGGCACCCTTTAGGACTTGATTATACGTCCACCGCAGGTATTATTTCATCTGTGAAACGAAAACTTGATTTTGATACCTATCACTATACTAATCTTATTCAAAGTGATGTAGCGATAAACCCTGGTAACAGCGGAGGACCCTTATATAACATGAACGGAGAAGTCATTGGCATGAATGTGGCAGTAATGGAAGATGCTCAAGGACTCTCGTTTGCCATCCCTTCTTCAGCCATTCACGACTTTCTAAAAGATGTATCTTTATCAAAATAATAGACAAAAACATGTAAAAAACCACTTCATAAACTGAAAAGTGGTTTTTTATCTTTTGCGATGCACGACGCTATTTATCATCCTTAAACAGTCATCCATATGACTATAAATCTCCGAACCTGTGAATCGCAACACTATCCATCTTTCCTTCTTTAATACGCTGTCTTTAATGCGGTCATGCTCTTTTTGTTCAGGAGACGAATGAAATTGTTTCCCGTCGCACTCAATGGCTATCTTTTTACCTTTGTAATACAGTGCCACATCTATCCGATAAGACTTGCAGGGAATTTGCGCGTAAGGTTTAAAATCATGTTCATGCAGTGCATTTAACATCATTGTTTCAATCGGACTTTCACTTTTTTTTAATTCGTTTTCAAAGATGTATCGATTCTGTTTACGCAGAGAAAAGATAATGAAAACAAGTATTAATAATACAAAAATATAAATATATGACATTTGTTTACATCCTTTTTTTCGAAAAACGTCTACTCAAGGGCATTATGTTCAATTTCGTTTAAGAGCTTTAGCAATTTTTGTTCAAAGATACTGAGACTGGCTATAATTTTCTTTTCTTCTTTTCTATTCTCAATTTGTTCGTGACTCAACTTCCAACTATTATACGCTTTAATAAATTTTAAGGTGGCACTATTTACTTTTTCTTCCCCTAACAAAATATCGTATACGACTGCAATCTTTGTGATGTTTCCTTCTTTATCTTTTTCTTCATTCAAGCCAACCGATTTAAATGAAAAGATGCCCATATGTAGTTGGTCATTGGGTATAAAAGGGTAATATTTTTTGTTCAATTGTTTTATAGAATCGCAGACTTCGTTCACTCTTGCTTTAACGTCAGGTGGAACAGTAAAATCTCTTACTCCTTTTAAAATTTTGTTCTTGGTTTTTCTATAGATAAAAGGCGTTGAATAATCATATGGGTAGACTAAAAAGAACTTTTCTTGTTGAAAAGGAAATAAAAAACGAATATCTCGTACATTGCCGTTATCATAAATAGCACTTTCGAACTCTTCAGTCTTTTTCAACAATATTTCTAAATTTTTGTTCCTTTTGTACATACCAATTCCCCCTCCTTTTTCTTCATTCTGAAATAATCTTGCTTTTCTTTTTCTAAAGCAAAAAATGAAAAAAGCCCTATGTTATCGAATAGAAAAAAAGCCTCTACTAGTGTGTAGACGCCTAATTATCCAATAAGTTTCAAAAAACTTCTTTTTTTCTTCCTTTTTGCACATACCTCTTATACTACATTTATACCATCATTCAAAAAGACATAGCCACTAATAAGACGATTTTATTTTGAACAAGTTTCAAAACAAATCCATGCTTTTTCTCTACATAAAAATAACAACAATTATCAGGGGAAACGAAACGTTTTTGTTGATAGGGGTTATTCTTGTTTAACGCTAACAGGTATCCATATTGGGGAGAACAAATGAGAGTGGCTTCTTTTATTTTCGTGCAAAAAAATGCTTCACTCACTTTTTCCATACCCTTCACCTTTTCATTTTTACTTTTAGGATATGGCGTACAAATTTTAATTATGTTTACAGCGAGATTAAAATGCTTTCAAACAATTGATTTGAAAAGTTCTGTAAAAATTTTAGGCATTGATTAAAAAATGTAATCACTTCTCTATCCACACCTTCCCATTTAATGAACGCAATAAGCTGCGCAAATTGAAAAGGGTCAATGTTAATAGGTAGCACTTGCGGAACACTTTTTTCATGAACAACATCGTTACGTGCGTTATAAATAAAATTCCATGTTTGATTATCAAAGCTTCGTGTATACTTTTTTAACACATTTTTAATTGGAGATGGTAAACGCGAATGTTTAAATACATTATGAATATAGACATCTTTTAAATTAAGGGAAAACACCTCATTCACTAAATGCATCAAAATATCGACTGTTGAACGCAATGATACTAACAAGCTTTCAATTTCTACATATAGCGGATATAACACATCTTGATGGATGTCTTCCACATTGCTTACATCTGTTTCTTGTATAATTTGTTTAATGTGTGAAAAGTGATATTGGTTCCTATAACTTTTAAAGTCAATTGATTGAAAAATTTCGGTCACGCTATCGTATTTTTCTTCATCTACCTTTTCTAACATTGCATTTAAGTAGTTCATAAGCATCCTCCTATTTTTTATTTTAAAACACTTGAAAAAAAACGGTTTATGGTTATATTCGGCGTTAGGAGTTGATGTTTTATGAATCTTTACATACCCCTCGATTCTTTTAAAAACTTTGAAAAAAAACTTAAAGAATTAGAAAAATATGACGATTATTATTTAGATGGGAATCGTTTTGGTAAACAAAAAGTGTGTTTTCCAAGCGCACGAAACGCAAAAGAATTTCTTGAAAAAGTATTTCCTATACTTCCTGAAAACAGCGCATTCGTTCATAACCCTACTCAAGTAGAGAAAGATTATATGCTTTGCATCGGCACTATTAACAGTTCAAATTTGGATTATTTGAAGAATAAGCATATTATCCCTTCGGTTGTGACTAAGCGAGCGAACAAAGCCCGATTAAATGTTTGGGTGTCTTATTCTTATTTGGAGGAAGTACGTATCCAACAGCAAATTCAAGAATTTAGTTCCATGAAAAGTGTTATTGTCGAAAAACCTTTTTTTATCTTCTCCACATTTGCTATGGACTCACTTCTCCAACTAATTTCTCCTCTTACAAACGAGTACATTATAAGCAAGAACAAAATGTACGTCAATTTATCTCTGAATGTTTTTTGTCAGGAGTATAACCATTTCTCTCCTCTGTTAGAGAAAGTCGAAATTGTTGATAAAAATGATTTCTAACGTTTTGTTAAGGAGGTGTTTGTGTGTTTAATAAAGAGATTCAAGATTCTTTAGAAGAGTTAATTTATACTGGTAAAAAACGCGGTATGGTGACTTTTTTTGAGATTAAAA